>Ga0307514_10006598_pt1 | contig 10072 bp, 13 predicted proteins | sample 16_EM_MG_FD_203088 | JGI IMG/M metagenome (GOLD analysis project Ga0307514, IMG submission 203088) | Populus trichocarpa ectomycorrhiza microbial communities from riparian zone in the Pacific Northwest, United States - 16_EM | ecosystem: Host-associated > Plants > Roots > Unclassified | place...
CGCTGGGTCAGAGTCGACAATCATTCCCCTCGAAATTCTGTCACTACAAAAATCAGTACAAACGCTGAGATGTCAATTACGTGACTTACTATGCATGCGCCCAAATGTGACCTAAGAGAACATTGTCGGTCATTTTGAATCTATCCAAAAACATCTGCGGCACGCCGGCAATCAGTACATGCAAGTGCAGAGATGAAAGAGGGAAGCTTACATCAGTCAGATTCTCCGTAGCAGATATAGAGGCCAGTGACTGGTCTTGGTTAACAACAGCACCAACTGTTGCAAGAACAGTCTCGAATCCGTAACAGCTAAAGCCCCGCTCTGCCTAGGAAACAAATTAGATTATAACCAAAGACAAGATCATGAAGCATACCAAGTTCTCAAGGTTTCTTTTATGTGCACCGAAGGCTCGTGCTCGCTCAGCTATCGTCTGTTCAGAGGCATCAAGATCCGCCGTTTGATTCCAGAGTTGAAGAATTTTGTCCGCGCGGTCAGGAAAAGCGGTTTGAAAGCGCCGGTAAGCAAACTTGACGATGTCTTGGGAAATCGGTTTGCTCACTGGTTCGAAGTCAGAAAAGCAAAAAACGAAAGGATAATAGATTACATACAGTCTGGCTGTGACTCGGATGGTAGGCGGTCGACTTCCTGCTGTAAATGCGCTCGGAAGTAACACTGATAAATATTCCAGTGATTTTTTTTGCGGGTTGAAGCACGATTCCATCGGTTAATCACCATTTGAATTGGAAGACCAGTCTCTATGCTAATTCCCTTGACTATCTCATCCAGACGCTTGTAGCCATCATCAAGAGCTTGGCGTTTCTCTTTTGAAAGACGGCCGATAGTTGGTGACTCAATATTAGAGTTATTACGACTGCACTCATCATCATCATCATCAACGGCTGATGGCAAACAAACTTTTGATAGCTGATCGTCCGAAAAAATATCGTCAATGACTGTAGGTGCAACGTTAGGTGCAGCCGGAGTGGGAGGAATGATTTGGACTTGAGGGACAATAGCTGGCGTTGATTTAACAGGGGGAGGAGGAAGGGGTGTGGTCGATCTGGGAGGTGGAGGAAGTTGAATGGGTGTGAAACCAGCTTTATCGAGAAAGGTGTCCAATACGGATGACTGAGGTATATTATTCTCTGAAGAACTAGTTCCAAAAGGCAAGACATTGCCATCTGAAGGCCGTCGCCTGTCATGGTGATGAGAATTAGACGGATATGCTTGTCTGGCTTCGCGACGATAATTTGGATGTGAGGGATATGTTCGGTAATGCAATGCTGTGACATCGGGAAAATTGTTATATGGAGAAAGACGGGATGGATGAATGCGATTATTTTCGATGGGGTGGTGAAAGGCGTTGTAGTGCGGATGTTGAGCAGTGTTGTTATAGGGGATAAACGGTTCATCCTCATAGTGAAGATGATGAGAAGTGTCGTTATACAGAGGATACTGTGACTCCTTCCCCCATTCCTGGTCAAATGATGGTGGTACGCCTTCTGCATGACTCAAATTGGGTGGAAGGTAGAGTTGCGAGTCAGATGGAACTTTCTCAGTCGTCAGAGAGGCCTCGTCGTGCACAGAGGTTGTTTCACTGAATAACTGAGCGCGGTGGGCAGTTGCACGTGAAGTAAAATCAGGATCGAAGTCTTTTCCACGCTCTGTTAGATTGATTTGTGTGCGCAGCTTGGTGGGAGTAATATGGGGACTTGCTGAAGGACCTCTACGTCTTCCACCACCAACCTGGCAACTAGTATATTGCCTTTCGATAGCGAGGGTGGCTGCAAGCTCCTCATTCGAAGGAGACGAAAACGTTTGATCGTAGAACGGGTCGGACAGCCTCGAAGGTGAAGTAGGCTGAGTTTCCACAGCAGGATTATCGGCCATTTCCAACTCTGAGTCAACAACAAAAAACTCTCGGAGAAGGAAAGTAAAGATCAGAGGCGTGAAGATGTTGGCAGATGGTGGGCAAACAAAAGGGAAAATCTGATGGGGCAGCATACATAAGTGGTAAGAGAATGCGAAAAAAAAATTGACTTGCCTTTTCAGACGTCAAAATGAATCAAGATGTCTGAGAAGTTCAGATGAGCGACAACAACCAGCAACATTTCAATCAATTTGATATTCTTGTTCAACCTCATTCAATCACTTTCTGGCACAAGCTAAAAGTATATATTTGCTTAAACATTCTGATTAGTTGAATAACATCTCTGAGTTTGAGATACATACCTGACTATGTTGGCCGTTTTATCATCATCAGATACAAGGTTGCAAAATTTGAGGATCTCCAGTTGTATGTGGATCCTTGAGAGACATGATCCAAATTTACTCTACTACCGACTTCTGTGCCTCTGCATAACTTATATATATGGTATAATTTGAAGTTTCGAATCGAGTTACAAGAATGTTGAGAATCCCTCTGATCTGAGAAGTCGAAGCAGTGTTTGGCTCCCCGTCTTCAATCATTCAGGTTGTTCATTCGAGTTGTTGGAGAGGTGTTTGGTGCGGACGAACGTCTCCCCAGGACGACGAGAACGAGATGCTTGGCGAGCTGCAATTGCCAAGCTAACCTGAGCAGCATCTTCATTCATCTGAGCGCGGCGTTGTCTCTGGTGGCCGAACTCGTCCCTTTCTGTCGAAAAAGACTCAGGGCCATAGATAACCCGAGAAATAACTGTTCAAAAACTCAATAACATGTGCAAGTAGAAATGTGTAGATATACCTTGTGGGCCGCTTATTTCAATTTCCTCAAGGCGGATCTTTCTAGAAAGCTGGATACTGTCAGGGAAATCAACTACATGTTCACCACAATATCCTGCGAAATATGGCCCTGAAAGATCGGGCGTTTCGAGAAGGAAGGTTGAGAGTAAAGTCATCATGCAAGGTTGGTGGCCTGATGCTGAAAGAAAGGGTTAGATGAGGACGCTGATAGTGTATATGCAAAAAAAAACGCACCGACTGTGGGCAAATGATCATAGTCCGAACGAAGGACTGATGACTGATAGATTGCTGAAAGATTGACTGGAAAAGGTGAAAACAAGATAAATCAAAGACAATTTAAACGCACTACTGAAACCATACTTGGAAGGGTTCTCATGGCAGAGAACAAGAACATCACCGGTTGGTACCTCAGCTATACAACTAGGCATTGACGTCTTTGTAACTAGTCCACAAAAACAGGACCAGTGAAGCCCATGCGAGTGAAGCCAGGTGAGAATATCACTGGGAATGATAGGTATTCCACCGATCGATGGCCTTTATGGTAGAAAACTGTGAAAACAAGACATGATACATCCTTGAATCAACTCACCATGCGATCGTAACAAACTGCTCGACAAGCGGACTGTAAATGACAAGCTCCTTACTAAAACACTGAAAATTAAAACCATCGTCATATGGACGCGAGAAAGGTGCACGAGTATTCGCTGGCATTGAAGAAATGAAGTTGGATAGAGTGGAGAGGCGATGGAAGGCATTTATTAACCACCAGTCCTAACAGAATTCGAAGTAGAAAACGTACCATAAAACACTGGTTCCTTGCTCGAGGAAATCTACTGCAAGACGTGCATTCTGACGCGTGGCATGGAAGTTGTGGAAGAACAGAAGTTGTGAGAATCGATGGATTGATAAGGGTTGGAGCGGGCCGTCGACTCAAGTTAGCGCTCCAGCTCAGATGCAACCGGTAACTGATATTGATGACTGATAGCACATTATAGCGAGGCTCACTGCTCGACTAAATATTAACTTAAACAGATAGGTGGTTCGATAATCTAGAGAGCTAAAGTTCTAACATTTTGAGATATTATTGCCCACTGATTGCAAAGTTTGAAGTCGCCCACAGGTCACCCACAGGTCGTGCACAGTCGCCCACAGATCACCACCATGCAATCGTCGACTCAGATCTATTAAGAACTTCTACATGACTAAATATTCCAATGAATCACACCACTTTCTTATATAAACTTAGCTAACAACGTGAACTCCAGTGTACTCAATATCAATTCACAGTGCTCTGTCCTTGATTGATGAAGCCCAAAGCATTGCAGGAAACCGACGGATTGAACAAGCATGCACGGTACCGACAGAGGTAAGTCATCTCTTGCCCCGCTGTCCTGAGTTGCACATGAGAAATTCAACTTGTAGAAACCGTGCTGAGATCAATAAAAGAAACAAGGAGCGGATGAGGGAGAAACGCGAGTGAGTCCCATTAGCGCTGCATCTCATCGATTTGTTTGATTACTAGCTGAGCAGGCGTGAGCGCCGGATTCAAGACACACACTTATCTGCAAAGGGGTCTTTTCATCACTTCTGGCTCAAATCTCCACAAGAATTTGAATGTGCTCAGGTCCTTGCCTCAATGCGCCGTGAATGCTCACCCAAAGAGCCATTGAACGTTACTGAAGACACGGCTCAACAGTGCATTGACAAAACGGCCGACATGATCGCAATGCATCAGAACCTCGATGGATGGAGATATTTGGCAGGACTTCGAGTTGAAATACAGCGGTGGGGAAGTATCTGGGGTGGCGTCACTTGTTGGCCAGAGTCTCTAGAGGTGATGTTTTCTGAGGCTTGTCGAACGGGCCAAGACAGTGCAATGGAGCTTAGTTATCAAGTGTGGGACCATGCTGATGCTGGGCGCTCATTGTTACGAGAGGTTGAGAGAATGGACGGGACACTTCCTGACAACCCATATGCGTTGAGGATCCTATGGACCGAGTACAGTACATTGCATCACCTCCTCATTCAAGCTATAACGATCATCGAAACACGCATGAACGCTCTCAACCCTGGAATTTTCAGATTGCCTGGATTGCCCTGCGACGACGACTATGCAGATCACGAAGATGATGAAGACATGACTGATGATAATGACATGGCTGATGATAATGACATGGCTGATGATAACGACTGGGACTCGGAGTGATCTATGTTGTACAAAGTAAATATTGCAAGCAATATAGATAATGAGGTTTATTTCACGGGCAGTCGAAGCGGCAGAGTGCGAACAAGCTGTGCCAAAAAAGATCGCCAGTTGCATATGTGAGTCTCCTTAAAATTTGACCCGACTGAGAAATAACCTCGCAATGTGGCTGCGATCCATGCCAAAACCCAAAGACCACAATCATGGTTATTAAATTGAACAGCGCGTTTCTAGGAAGACATGAAAACCAATACATATGACTGATGATCAGTAGAAAATAATCTTACCACTGTAGGCTGCGCTGACCACCGCTGAGGTAGAACTGGAATACAATGGCCCCTCGTCTGGGCTAGCGAACTGATTCGCCGTATTAGAATCGAAATATCCTAAAAAGTATCAACATTTACGTTGAGAAATATGGAATGTTCATACCTCAATATCTTTCAACCAGTGTTTTCTACTTGCAAGACTGTCATATACAAGAATCTGACCCTCTAGTACATAAACCACTGCAAGTACCCAATGGTTTTCTTGTGGACGGTGGATCGGAAAGATCCAGATCATTTTTTCCCAGTATTTGATCTTTGATACTGCGCGCCAGAGATTTTCATCCGAGGCCTTGTATCGGATGCGAACAAGATCGTGAGTTGAGAAAATGGCACATCGCTGGCTCTGATGATGATGAGTTGGATCGCACTTATATATTTCCTGAAGAAAATGGGCAATGCCATTTACACAGATATCATTGAGAAGGGCGTGCGGCAAGTCTAGGCGGCGAAGGTCACTCTCTTCAAAATCAAAACGACCGAAAGTCCGTGTAGAATATAGTTTTTCTGATGGCTGGGGAAGCACCGTATTTTCAAAATCAAAGACCAGCTGGTTATCACAGGACAAGTCCTAGTATAAAAAGAGTGGTGATATCAGTCACAATTAAGAACAAGATTGAGATACCGACCTCAACTCGCCATATAAGCCTAACCGTCCCCTCTAAATAAGCGAATACCGATGTATCTTCCAGGCCGTCCACATTGCTTTCGTGCGCAAAATCGTCCGAGATCAGAATATCGCTGGGGTCCGTAGTGTCATGACTCTGGTGATTTCCGGCATCCAAGTCTTCATCTGCGGTGCTATCTACCACCTCATCTACGAAAACATAGGACAGTGGGCCTTCTAACTGAGGATTTTCGCCCACGTCGGCTGTAGTATTCATCCATGATAGAGCTGGTGGGGGACACGATGCAGTCATCTGTTCGGCATTATGGCGGGCATCGTTAATGTGGGTTTCAAACCGAATTGAAGACGCCATTGGGTTTGTCCAACGACCCTTAAGGTGAAGGAGATGAGATCGGTATTGTGACAATTGGGTAAGAAGAGGGGCATCTAAGGGCGATTACTATATGAAATCGACAGATGACCTAAATAACACACTTTTCGAACACCTTAATGCCAACTCTACAGCAGCGAGCTCTCGACCAAACCACTGACATAAGTTGTCAGCCTCCCAACCCAGACGACGACGCTCCTCCAAACATCGATCCACTTTGAGCATTGCCTGAATGCCAGTTCTGACATCGCGATCTTCAAGCCAGAGCGCTGGAGGGCCTCCCGTAGTTGGCGTAATCCATATATCCTCCATTAGGTTGGAGTTGTCTCGTAAATCCGCCAGTTTGGTTGGGAGTGGAGATGGAAGCGGTATTCGACATGAAGGGTCGTACAGTTCCTCTAACCGGGAGCAATACTGATTAAACTTCCTGATGGCATTTAAAAGTGCGGGTTGCCGCTTCGAGATGGCTTTGCGGGTGTGCTGATGAAGCTTTGTACCTGAAAAAAGTGAGCATTCTTAATAATCAACATGTCCTGACAGGGCCAACCTAGAGCTTGATTCCGCCCACCCACTGCCTGGTCCAGCCGATCCCACTCGAAGAAAGACCCGATTGCCCTTTTTCTTATATTGATCTTGAGATCCCGTGCCATCAAAAGTGTTCTAACAAATTCAAGATCAACGCCATCAAGATCCGGAAAAGATTCTTGGATGTCCAGCGAAACATATAGCGCTTCGACGGTGTTTGTGAGGTCTTGATGAGTTTCCAACAGACGCTTGACGATTTTTGTTGATTTTTTTGGGGCAGTCGACAACGCAGATTTTGCCGTCTGTATCACTTTTTCAATGTCATCAAGCTCTGCTTGAAGAGTGAGGACTGTATCGAGTTCCTTCTTGAGACGAGTTGGGGCATCTTAGTCATTTGGTCAATATAAAAATTCGCACATGATCATAACCAGACACGTACGGGCACGGATAGATAACTGGGCATGTTTTTGAAGCTTCCACTGCGTCTGAAGCTCAGAGGTAGGAATACCGCACTCATCCATAATGCGTTGGGCTCTTTCTCCCTGCTCTTTCACACCACGCCGAAGCCGATTCAAAATCCAATCCCCAAGACCATCTCTCATTTCACCTGCAATTGAGGATAGTTGTCGATCAGTCAGCCAGAGGCGCCGAGCAAGCTGCCTGCGGATAAGCGACTGTTGGTAAATGCGATGAAAGTGGTCATACCAATGACGATCTGACTACAACAATCAGCTTTCGGAGCTTAGACCATGTTCGCTCGACCCCTTCGCCATCTGAGAGGCCTAAGCCTTTTAGCAGCCGAGGATTATATTCAAGTTGGCACGCCCACTGATGGCCGTATGCATGTAATGCAGTTGTAGCAAATCGAATTCGGGAAAGAATGGATTGAGGAAGAATGTCATACTGTGCACAAACCCAGTAGTTTAGTAAAGAAAGACATTTGAAACAGAAATGAAATCATACCAGTTGCACACTCCGGTCAAGGAGACATCCGATATCATACAAGACTGTAGCAGTTGCCGTGGGTGGTAATAAGGCATAAAACCAACGAATCAATGCGACAGCATATTTTTGTTGTTCTCCTGGCGTGTCTATGTTAGCAACAAAAAGGGGTATGTCATGACGGCAGATAAGAGACATCCATCCTTGCGAATCGTAACGAAAGCCTCCTGAAGCCTTCTTCTTATCACCATCAGCTGCTTCATACGAATTCTGGCACTCGTCGAGTGCCTCGTCTGGAACTTTTGCTCGGCGAGATTTCGGTCGTGACTTGCGCACCTTTTCGATATGATTGCCAACTTCATCAACAAAGGACTTCGGTATTACATGCTTTGCATCATGAAAAGGGATGCCTTGACCTCCGGAAACCAAATGACGATGATGGAAGTTCCCATCGGTGCAGATCTGGAAATCGCCGCCTCTGGCAAAAGTTGAAGCCTTAAGCGCTAAACGTTTGATATAGCAAATCGCACGCACTCTTCCAGACACCTACCGAAAGTCGAGCAAGCGAAACATGCCGGACAGAGTCGCTGTAAGATACGCGCGCATTCCGTGAGCTGCGGCTGGGAGGGTATTGACAAACTTGATGAAGACGCTTGTATGTCAATTTTCTCTTGGCCAACTGTTGACTTGTTAATTTCTGCATGAAAGATCGAGCACTGAGGGCAGAGACTAATAATCACCAGAAAACCCCCTTCTCTTCTGTATTGCCTCATCAGCTTCTGCCAACACACTGTCAAGGCGCTTCTCCACTGCGACATGAACCATGTCTAGCCATTGCGCAGCGTATCCAAGGCCGCGACGGAAAGGCTCACGATATTTCTCATCCTATGACACAGCAAGTGAGATCTAGCATGCGGTATCGGTAAAAAAGCAATACACACGTTTCGATTCAAAAGCTGAAAACCCCGACGGCCATAGAAATTGTTCATTGCTGCTGCCAAGGCATTCACTGCATCACAAGAACGCTCGAAGAGAGCTGAATAAAAGTCAAGAAAATCGATGGATACTGCCATTCGTGTTTGGGAAGGAGCAGTTGGGAAAAGGCCCGCTTTGACAAGGACCTGCGAAGTTGAACGACATGAACAATGAGTTAAAGTAATCGTGCTGAAATCTAGACCAATCTGAGACTGAGTTTGAAACGACAAAACAAAAGGCGAGCTCACGATCGAAGTATAGCACCAACACATTAAGGGACTTGAATTCCACACAGATACAAGAAGGGCAACCTTCCTCCACAAGACCATTGACAGGCTTAATTTTTCGACCAACTGAAGACGAGTAATACGACAAGATATCGTCAACGAGAGTGGGAACAGTGGCTTGCCACTTTGCATAGAGGTTTATGGCTGCCTGATTGGGCGTTAAACGTCTTGTATTTCCAGAGCCAATTTTGAGTGAATCCGTACTACAGACAGTATCTGAAGAAGTAAATGGATCGTTAGGTGCCTCAATGTTATACCCTTGATCTCCTGGAAAATTTTCTGAACCCTCCCACGCCTCTGCACACTCCGAGTCTACTGCCACCAAATCCTGAAAGCCTGCTGGTATCGCTTGGTCGTTGAGTGTGCTGGGTGCCAGTAATTGGGCAAGCTTTGTCTCTAGACGATGTCGTTTTGAGAGTGGATCGAGAGTGCTGGATGCCTGTGTCTGCGTCTTTCGCTTGGGGTTGCGGGCTTTGGTGGGGGACGTGAAGTGAACTCCAAGTCCTGAGGAACATGACAGATTTCCTCGCTCACGAGAAATATCCATTTTGCTGAAATGCTGAATATGAATCACCAGCAGGTTGGAGGTGGTGGAAAAGAGACGTAGATCTTTCCATTAAAATTACGAGCAGCGAGTAGCTTACAAGTCAGAGCGTTGATGATGATGATGATGATGATGCCGTGGCAACATCAACATCAGGATTCGGGACGTCTTTTAGGTCATGATCCCACATGCAGAAAAGGGGACCTTGTAGGTTTTATTGTCTTAATTTAAGTAATGCCAAAGGTGACGAAGAACCACATTGCAAGTGATCTCGTGTCACTCACATCGATGAGGATGAAGACATGTACACCGACTAGTTATGGGCAATCAGGCAAGCACAATCTTCACGCGCGCACTTGTACCTTCACTACTGACTTATACCATGATACAATCAGCTCACCATTCGAAACTACCTCCTTGACTTATTGCAATTCACTACCGCATTCTCACCTTAATTTCACACTGGCATGTTCTATCTTACTCCTTTCTCCTGTCTATTTACCACCATACATCCCATACTCAAATGTTTTGCTGTACAAGTTTACCTC
>Ga0307514_10006599_pt1 | contig 10072 bp, 14 predicted proteins | sample 16_EM_MG_FD_203088 | JGI IMG/M metagenome (GOLD analysis project Ga0307514, IMG submission 203088) | Populus trichocarpa ectomycorrhiza microbial communities from riparian zone in the Pacific Northwest, United States - 16_EM | ecosystem: Host-associated > Plants > Roots > Unclassified | place...
CAACTAAGGTGGAGGTTGCTTGTCAATTTTGTCGAGGTGCGCATTTCGGTCTCCATCAATGTTCGTGTCCGGAAATCTGATCGAGCCGCCAATCGGAATTTTTGCCCGTGCAATATGTTGAATCGTCCTTATTACCTTGTTGCGTTGGCCATTGATCAGGACGTAAACTGCGGTGTGACGGAAAGAAACCGTGCTCCAATTGCCATGGGCGAAGTCATGAGTGTGAGTATCAGACTGGCGGTCCTCGGCGGCGCGGACCTGGAAAAGCGCCGAAGAAAACAAGGGCGGAGTCGTCGCGCCAGCGCCAACGACAGCAGCAGCAACAGCAACAACAACAAAGGGTTCAGCAACAGTTTCCTCCTGATCAGAGTCAGATGTCGATCAGCACGGGCTCGCCCGGTCCTTCCGGGCTATTGCCGATTACGATTGTACCCACCACTGGGATCATGGTTGGAGGGAGACCGCTGACGCCAGGGGGAATGACAATCACCGGGTCCCGGTTCTTCTCCCAATCACCGGGGGCATCAACATCGGGGATGGAGACGGGATCACAGTCGGGAAGCAAACGACGGTTATCAGGATCGAGCGTGGAGGAACCGGAACGGAAGAGGTCTCGCATCCGAGAGTTCGAAGGGGAGAGGAGACCTTGACCTTTAATTTTTTTTATTTCTTCAATATTTTTCTGTGTTGTATTTCTTTTTTATCTTCCCTTTGTCTTCGTTACACTCTGGCAGCCTATAAGTCCTGGTCGAGTACGTTATTTTCGTCTTATTAGCCACAGAATTAATACGCGGATTAGAAAAAAAAAACATCCGTTTCGCATCAAATAAGCCAAGGACCAAAAACCGAACGCCCTCCCGTCTTCCGGTCACTCGAATCCAAACGGGCGTTCCCCCGCTCACTCGCTTCCGACTCTCCTTCCTCCCTTCCTCCCCCTCCCCCTCCTCCGTCCCTCCCTTTTTTCTCCTTTTCTTTTTTCCCCTCCCGCCACCCCATCCACCATGGACTCACCAGAGCAGAGACCGAGGTCCCACATCGACGACGACCACAAGGACTCTCTAACTCCCGTTGGCCCCGCAGGCGTTGCCCCTTTTCAGTCCTCCCTCAATGGTCTCGGGGCTCGGAGGAACAGCGTGTACTCAAACATCCCCGGTTACACTCTTATGGTCGCTGGCCAGCGTAGCGGCAAGACTTCTTTCCTCCGTCTCCTCCTAGACACCAGCAATATCGCCCCCACCGTCTCCAAGGAGCAACTCACCCCCCTCGCAAAGTTCATCCAGGGTTCCAGCGGTCACACAACTCACATCCGACATGTTTCTGTCGATGTCATCCTCGACTCCCCTGACTCCGGCGCTCCCCAGCCCGTGTCTCTCACCCTCATTGATACGCCTTCTCTTGACTTTTCCGACGAAGTTTCGTCAGAAAGGGTCCTCACAGACATCCTCGACCACATCGATTCCAGGTTCGCTGACAGCCATGACGACGTGAGTTCCCTCCCTCCAATCTCCCCCTCTCGTTTGTTGTATCCGTCATGTGATACCGACTCTTCGCGCTTTCCCCTTTGGTCCTTCGGGTCATAGGAATCCAACGGAAACCACCATGTTCACTTGTAAGTATCCCGTGTCCATCCCAGACGCGTATTTCCACTCTCGTTATATGCGGTCCGGGCTTATCACCCATCCTTGCCGCATATAGATGTATATACTTTCTGGATCCGGATCACGTCGTTCCTCCGCAACGGTTTCCGCCTCAGCACCTGGCTCCGATTAGGGCCAGAGCCCATAGCATGTCACAAGTTGGCCAGCCCATTATTCTCGACCCTCCTGTGACGACACATCCCGAACTGCTGCGCGCCACGCTCCCCGAAGCGGATATCACAGCAATAAGGCGTCTTTCTTCAAGAGTCAACGTGTTACCGATCATCGCCAGAGCGGACATCCTTACTAACGATCGTCTGGCCGCTGTGAAGATGGCGATCCGACGTGACTTGGCCGAGGCAGGCATTGGCTTCGGTATCTTTGACCTCGACTTTTCCTCACAGTTGCCAAAGCCTGAAAAGCAAAGTCCGGGCACTGGTCCGAGCGAAGGTCACCCGTCCAAGCTCAATGGCGGTAGCGAGACTAATGGGGGATCCGCTGCAACCTCTCCCCAGGCGCCTCCCTCACCCTCGTTAAGACTCCCTTACGCCCTCGTTTCGGCAGATATTTATTCACATAGCGAAGGAATAATTCGCACCCTGCCGACTCTCGAAGACCTTGTACTCCTTTACACCCCATCCCTCACTCAGACCCCGATGTTTTCCAACGCCAAGCTTACCAAGGGCAAGTTTACAAGGGCATTCAAGTGGGGGACCCTTGACATTTTAGACCAAAACCACTGCGACTTTAGGCATTTGAGGACAGCCATCTTCCACCACATGAAGGTAAGGATTCGTGCGATCTCGCTACATTGGATGGTAAGCTAAGGATATATGAATCAGACATTACAAAAGTACACAAAAGAGTACTTGTATGAGAAGTATAAGATGGAAGCTCCTTCGCACCCCCATTCCATACAACGGCATCAAAATCCCCGTCCTCACCACATGCCGTTACCCCGTAATCACCGGCCGCTCATGACGATCGACGTCGCCCCTCATTCGAACGGTGGACCCGCACGTCATCCATCCCTAGTCTTGCCACCCCCGTCGTTACCGCACAACGGAGAAATGATGAACTCACCCATGCCAATCCGACCCAACTCGACAAAGATGGCAGGTTCTACCGGAAGTAAGCCGCTCATCCGCAGTTTTGTCATTTCCGGGCCGTCTCACATATCAATGGGGTCTAGAATCGCAACGGACTAGGTCAAAGAAGATCACTGTCGCATGCAACTTCTGCAGGTGTAAGTCGCCCGCTTGATCCTAATTTCGGTTTCCTTTTTTTTCCCTTTCTCTTTTTCGAAATGCAAGCAATTGTGTGGCCATTTGTGCTGACATCAGAGCTTTCTGATTTTTCCCAGCTCGGAAATTGAAATGTGATGGGGGAAAGCCCGCTTGCGGGCAGTGTTTCAAGCGGTCGAATACTTGCGACTACATCCCCCATTCGAAACGCCGTGGAGCTGGCCGGACCCGGAAGCTACCTGAAGACGAGAGCGCAAGTGAGTTGGATAGTGGGGATGAGGCTGGTGGGGGAGCCGAGATGGACGGGGGTTCCGCCTCTCGCTCGCCGGAGGTGTCAACCATTTCTGTCAATCGGGTCAACGGCAACCTCGAACAGGTAGGGGGTTCTATGAATCACCTCTCCGAGATCCGCCGTGCGGTTGGACCTCCGCACCCTGATCCACAACAGCCCCCCCGACTGTCCCCTGTCGTTCACGGTTCGATGTTACCAAGCGATAACAGCGGCCTTCCGCCGCCACCAGGCGCTGGCATTAGTCCCTCGCACCACTACCGACCATATTCTGGCTCGAACCACGCTGGTAATCAGGATCTTCCACCAATCACAACGTTGCCTGTCAACGGGTCATTGAGATCAGAAGACTCAGTCCTTCCGCCCATTATCTCCATCTCGGATCAACACCCTTCTCGTTCCCCGAACCAACACTCCCTCCCTCATCCATCTTCCGGAATCCCTACCGGACAGATTCTAGATGGCCAACAGCTTGGTAGACCAAGGAAGAGGGCCTCGACCACTGGGTCTGGGAGGGGCAGTCGGTCTCATTACGCTTCTAAGATCGTTGCGTGTAATTTCTGCCGAGGTACGTGCGCTTGGACCACTCTTCTGGAGTCACCTCCGCGATCGATTTGATCCGAGGGTGGATTTTCTCCTTTTGGAAGTTGGACCCTAACTGATGTGATCAATTCCTTTTTCCTTGTTTTCCCCCTTTTTGTTTGACGCTCGGCCGGCATTATTCCTCACTTCGGAACGGAAACAGCCCGCAAGACCCGCTGCGATGGTGAACACCCTGCATGTGGTGCTTGCTCTCGAAGATCTCTGGCGTGCAGCTACGTCAACGATCCGTCGCCTTCCATGGGAGTTGGACCTGGACCGTCCAATACCGGAAAGAGGAAGAGTGTAGGGGATTCTCCTGATGAACGTCCCATCATGGATCACCATCTGGACCGCGAGCGCGAACGGGATGATAGATCTGGACCTCCGCCTTTGTCAGCGTTGTCGGTATCTGTTTCGTCCTCGGTGATCCCCACCCCCACCTCTGGTGGACCATCTGGACCAACTTCCACAAAGAGCTTGTCGCCACCTGGTGGATCGCATTATGGGCTTCACGGACACAGTAACACGTACCCGCCCCCACCTCCCCCACCTCTGAAGACACCACCGCAGCCATTGGGACTGTCTGGTGGGCGGGCGAGCAAGAGTGGGACTGCGAGTGATAGTGGTCACAGCGATGGCTCGGAAGGCATGAAGAGAGGACCTGGACCGATCGAGTTGGATGGTATGGGACCTACGAAAAAGATGAGGTATGGCGAGTGATGATATACCCCCCTCCCCTCCCCACCCTATACGAAGATCCGATGTGGGTGGACTCTTGCAACCTGCCCTTTGGTGATGTCCTTCGCACAGGGAACTGTAGTTTGTGGCTCACGGACGGTGTTTGATTCCTGCCCTCAGCTTTGATGATATGGATTTATTAGATGGATTCTTTCCGCCTCTCCCTTCCCTTTTTTCTCTGATCTTGACGAAACTCGCGACCATTACACAGGCGCGTTCTGTTGTCTCTCCTTCTCTGCCACGACCACACATGATTACAACGCACATGTATGCACACCGTCCATCTTCCGGTGTCGACTTGGTCTTTGGCTTCCTCGGTCCTCGTTGTAAATCACTATTGTCTCTTATCCCTGTCTCGCCTCCCTTTCCTTATTTCTCCTTCGTCTTGTGTTATCCTCAATCTTGGGTGATTATACGCGTGTTTGGGTTCTACCTGTGTTCGTTTTTCTCTCTTGTTTTCCTCTTTCCGATCCTGAATATCTCGACGAGAAGCCGTTGAAGAAAGAAATCCTGTATAAATGTACACTGTATCCCTTCACCCTCCTGTTCTCCCTCGTTGCCTCCTCCCTCGTTGTCTCTCCCTTTTCTACTTTTATTTGTGATAACTTGTCCTTACCCTGCACAGTTGAGCAGGCGGTATTCTTATTTATGCACATGTTTTGCAAATGGCTCTCCTTGTCCCTTCCTTCACTCCTCTGTCTCTCGCTCGGTCGTATATAAGGTTGATATACCCTCCTTTCCTTCGCGTACGTAGTCTTACCCTCTCACACCCTGTGTCTTTGTTTTTGTGGAAATTCTCATGATAGATGTGTCTCAGTAAGTTTACATAGCTTTTTCGGAGGGATCGTGTGTACGGAGAGATTTGCGTGCAGGCTACAGTTTATATAGCGGGTTGCCATGGCATCAAGATGTGTTGGAAGTAAAGGTCACCGTGTTCCGGGGGGATGCCCGAAGTGGAAATTCTGTCCCAAGTCCGATACTGCCCGTATTCGCTCGCCCATCCTTGTGAAGTGCGACTCTGAGGCTTCGGCTCCTTTTCCATTTCGTTTCCCCCTCGGTTCTTTGAGACCAGAAGGCAGAGTTATCCCCTCCACTCCTGCGTATCCAACGCGTTTAGGATCCTCTTCGTCTGGCTAACGACGATCCCCCCCGCCACTTTCGATTCACACCCTCCCCTCGTACATATCTACATACAAACTATCGTAATCCGTCCATCGTCCAGCGTTTCCCCCATACACCCGCGCCCAAACCTCTCAAACACGCAAACCATCCGCGCCAATCACGTTTCCTCCCATCATCTCCATCATTTCATTGTCCCCGACGCCCCCCTGTGTGTGCGTGTATCGCCCCCCACTCTCTCGCCATCCTCGAACAGCGCTATAAACAATCAAAACCTCCAATCCAGCGCGGCGCGCCCGCATAGCCGTACCCCACGTACGATACACAGCAGTGGGTTCCGCATCCCGGTGAAAATCGGCAAACAAGTACATAACGACGTGCCCCTCCCCCCCTCAGCGCCTTTTTTTCTGCCCGGCTTCCTCGCTACGCGTTTCTCCCTTCTGCCACTCGTTGCGACGAGCCCAATATAGAACGAAAAGCATCCGAAACAACCCATCCGTATCCTCCATCCCAGCGACCGTCTCGTCGTCCACTCGCCTTATTCTTTTCTTTTTTCGATCCGCATCCGCCACCATCAACGCCCTCCTTTGAGATTTCGTGTCATTTCCCGCCCGTCCACGTTCTAGGTCAGTTCATGTTCTCGTCAGCGGAGTGCTTGAAGAGTTAAAATCTATCCATTACGTTTTTCGCTGACATTTTTTCATTTCCAGGCACCCTCACCCGCCAAAACACCGCGCGACCCTCTCTTTCTATTCACATTCGACTTCCCTTCCGAAAACAGGTGTAACGGCGATTCGAAACGCGCAAGCTCGCGACCCCACGCACCGACGATGTTCAGTTTTCGGAGTAAGAAACAGAAGAGGGAGACGAACGGGACTCAAGTTGTACGGACTTACCCTTCGTTACCGGAACTGAGCGTGTCCCAAGAGGTGAAATGGCCCGTAGACTTTGTGGACGTCTCGGTCATGGACCAACAGCCACATCCGAACGAACTGGGTTTGCTCAAGGGGTCCGATTCGCCCAGGACGGTCAGGTCAGCCAGGGCCGCCAAGACGAGTTTCGCAGCTGACAGGCCGCCTGCGTTCCATAGGCCATTATGGGACGCGCAAAACGTCAATACGAGGGATACACACCCTATCGGCGACTTGTTTGGAGCTAAACAGAGACCTCCACCCAGCGCGTATGATAAGAAGGCTGCCAAAGGCGCGAGGATCAACCCAAGACGGGGAAGGGTAGCCCCGACTTTCAATGTTATGGTACGTGCTATCCACGAACACCGTTTAGTGAAAATCATGTCTTGAACGCGCTCCTTTCAGATCGTGGGTGGTCAAGGGACGGGCAAGACCTCGCTCCTTCGGTTGCTGTTAGACACAGCGGACATCTCACCCACCGCTACTCCTGACCAACGGGCTGCTGTTGACAACTTCCTCTGCGGCTCCCTCGAACGCACGCAAGAAATAAAGACTGCGTGTGTAGAGATTTGCGAGTCCAAATATGATAGAGTATTGTTGACTGTCGTCGACACGCCTGGATTGGATTTCCACGAAAATCGGGAGCTAAACCTTGAGTGGCAGGTGTCAAGTATCTTGAAGTATGTCGACCAGCAATATGCCGATACGCTGAGCGAGGTGAGTACAAACGCGTCCAATCTGACTGAATGCGCGTAATCTTACCGTTCGATCAGGAAGCAAAGGTTATTCGACAGTCCAAAGGCGATCAACACATTCACCTGTGAGTGACGAGCGACGATCGCCGCTTCATTCCAATCGCCTGATGATTGTTCAGTTGCTTGTATATGATCAACCCACATTCGGTCATGAGCACCGCAGAACGCAAGGCGCTATCATCTGCACCAAGCTCCAGTGTACTATCCACAGAAAACTCCCAAGAGGATTTAGAAGACGTGAAGAAGCCACTCGATCCGACAAAGCTCACGATCCTTCCTTCCGAGCTCCGAGTCATCAAACGTCTCAGCCAGCGAGTTAACGTCTTGCCCATCATCGGGTGCGCGGATTCTCTTACAGACGAGAGGTTGAGTGCTGTCAAAGAAGCCGTCCGAACCGAATTGACCGCAGCCGGATTGGACTTTGGCGTGTTCGGACCTCCAAAGTTCGACCAAGACCCCGCTCAGAATGGGCACTCGGTTCGTATCAACCTCCCCAAGGCCAACGCGCGGCCAAAGGCGGATGACGATAGCGAGGACGTCGAAGAGGAAGAGGAAGAGAGGAAGTCACGTGGAGTGATCCGCCTCAAGACGTCTCGCTATCAAGGCGTACGACGTTCACACTCTCGAAACCGTCGAGATACTACAGGATACTCCTACACCGGTGACAATGAAGGTGCACAAAACGGGGTTTTCTCGCCCGAGGAGGACAGTGTGGCGAACGTCAGGTTCTCTGCGAGTCACTTCCAGAAGGTGGATCTGAGCGACATTTTACCCTTCGCTCTGATTTCCCCCGAGACCATGCCCGAGCGGGCTGCGTCGAAACCACAGGTTTCCTCCAGGCATCCTGGCGAAAGGGAAGGTTCGGGGTCGGATCATGGTGAGGAAATGCCAAAAGGCCACCCTACTTCCCCGGTGAACGGGGACGGACATGCACACCCGGACGTCGAGTACCTAAATGGACCACCCTCAGATCTGAGGGGTGTGTTCGTAAGGAAGTTCAGGTGGGGGACAATCGATGTCTTGAACCCGGATCATTGTGACTTTGCGGCGTTGCGGACGGCTGTGCTGTCGACGCATATGATGGTGTGTTCACCGTCCCCCCTCCCTTTTGATCCGGGTCTGACGCGTTGGTTTCCAGATGTTGAAGGTGAGGACGAAAGAAGTGTTGTACGAGAAGTTCCGAACGGAGAAGTTGCTCGCGAGGCGGGCGACCAGAAACATCACAGATGTCGACAAGAAAAAACTGTTGGAAGGTAACGATTCACTTTCATTCCCAGACCTTTTGTCTTCCATTCCATTTTCCACCCCTTCCACCGAAACCGGCCTTCCTGCCCATAACCCGACACCGCGCCAGACAACCAAGTCGGCGCCAGATTCCCCTTTTTCACATGTAATGAACACACCTCCGGTCCCAGTTCGTTCTCCTTCACCTTCACGTTCCATGCATTCCACACACTCCGCTCGTTCTGCCCGTTTTGCGCTGAAAAAGACGAGACGTTGACAAACTATTTTGTTGTTTCTCATGGGGGGTTGTGTGTGTTTTTTCAGGTATAGGGCTGTGATCCGTTTTCGAACTTTGTCGTTCGCGTATACCCTTCAAGACCTTCCCTTTCATACTGTCAAGTGCATTATCTCCCCTTCATCGATCTTCAAGACAAGAACTACCCCCCTCCTTCCACCATCGAATGCGTTATTTTTCCTCATCATCACACTGCCGTGCTAGCTCGGCGATTCTACTCGCAACGGGAAGTCTGCTTCTTCTGGTTTTCCACCTCCCGACGGGTTGTGCCTACCCGGTTTTCGTGTTACATAACCCACTATGGTGCGGTTGTTCAACGACCTACTGGACCTAGGCGTCGCTTTATTTTGCTCATTCCTGCTCCCATTTACCTCCTCATATTCGCGTACCCCCGATCTTCCATTACATGCGCGCTGCGTTCCTCCCTTATCCAGTATCACATCCCTTCGTTACTTATTTTCCTCTCCCCTCTCTCGCACACTCCCTCCCTCTCTCACTTATGAGATTGTATTCCTCTTTTTATCTGATATTACTGCTCACCGTTTCGTCATAGTGTACATCTTCGATGAGGCTTTTCTTCTTTGTTTCGTCCGGTTTTATGCTTTTTCGCAATAGTATTGTACTTACCTATACACCGTATTGCCTCTGGAGTTCGTTAGTTCTATTGATATTGGGTTGTCTGGATCCTCTGCCCTACGATACCCTGGTCGTGCGGTTCTGGGCCTGTACCATCTCATCGGATTGGAAAACCGTTGTTTGGCATCGGCTATACTATCTTTCTCCCTGTCTCAACCTAGTGATTTCACGGTTGCTTTCGTGAATGGTATCGACTCATGTGAATGTGGACATTGCCGTTTACGATTAACTTTGGCTTTTTTTCATTTCCGCTGTAGGACTACGCGAGCGCCAGAGCATCCCCCAACCGGTCACAGCAAAACGTCATTGAGGACATTTCCACGAGCGCTATCGGTTCTGGAACTCCGCGCTTCCCACTATCTCATTCCATGTTCGAGCGTTAGGTGGGCACGTTGCGAGCGACCACGCTGTTCCCATGCCCAGCACCAGCGCCCCGCCTTTCCGCTCTCCTACACTTCGTCGGATGTTCACTCACACTCCCACGTTCGCTGCATCAGAATCATCCTGCCGGTTGTCATCTCCTGCGACAGTCGCGTTAACAGCTGGTTTCCTGATTCGCCACATTCTCATCCCTCTCCTCCGAACCACGGCAAGAGTACGACATCAGCAAATCGTGGAAAGTCTGGCAAACGATTATAACGC
>Ga0307514_10006602_pt1 | contig 10069 bp, 7 predicted proteins | sample 16_EM_MG_FD_203088 | JGI IMG/M metagenome (GOLD analysis project Ga0307514, IMG submission 203088) | Populus trichocarpa ectomycorrhiza microbial communities from riparian zone in the Pacific Northwest, United States - 16_EM | ecosystem: Host-associated > Plants > Roots > Unclassified | place...
GGCCTTCGGTGCCCTCCTGGCGCTGCGGGAGGCAGGTCTGTCAGTGCCGGACGACGTCTCGGTGGTCGGCTTCGACGACATCCGGGCGGCCTCGCTGGCCCATCCGCCCCTGACCACCGTCCACCAGCCGGCCTACGACGTGGGCCGCACGGCCACCGCCCAGCTCCTCCAGTACGTCACCCGGGGCGAGGTCCCGCCCGCCTCCCGGCACACCCTTCCCGTCGAACTCAAGGTACGCGGCAGCACGGCGCCCGCGGCCGACCGCTGACCTTCACCTGACCCGACTTCCCGCCGCACCGTAGGCAGTTGACGTGCCCGCGCGGCGGCACCCCCTGCTCTGCTCAGCCTTGGAAAGGCGGTTCGCCATGCCCAGAGTGCTCGTTGTGGGCGAGTCCTGGTTCACGTACACGGTCCATCAGAAGGGCTTCGACGCCTTCCACACCGCGGAGTACACCGAGGGCGGAGGCGTCTTCCTCGACGCTCTCCGCTCGCGCGGCCATGAGGTGACGTATGTGCCCGCGCACGAGATACCCACCCGGGTGCCCGCCTCCGCGGACGGCTTCGACGCGTACGACGTCGTGGTCATCAGCGATGTCGGCGCCAACAGCTTTCAGCTCCCGCCCGAGACCTTCAACCGGTCCGTTCCGACGCCCGACCGCTCGGCGCTGGTGCGCGGCTTCGTGGAACGGGGCGGCGGGGTACTGATGATCGGCGGCTATCTGACCTTCAGCGGCATCGACGGCCGCGCGCGATGGGGGCGGTCCCCGCTGGCCGCCGCCCTGCCGGTGGTGCTGGCGGACCACGACGACCGGGTGGAGCTTCCGGCCGGTGCCGTGCCCGATGTGGTGGGCGAGCATCCGGTCGTACGGGGACTGGAGCGGTCCTGGCCCGCGCTGCTCGGCCTGAACGAGGTCACCGCGCGGCCGGAGGCGTCGCTGCTGGTCGAGTGTGCCGGGCACCCCCTGCTCGTCGTCGGCGGCCACGGCGCGGGCAGGTCCGCGGCGTTCACCTCCGATGTGGCTCCGCACTGGGCGCCGCCGCCGTTTCTGGCTTGGCAGGGGTACGCCGAGCTGTGGGACCGGCTGGTGCGCTGGCTCGCGGGATCGGACCTGTGATGCCCGATCACGTGAGTGCTCCGTTCACCGGCACACCCCACATCTCGGCCGCGCCGGGCGACTTCGCGCCGCTCGTGCTGATGCCGGGGGATCCGCGCCGGGCCCGGCGGATCGCCGAGACGTTCCTGGAGGACGCACGGCGGGTCACCGACGTACGCGGCATCCTCGGCTACACCGGCAGCCACCAGGGCGTGCCGATGTCGGTCCTCGCCTCGGGCATGGGCATCCCCTCGGTGTCGATCTACGCGACGGAGCTGTTCCGCCACTACGGCGTGCGCAGGATCGTCCGGGTCGGCACGGCAGGCGCCATCCCGGCCTCGGTCCGGGTACGGGATGTGGTGATCGCCTCCGCCGCGCACACCGACTCCAGCCTCGGCCGCGTCCTCGTGAACGGCGTGGCCCTCTCGCTCGCTCCCTCCTACCGGCTGCTGCGCGCCGCCGCGGACGCCGCCGAGCAGGAGCCCTCCGCGGTGCACATCGGAGCGGTGTTCAGCAGCGACCACTTCTACCTCGACAGACCCGCCCTCTTCGACGCGCTGGAACGCCGGGGCACGCTCGCGGTCGAGATGGAGGCGGCGGGACTGTACGCGGTGGCCTGCGCCGAGGGCGGCGAGGCCCTCGCAGTGCTGACCGTGTCCGACCATCTCCGTACCGGCGACGCCCTCACCGCCGAGGAACGCGAGACGGACTTCGACCGGGCACTGCGCATTGCCGCCATCGCGCTGCTCGCCGATGTCTGAAATTCCCACACCGGAAATCAAACAGAAACCGGGCGGCGTAGCCAAAACGTTTTGCACTTTCTACTGTCAACGCAGCCGCTCACTCAGCACGAAAGCGATCAGGAGGTCGATGATGCGATACGGAAGAAGCGCCGCCGTCGCGGTGACAGGGATGCTCGCGCTCACCGCGTGCGGAGGATCGGGCGGGGACGATTCCGGAGCCGCGTCCTCCGACAAGCCGCGCATCAAATTGGTGATCAATGGCGGGCTCGGCGACAAGTCGTTCTTCGACTCCGCCTACGCAGGCCTGAAGAAAGCCGAGAAGGACCTCGGCTACGAGCTCAAGGTGGTCGAGCTGGGCGCCGACCGCACCAAGTGGGAGCCCGGATTCGAGGACGCCGCCTCGGCCGACGACTACGACATCCTCGCCGCCGGGACCTTCGAGGTCACCGACTACATCGGCGAACTCGCCCCGCAATTCCCGGACAAGAAGTTCTGGCTCTTCGACGCTCCGGTCGACTACAGCGGCAAGAACGGCGGCTGTTCCAACAAGTGCGAGAACGTGCACTCCGTCACCTTCAAGCAGAACGAGGGCGGTTATCTCGCGGGATTCCTGGCCGAGAAGCTGGTGGCCGAGAAAACCCTCAAGGGAACCGAATCGCTGAAGAAGGTCGGCGTCATGGGCGGTGTGAAGATCCCGTTGATCGAGGACTTCGTCGTCGGTTTCAAGTCGGGCTTCCAGGCCGCCGGCGGAAAGAACTCCGATGTCCTCGTCCAGTACGTCGGCGGCGACAAGCCGTTCGCCGACCCGGCCAAGGGCAAGGAGATCAGCACCGCCATGTACGGCCAGGGCGCGGCGCTGGTGTGGCCGGTCGCCGGGCTCTCCGGGCTCGGCACCTTCGAGTCGGCCGTCGGAGCCAGGAGGTACACGTTCGGCGTCGACTCCGACCAGTACCAGACCCTCACCGACCAGGCGCAGAAGAACACCGTCGTCACCTCCATCCTCAAGAACGTCGGCAACGCCCTGTACGAGGCCGCGAAGGACGACCGGAAGGGCTCTCTGAAGTACGGCGCCGTCTCCACCGTCGGCCTCGCGGAAGACGCCGTCGGCTATGTGAACGACGACCACTTCAAGGAGTTGGTGCCCGAGCAGATCCGTACCGAGCTCCAGGAAGCCGCCGACCAGGTCAAGTCCGGCTCCGTCACGGTGCCCAGCGCCCTCTAGCCGAACGGCCTTGATGATGAACGAGCCATGGGGCAAGGACGGACCGGCCGTCGCCGCCCGCCAGGTCACCAAGACCTACGCCAACGGGGTGCGTGCGGTACGCGCCGTGGACCTGGAGATACCGCCGGGCGAGATCCGGGCGGTCGTCGGTGAGAACGGCGCGGGCAAGTCCACGCTGATGAAGATGTTCTACGGCCTCGAACAGCCCAGCGCGGGCGAGATCCTGGTCGGCGGACGGCCCCGCGTGCTGCGGGGCCCGGCCTCGGCGATCGCGCTGGGCGTGGGCATGGTGCACCAGAACCTCATGCTGGTGCCGTCGTTCACCGTCGCCCAGAACGTCGTCCTCGGCGTGGAGCCGGGCCGTCGCGGCCTGGTCGACCCGAAGGCGGCCGTGGAGACGACCGCCCGGCTCGCGGAGGAGTCCGGACTCGTCGTCGACCCCAGGGCACGCGTCGAGGAGGTGTCGGTCGGGATGCGTCAGCGCACCGAGATCCTCAAGGCGCTCCACCGGCGGGCTCGCGTGCTGATCCTCGACGAGCCGACCGCCGTGCTCACCCCGCAGGAGACCGAGGATCTGTTCGCCGCCGTACGCCGGCTGCGTGACGGAGGGATGACCGTGCTGTTCATCTCGCACAAGCTGCGCGAGGTACGGGAGATCAGCGACAAGGTGAGCGTGATGCGTGCCGGGTCCCTGGTGGGGACGGTCGCCACCGCCGACGCCACCGAGCGCTCGCTCGCCTCCATGATGGTCGGCCGCGATATGTCCCTGGACGTGGACCGCACCCCGGCCCGCCCCGCGGAGCCCACCCTGCGGGTACGGAGCCTCGGTTACGAGGCCGCGACCGCCCAGTCCCTGCACGGCCTCGACTTCGACGTGGCCGCCGGGGAGATCGTCGGCGTGGCCGGCATCGAGGGCAACGGCCAGAGCGAACTCGCCGAGATCCTCGCCGGGTTGCGCCGCCCCACCGCGGGCACGGTCCACATCGACGGCACCGACACGGCCGGTCTCGACGTGGCGGGACACCGCAGGGCCGGCATCGGCTACGTACCGGAGGACCGGCTGCACAACGGCGCCGCCCTCGACGCGTCCATCGCCGACAACCTCGTCGTCGACCGGCACGACCGACCGCCCCTCGCCCGCCGCGGCGTCCTCCACCCGGGCGCCGTACGCGAACACGCCGACCGGCTGATCGACCAGTACGCCATCCGCACCCCCGACCCGTCGGTTCCTGTACGGGCGCTGTCCGGCGGCAACATGCAGAAGGTGATCGTCGCCCGCGAACTCTCCGCCGGGCCACGGCTGTTGATCGCCTCCCAGGTCACCCGCGGGGTGGACATCGGCGCGATGCGCTTCATGTACGAGCGGCTCGTCGCCGCGCGCGACGCAGGCGCTGCCGTCCTGCTGATCTCCGCCGACCTCACCGAACTCCTCGCACTCTCCGACCGGTTGCTCGTCCTCAAGGACGGCCGCCTGGTCGCCCGGTTCGACGACACGACCGGCCTCACCGAGAAGCGGGTCGGCCTCTACATGCTCGGCGTCGAGCGACACGACCGCGACCACCTCACGGCACACCTGGAGACACCGGGGGAGGAGGCCCCGTGACCACCACACCCATGACGGCGATCGAGACCGAGGACCGCCGCCAGTACCGAACGACCCGGCGCCGCGACTTCGCCGTCGACCTGAGCATGGCCCTGGCCACCATCCTGGCCGCCCTGGTCATCGGCTTCCTCGTCATGCTCGCCACCGGCAACGACCCGATCCGCGCCTACGAGGCGATGCTCACCGGCCCGCTCGACCGCTCCTTCCGCGTCGGCCGCTGGCTGGAGGACGCCACCACCCTCACCCTGCTCGGGCTGTCCGTCGCGATCCCCTTCCGCGCCCGGCAGATCAGCCTCGGCGCCGAGAGCCAGGTGTACGCCGGAGCGCTGGCGGCCGCGACCGTCTCGATCTTCCTCCCGCTGCCACCCGTCGTCGCCGTGGTCGTGCCCATGGCCGCGGCAGCCGCCGCCGGCGCCGGAATGGGCCTGGTCCCCGGCACGATGAAGGCACGCCTCGGCGCCAACGAGATCGTGGCCACGCTGATGCTCAACGCCATCGTGGTCCGCGTCTACGACTACCTCGTCAACGGCCCGCTCAAGGAGCCGGGCAGCAACGCCGTCCACTCGGAGAACATCCGGCCCGACTCCGCGCTCACCCCGCTGAGCGACTGGTTCGGCATCCCGCTGGGCCGGGCCAACATCGGCCTCGGGGTGATGCTGCTGACCGCCGTCGCGTTGTGGCTGCTCATCACCCGTACCCCGCTCGGCTACCGCATCCGGATGACCGGCGCCAACCCCGACTTCGCGGCGTACGGCGGCATCCGCGTGCCCCGCGTCATCGAGTGGAGCTTCGTCATCGGCGGCGCCGTCGCGGGCCTGGCCGGAGCCCATCTGGTCCAGGGCGTGTACGGGCGACTGGAACCCGGGCTCGCCGGAAGCCTCGCTTTTGAAGGGATCGTGGTCGCCCTGCTCGCCAGGAACAACCCGCTGGTCGTCGTGGTCGCCGGACTCTTCTACTCCTACCTGCGCGCCGGGGGCGACATCATGGAACAGCAGACGGACGTCGGCACCGAGATCGTGGTGGTCATCCAGGCGGTCATCGTGCTGCTGGTCACCGCCCAGGCCCTGCCGAACCTGCTCAAGCGGCGCATCGCACGAAGGCAGGTGGGCGTCCGATGAGTTCCGTGCTCGACGTCGTCCTCAGCAGCGCCTTCCTCGCGGCCGTGCTGCGCATCGCCACCCCGTACCTGCTCGCCGCGTTCGGCGGGCTGGTCGCCGAACGCGCCGGCATCAGCAACATCGCCCTGGACGGCCAGATGCTCTCCGCCGCCTGCACCGGGGCGCTGGTGGCCGGCTACAGCGGCTCCGTCGCGCTGGGCGCGGTCAGCGGCGTCGCCATGGCGACACTCCTGGGCCTGCTGCTCGCCGCCCTCCGCCTGGAGCTGGGCGCCGACGCGATCATCGCGGGCATCGGCCTCAACCTCCTCGCCTCCGGCGGCACCGCCTACGCCGTCTACAGCCTCCTCGACGACAAGGGCGGCACCTCCGGCCTCAGGAGCGGCAGCCTGCCGACGGTCACCCTGCCGGGCATCGAGAACATCCCGGTGGCCGGCGATGTGCTCAGCGGCCAGAACATGATCACCTGGCTGGCCTTCCTGGCCGCGCCCTTCGTCGCCTGGCTGTTCTACCGCACCCGCTTCGGCTTCCACCTGCGGGCGGTCGGCGAGATGCCCGACGCCGCCGAGTCGGTCGGGATCGCGGTACGGCGCGTCCAGTACACCGGACTCGCCCTCAGCGGCGCCCTCGCAGGACTCGCCGGGGTCTTCCTCAGCATGGGCTACGTCTCCTTCTTCGTACGGGACATGACGGCCGGCCGCGGCTTCATCGCCCTCGCCGCCGTGTTCCTCGGCGGCCTGCGACCCTGGGGCGTCTTCCTCGCCGCGCTCGGCTTCGGAGCGGCGGAGGCACTGGCCGTACAGCTCGGCACCCTCGACGTACCGCCGCAGTTGGTGTCGACGATCCCGTACGTGATGACGCTGGTCGCCCTCGCGCTGTACGCATGGCGCCGCAAGCGCCGGGGCGGTGCCGTGCCGACCGCTGCCTCCCTCTGACGCCTGGGCAGCACCCCTCCTCCCCCAACCACAGGTTCCCTCAAACACAGGGCTCCCCCCGTCCGCGCCTCGCGGAGCGAACGGGCCGGCGAGCCATGCCCGCACGCCCGTGCACCCCTTGGAAGGACACCCATGCGCCACAGATCCCCAGCGCGCCGCAGACGCGCTCTCCTCGCCTCCCTCGCCGCGGCCGGACTCCTCGGCGGCCTGGCCCTCACGAGCGGCTTCGCGGCGGAACCGGCAGCGGACTCCTCCGGGAAGCCGCAGGACGTGCGACTCCTCGACACCCTCACGGTGCCCGCCGGGACGACCGAACTCGGCATGCCGTTCGGCGGGTTGTCCGGAATCGACTACGACCCGCGGTCCGGCGAGTACGTCGCCCTCAGCGACGACCGCTCGGAGAACGGCAAGGCCCGCTTCTACACCCTCCGACTGCCGCTCGACGGGGCGGAGTTCGCCGATGACAAGCCCGACCTCGACGGTCTGACCGTGCTCACCGACACCACCGGCGAACCCTTCGCCCCCAAGGCGGTCGACCCCGAGGCGATCCGCTGGGCGCCGGGCGCCAAGAGCCTGCTGTGGACCAGCGAGGGCGCCTCCTCCGCCGGGCAGCCCGCCTTCGTCCGTGAGGCAGCCGCCTCCGGCGGGTACGTTCGCGAACTGCCACTCCCCAAGGCATACGCCCCCGTCCGGACGGCCTCGGGCACACTCACCGCCGGGGTACGCAACAACCAGTCGCTGGAAGGACTCACCCTCTCCCCGGACGGACACACGGTGACGACCATCACCGAGAACGCCCTCGTCCAGGACGGCCCCGCGGCCGGGCTGACGGTCAAGAGCCCGTCCCGGCTCCTGCTGATGGACCGCGGGACGGGGACACCGAAGGCCGAGCATGTCTACGAGGTCGACCCGATCTCCGACGCGCCCACCGCACCCCTGCCCGCCCCGGTCGGGACGTACTCGGCGGACCGCGGAGTCTCCGAGATCCTCGCGGTCAACGAGACCGACTACCTAACCGTCGAACGGTCCTTCGCCTCCGGTGTGGGCTTCTCCATCCGCCTCTACTGGACCAGCACCATCGGCGCGACGGACGTCAAAGGCAAGGACGCCCTGTCCGGCACCGAGAAGCCGATGCCGAAGAAGCTCATGTACGACTTCACCACCTCCGGCACCGAGGCCGACAACGTCGAGGGCATCACCTGGGGGCCGCGGCTGCCCGACGGCTCCCGCTCGCTCGTCCTCGTCGCCGACGACAACTTCGGCTTCAACGGCAGCGTCACCAAGTTCCATCTGCTGTCGGTTCGTTCGGGGCTGTTGGCGCACCGCACACCAGACGTCAACGGTGACGGTGCCGTCAGCGCCAAGGACCTGGCGGCCCTCCCGACCGCCGGCGCGGCCGGAGACCTCGACGGCAACGGCCGTACGGACGCCGCCGACATCCGGTTGTGGATCTCGTACACCCGCGCCTTCCCCACCGTCCAGAAGCAGCCGGCCACCGTGGACGTCCAACTGCTGTCCTTCAACGACTTCCACGGCAACCTGGAGCCGCCCACCGGCCGCGACGCCACCCTCGGCTCGAAGCTCGACCCGAAGTCAACGCCGGTCGGTGGCGCCGAATACCTCGCGGCCCGGCTGGGCCAACTCCGGCAGGGCAGCGACGCCTCGCTGACCGTCGCCGCGGGCGACATCATCGGCGCCAGCCCCTTCCTGTCCGGCCTCTTCCACGACGAACCCACCGTCGAATCCATGGAGAAGCTGCACCTGGACGTCGCCGGCGCCGGCAACCACGAGTTCGACGAGGGCACCGAGGAACTGCTGCGCATGCAGCACGGGGGCTGCCACCCCGAGGACGGCTGCTTCATCAAGGACGAGCCGTACGACGGCGCCGATTTCCCCTGGCTGGCCGCCAATGTCATCGACCGCGCCTCCGGCAAGCCCCTGCTGGCGCCCACCTGGGTCAAGAAGGTGGACGGGGTGAAGGTCGGGTTCATCGGCATGACTCTGGAGGGCACTCCCGAGGTCACCGGGCAGCCCGGCATCCAGTCCGTACGGTTCCTCGACGAGGTCCGGACCGCCGACGCCTCCGCCCGCGAACTGCGCCGCCAAGGGGTGGAGGCGATCGTCGTGCTACTCCACGAGGGCGGCGTGCAGGCCGGATCGTACGGTCAGTGCTACGGCATCTCCGGCCCGATCGTGGACATCGCCAAGAACCTCGACCCGGCGATCGACACCGTGGTGACCGGCCACACCCACCAGCCGTACATCTGCTCCCTGCGCGACCCGGCCGGTAACCCCCGCCTGGTCACCTCGGCGTCGTCGTTCGGCCGCGTGGTCACCGAGACACGGCTGCCGGTGGACCGCCTTACCGGAGATGTCGTACGTGACCAGGTCGCCGCGATGAACCACCTCGTCACCCGCACCGGTGCCAAGGACGCCGACCAGACCGCCGTCATCGACAAGTGGAAGGCCCTGTCGGCGCCGACGGCCAACCGGATCGTCGGCAGCGTCACCGCCGACATCACCCGCTCCGAGACCCGGGACGCCGAGTCCGATCTGGCGAACCTGGTCGCTGACGCCCAGCTCGCAGCGACCTCGACACCGGAGCGCGGCGGGGCCCAAATCGCTCTGATGAACCCGGGCGGGGTGCGGGCGGACCTCGTGTACCCATCGTCCTCGGGAGGTGAGGCGCCCGGCGAGATCACTTACGCGGAGGCGTTCGCCGTACAGCCCTTCGCCGGGTCCCTGGTCTCCGTGAACCTGACGGGAGCTCAGATCGAGAAGATCCTGGAGGAACAGTTCAACGATTCCGGAGCCCGGGCGCCCGCCCTCGTGCTCGGCGTCTCCAAGGGCCTGACGTACGCCTTCTCCCGCTCCGCCCCGGTCGGCGACCGCGTCGACCCGGCGTCGATCGAGCTGAACGGCGAGCCGCTGAGGCCAGGCGACACCTACCGGGTGACCGCGAACACCTTCCTCGCAGCAGGCGGCGACGGCTTCACCACATTCGCCGAGGGCACCGACACCGTCGGCGGCGGGGACGACATCGCGGCCCTGACCGACTATCTCACCGCCAACAGTCCAGCCTCCCCTCCCGGCACCGACCGCGTGACCGAACTGCCCTGACGCCGACGCGTCGGGCAGACATAGAGCGGCACCACCGGCCCCCTCGGTGGTGCCGCCTGCTGGTCCGCCGCACGAGGTCGGCCGACGCGTGCACGCCTCTTGAAGCCCGGCAGTCGCTCTGCATAGGATCGTTCACAGTCGAATGAATCGTTTCAATACCCGCATCGCTTCGTCGACCCGCATCCATGCACGCATCTACGCGTGTACGCAACCAAGGGGCCCCAGATGACCAAGGGT
>Ga0307514_10006603_pt1 | contig 10068 bp, 9 predicted proteins | sample 16_EM_MG_FD_203088 | JGI IMG/M metagenome (GOLD analysis project Ga0307514, IMG submission 203088) | Populus trichocarpa ectomycorrhiza microbial communities from riparian zone in the Pacific Northwest, United States - 16_EM | ecosystem: Host-associated > Plants > Roots > Unclassified | place...
ATGCGAGCTAGGGGGTTTGGCGAGGCTGCTGCGGCTTGGATATGGAACCGATTCCATATTCAAGCCAAAAAAAGGGTGGCCAGGGCCACCCTTTGAAAACATGGCGTGTACAGCCATGCATCCCAAACTCGATGCTGGTGCTCAGGCCTGCGTGTAGGCCGTCTTGACCACGGTGTAGAACTCCGCCGCGTAGCGGCCTTGCTCGCGCGGGCCGTAGCTGCTGCTCTTGCGGCCGCCGAAGGGCACGTGGTAGTCCACGCCGGCGGTCGGCAGGTTGACCATCACCATGCCGGCTTGCGCGTGGCGCTTGAAATGCGTGGCGTGCTTCAGGCTGGTGGTGGCGATGCCGCTGGCCAGGCCGAAGGGCGTGTCGTTGGCCAGGTGCAGGGCTTCGTCGTAGCCCTTGGCGCGGATCACGCTGACGACCGGGCCGAAGACTTCCTCGGTGTTGATGCGCATGGCCGCGGCGGTTTCGGTGAACAGGGCCGGCTGCATGTAGTAGCCCGGCGCGCCTTCGGCGTTGGTCGGCATGGCCGCGCCGCCCCAGGCCAGCTTGGCACCTTCGGACTGGGCAATGCCAACGTATTCCAGGTCCTGCGCCAGCTGGCGGTCGTCCACCACCGGGCCGATGTCGGTGCCGGCGGTGCGGGCGTCGCCCACCTTCAGCGTCTTCAGCTTGGCGACCATGGCTTCGACGAAGCGGTCATGGATGCCTTCGGTGACGATCAGGCGCGACGAGGCGGTGCAGCGCTGGCCGGTGGAGAAGAAGCCGGAGTTGATCGCGGCGCCCACGGCCACGGTCAGGTCCGCATCGTCCAGCACCACGAACGGGTTCTTGCCGCCCATTTCCAGCTGGAACTTGGCGCCGCGGCTCACGCAGGCCTGGGCCACCTTCTGGCCCGTGGGCACCGAACCGGTGAAGCTGATGCCGGCAATGCGCGGGTCTTCCAGCAGCACGGCACCGACTTCGCTGCCACGGCCCATCACCAGGTTGAACACGCCGGCCGGAATGCCCGAGCGGCTGATGATGTCCGACAAGGCCCAGGCCGAGCCCGGCACGACTTCGGCCGGCTTGAAGACCACGCAGTTGCCATAGGCCAGCGCCGGGGCGATCTTCCAGGCCGGGATGGCAATGGGGAAGTTCCAAGGCGTGATCAGGCCGATCACGCCCAGCGGCTCGCGGGTGATTTCCACGCCGACGCCAGGGCGCACCGAAGGCATCATTTCGCCACCCGGGCGCAGGGCCTCGCCGGCAAAGAACTTGAAGATCGCGCCGGCACGCGCGACTTCGCCGACTGCTTCGGGCAGGGTCTTGCCTTCTTCGCGCGCCAGCAGGTCGCCCAGCTCGGCCTTGCGGGCAATGATCTCGCTGCCGATGAAGTCCAGCGCGTCAAAGCGCTGCTGCGGCGTGCTGAGGCTCCAGGCCGGGAACGCGGCCGCAGCGGCGGCCACGGCTTCTTCGGCCTGCGCGCGGCTGGCCACCGTGTAGTCGCCAATCGTGTCGCGGGTGTCCGACGGGTTGATGTTCTGGTAGGCGCGCACGCCTTCGGTCCAGGCGCCGGCAATCAGGTTGAGTTTCATGGTGTGAGACCTCGTGGAGTGTTTGGGATGGGTGGAATCGGACGCAGCGAAAACCGTCAGGCCCGCGGCGCTTCGCTGACCAGTGGCTTGCCGGCCTGGAAGGCCGCGATGTTGTCGAGCACACGCTGCGCCATGGCTTGCCGGGTTTCTTCGGTCGCGCTGGCGATGTGCGGCAGCAGCACCACGTTGTCCAGCTTCAGCAAGGCCTCGGGCACCTGCGGTTCGTTGGCGAACACGTCCAGCCCGGCGCCGGCAATGCGCTTGTCCTGCAGCGCGGCGACGAGTGCGTCCTCGTCGATCACCGAGCCGCGCGCCACGTTGATGATGAAGCCACGCGGGCCCAGCGCGTCCAGCACCTCGGCGTTGACCAAGTGCTGGGTGGACGGGCCGCCTGCGGTGATGACGACCAGGTAGTCGCACCAGCGCGCCAGCTCCAGCAGCGAGGGCTCGTGGGCCCACGGCAGGCCTTCGACCGGCCGGCGCGTGTGGTAGCGCACCTGCATGTCGAAACCCGCGCCGCGGCGGGCGATGGCCTGGCCGATGCGGCCCATGCCCAGCACGCCGAGCTTGGCGCCGCTGACCTTGCGCGACAGGCCGAAGCTGTTGAGCCCGCCCTTGGCCCAGCCGCCGGCGCGCACGAAGCGGTCGGCCTCGGAGACGCGGCGCGCCACGTCCAGCAGCAGGGCCAGCGCGGTGTCGGCCACACAGTCGTTCAGCACGTCGGGCGTGTAGCCCACGCTGATGCCGCGTGCCTGTGCCGCGGCCACCGGCACCTTGTCCAGGCCCACGCCGAAGCTTGAGATCAGCTTCAGGTTGGTCAATGCGGCGAGCTGGGCCTCGTTCATGCCGACGGCGGCCGAGGTGACGGCGATTTCGAACTCGCCGCCGTGCGCGGCCAGGAAGGCGGCCGGGTCGGCCTCCTCGACCAGGCGATGGATGGCGAAGCTTTCGGCCAGCGCGCGGTTCAGCACGGGCACCAGGTTGCCGACCAGCAGCAGGCGGGGTGTGGTCATCAGGTTCCTCAATCGATCAATCAGTCGAGCTTGACGTTGCCCTTGACGACCACCTCCGCCCAGCGCTTGCGCTCGGTCTCGAAGAAGCTGCTGAACTCGGTTGGCGACATCGTGCGCACCTCGGCGCCTTGCGAGACCAGGCGCTCGCGCACCTCGGGCGAACGAATGATTCCGGTCAGCACTGCGTTGACCTTGGCGATGACGGCCGGCGGCGTGCCCACCGGCATCAGCACGCCTTGCCAGGTGCCGGACTCGAAGCCCTTCATGCCTTGTTCGGCCAGCGTGGGCACGTTGGCCAGCAGCGGCATGCGCGTGCCCTTGGAGAGGGCCAGCACCTTCAGCTTGCCGGACTGCACATGCGGCAGCGTGGCCAGCATGCCGTTCATGGTCAGGTCGGTCTGGCCGGCAATGGTGTCGGCGACGGATTGCGAGCCGCCCTTGTACGGGATGTAGGTCCACTTGGCGCCGGTGGCCTGCTGCACCGCCACGGCGGCCAAGTGCGGCGCGCTGCCCAGCGCTGTCACGGCGAAGTTCAGCTCCTTGGTCTTGGACAGCGCGACCAGTTCCTGCAGGTTGTTTGCCGGCACCGAGGGGTGCACCACCAGCATGTGCGGCGAGTAGGCCAGCATGGTCACGCCGCGCAGGTCCTTGCTCGGGTCGAAACCCAGCTTGGTGTAGACCGAGGGCGCGATGGCCAGCGCGCCCACGTCGCACAGCAGCAGCGTGTGGCCGTCGTTGGCCTTGGCGACGAAGTCGGCGCCCATGTTGCCGCTGGCGCCGGGCCGGTTGTCGACGATGACGGTCTGCTTGAGCGCCGCGCCAAGCTGCACGCTGATGGCGCGAGCAATGATGTCCGACGAGCCGCCGGGCGGGTACGGCACGATCAGGCGGATCGGCTTGCTGGGCCAGGCGGCGTCGGCCGCGGCGGCATGGTGCGGGGCCAGCAGCGTGCCCAGCGCGAGGGCGCCCAGGCCGGTGGCGGCCAGCAGTTGGCGGCGGGACAGGCGGTTGTCGATGCGAACGGAACGGGTCATGTGAATCCTTGCGGTCGTCTGGTGCGGTCGTCTTGTGCGGACGGAAATCAATCGACGGTGATCTTGCGATCACGGATCACCACGGCGTAGCGCTTGCGGTCGTCGTCGATCAGCTTGGTGAACTGGGCGGGTGTGTTGCCGGCGGGCAGGCCGCCCAGCTCGGTGATGCGGGTCTTGACGTCATCGGACGCCAGCACTTCGCGCAGGTCGTTGGCGACCTTGTCGACGATGTCCTTGGGCGTGCCGGCCGGCGCCAGCATGCCGACCCAGCTGCTGACGTTGACGCCCGGCACGCCGGCTTCGGCCAGCGTGGGCACGTCGGGCAGGTTGCTCAGCCGCTTGGGGCTGCTCACGCCCAGTGCGCGCAGCTTGCCGGTCTTGATGAAGCTGCTGGCTTCCAGTGCGGTGACAAACGAGAGCTGGACATGGCCGGCGATCAGGTCGCTGGTGGCAGGGCCGCCGCCGCGGTAGGGCACGTGCACGATGAAGGTTTCGGTGGTCGCCTTGAAGATTTCGCCGGCCAGGTGCGGCGCGCCGCCGGCGCCCGAGCTGCTGAAGGTCAGCTGGCCGGGCTTGCTGCGCGCCAGCGCGACGAATTCCTTCGCCGTCTTCGCCGGCACGCCGGGGTTGACCAGCATCACCAGCGGCAGGTCGGCCACCAGCGCGATGGGGGCGAACGCAGTGTCGGCGTTGTAGGGCAGCTTGGCGTAGAGCGAAGGGTTGATGGCCTGGGTGCCGAGGTTGCCCATCAGCAGCGTGTAGCCGTCGGGCTTGGCCTTGGCGACCGAGTCCGCGCCGATCTGCCCGGCTGCGCCGCCCTTGTTTTCGACCACCATCTGCTGGCCCCATTTCACGCTGAGCTTCTGCGCGATCAGGCGGGCGGTGGTGTCGGTGCCGCCGCCGGGCGGGAAGGGTACGACCAGCGTGACCGGCCGGACCGGGAAGGCCTGGGCGCTGGCCGCGGCCGAGGCGGTGAGCGCGGCCACACAGGCCAGCGCGGTGAGAAGTCGTTTCATCCAAGAGTCTCCGGTATTGTCGACAAGCACCGGTCTTGACGCCGGCTCAACAGTTCGGGGCCGATCTCGGCCAGATGGTTGACGCCCAGCAGGCCCATGTCGGCGCGGATCTCGCTTTTCAGCAGCGCAATGGCATGGGCCACGCCGGCCTCGCCGCCAATCGCGGCGGCATGGTTCATCGGCCGGCCGATGAAGACGCTTTTGGCGCCCAGCGCCAGCGCCTTCAGCACGTCGGTGCCGCGCCGAAAGCCACTGTCGGCCATCACCGTCATGCTGCCGGCCGCTTCGGCCACCGCGGGTAACACGCGCAGCGGCGAGACGGTGCCGTCCAGCTGGCGGCCGCCGTGGTTGGAGACGATCACGCCGTCGGCGCCAAGCTCGCGGGCGCGGCGGGCGTCTTCCGGGTGGCAGATGCCCTTGAGCACCAGCGCACCGCGCCAGCGCTGGCGCATCAGCTTCAGTGCGTCCCAGTCCAGGTGCTCGCGGCCGGAAAAGTCGCGCGTCACGTCCTTGGCCACCAGCGGCGCGCCGCGGCCAGCCTCGACATTCTCGAAATGCGGCATGCCATGCATGACCAGCGTGCGCAGGAAGGTGCCCAGCGCCCAGCGCGGATGGGTGAGGCCGTCCCACAAGAGGCGCAGGTCCGGCCGCAGCGGGGTCTTGAAGCCGTTGCGCGCGTTGTTCTCGCGGTTGGGCACCACGGCCGAGTCCACGGTGATGACCAGCACGTCCACGCCCGCCTTGGCCACGCGGTCCACCAGCGCCAGGCCGGCGTCGAGGTCGCGCGCCAGGTAGGCCTGGAACCAGGTGCCGGGCGCTTCGGCCAGCACGTCTTCCATGCGGATCAGCGCCGAACTGCTGAGCACCATCGGCACGCCGGCTTGCGCGGCAGCGCGGGCCTGCACGATGTCGCCGCGGTAGGCCGTCAGCGCGCTGATGCCCATGGGCGCGATGCCGAACGGCGCTTCGTAGCGCCGGCCGAACAGCTCGACCGACTGTTCGCGCGCGGACACGTTGACCAGCACCCGCGGCACGAACTGCCACTGCGCAAAGGCCTCGCGGTTGCCCTGCAGCGAAGCGTTGGTTTCGGTGGCACCGGCCACGTAGCCGAACAGTGGGCGCGGCAGCCGGCGCTGTGCGGCGGGCTCGAAGTCATCCAGCGACAGGAAGCGCCGGGCCAGCCGCTGCTGCTGCCGTGCCGCGCGCTGCGAACGCGGTGTGTCCGCGTGGGCAGGCGCAGCGTTGGCAGGCACGGTGGCGGCAGCCGTCATGGTGCTCAGTCGACCTTGATGTTGGCGGCCTTGATGACCTCGGCCCACTTGGTGACTTCGGCCTTCTGGAACGCCTGGATCTGGTCGGACGTCATGGGCTGCGACAGCATGCCCAGCTTGGTCAGGCGCTCCTGCATGTCGGCGGTCGCCAGGATCTTGCCGATCTCGCTGTTGAGTCGGTCCACCAGCGGCTTGGGCGTGCCGGCCGGCGCGAAGATGGCCTGCCACGAGACGACCTCGAAGCCAGGCAGCACCGTCTCGGCAATCGTCGGCACGTCGGGCAGGCTGCTGACGCGCTTGGCCGAGGTGACGGCCAGCGCGCGCAGCTTGCCGGACTCGATGAACTGCGCCGCGGCCACCGTGGTGTCGAACATCATGTCGACCTGGCCGGCCAGCGTGTCCTGCAGCGCAGGGCCGCTGCCCTTGTACGGCACGTGCACAACGTCCTTCAGGCCCAGCTTGTACTTGAACAGCTCCAGCGCCAGGTGCTGCGAGGTGCCGTTGCCGGCGGAAGCGGCCGTCAGCGGCTTGCTCTTCGCGGCAGCGGCCAGGTCCTTGGCGGTCTTGTACGGGCTGTCGGCCTTGACCAGCAGCACCAGCGGGTTGGTGCCGATCAGCGTCACCGGCACAAAGGACTTGACCGGGTCATAGCCGAGCTTGGGGTAGAGGCTGACGTTGATCGCGTGCGAGCTGATGGTGCCGCCCAGCAGCGTGTAGCCGTCCGGCGCCGCATGCGAGACGATTTCCGAGCCCACGCTGCCACCGGCGCCGGCCTTGTTCTCGACGATGACCGTGCCCTTCAGGGCCGGGCCCAGCTTGTCGGCGATCAGCCGGGCCAGGATGTCCGAGGTGCCGCCGGGCGGGAAGGCCACGGTGTAGGTGATGGGCTTGGACGGGTAGGCGTCCGCGGCGAGTGCGCGCAGCGGGAAAGCGCTGCCGAATGCAGCCAATGATGCGGCCGAGGCCAGCACGGAACGGCGAGTCGTGTTCATGGGGTGATGTCTCCGTTTGGGATGGTTTGGAACCAGGCTCAAGGCGCGCGCTTCAGCGCACCAGGCAGGGTCGCTTGTTGTCGAACTTCCAGCCAGGGATCAGGTACTGCATCGCGGTCGCGTCGTCGCGGCTGCCCAGTCCGTGCTGCAGGTAGAGCTGGTGCGCCGCTTCGACGGCGGCCATGTCCAGCGTCACCCCCAGGCCGGGCGCGGTCGGCACGGCGACTTCGCCGCCGACGATCTGCAGCGGGTTCTTCGTCAGCTCCTGGCCTTCCTGCCAGATCCAGTGCGTGTCGATCGCGGTGACGCGGCCGGGCACCGCGGCCGCGGCATGGGTGAACATGGCCAGCGAAACGTCGAAGTGGTTGTTCGAATGCGAGCCCCAGGTCAGGCCGAAATCGCGGCAGGTCTGGCCTACGCGCACTGCCCCCTGCAGCGTCCAGAAATGCGGGTCGGCCAGCGGGATGTCGACCGACTGGAGTGAGAGTGAATGCACCATCTGGCGCCAGTCGGTGGCGACCATGTTGGTGGCCGTGGGCAGGCCGGTGGCGCGGCGGAATTCGGCCATCACCTCGCGGCCCGAGAAGCCGGCTTCGGCTCCGCACGGGTCTTCGGCATAGGCCAGCACGCCGTGCATGTCGCGCATCAGGCGGATCGCGTCCTTCAGCAGCCAGCCGCCGTTCGGGTCCAGCGTGATGCGGGCCTTGGGGAAGCGGGCCTTCAGTGCCTTGATGGCTTCGACTTCCTCGTCGCCGCTGAGCACGCCGCCCTTGAGCTTGAAGTCCTGGAAACCGTAGCGCGCCTGCGAGGCTTCGGCCAGCTTGACGATGGCTTCGGGCGTCATTGCCTCTTCATGGCGCAGGCGCAGCCAATCGTCGGCCTGGTCCGGCTGGGTGTCGTAAGGCAGGTCGGTCTTCCTGCGGTCACCCACGTAGAAGAGGTAGCCCAGCATCGGCACGCTGGCGCGCTGCTGGCCTTCGCCGAGCAGCGCGCAGACGGGCACTTCCAGGTGCTGGCCCAGCAGGTCCAGCAACGCGGTTTCCACGGCAGTGACCGCGTGGATGGTGGTGCGCAGGTCGAAGGTCTGCAGGCCGCGGCCACCGGCGTCGCGGTCGGCGAACTGGGTGCGCACCGCATTCAGCACGCGCTGCCAGTCGCCCACCTTGGCGCCGACCAGCAGGCCGCGGGCGTCTTCCAGGGTCTGGCGGATGGGTTCGCCGCCAGGCACCTCGGCCACGCCGGTGCGGCCAGCGCTGTCGGTCAGGATCAGCAGGTTGCGGGTGAAGAACGGCGCGTGGGCGCCGGACAGGTTCAGCAGCATGCTGTCGCGGCCCGCAACGGGCACGACACTCACTTGCTGGACGGTGGGCGTGGCAGAGGTCATGGGAAGAAGCTCGGTTGAGGCCGCTGTGCGGCTCAGGTCGGGAGGCGAACGGCCTGGCGGGCCAGCAGTGTCCACGCGCCGGCCTGGCGGGTCCACACGCTCAGCACATGCAGCTTCACGGTGCCCGGGCCTTTGCCGGCGTCGTTGGTGGCGGCCTGCAGCACATGGCGCACGGTGGCCACGTCGCCGGTGACGGTGACCTGCTGCTCGGTCAGCGCGATGCTGACGAAGTCTGAATTGCCTTCCAGCAAGTCCTTGATGAAGCTGGCCTTGGTGTCGACCTTGCCGCCGGAATGGCCGTAGGTCAGGTTGTCGGCGACGATGGCTTCGAGCGCCGCGCGGTCGGGGTCGACCATCAGCGTGCGCAGCTTTTCGACGGCTGCGCCGACGGCACGGGCTTCATCGCTTTGCGCCATGGCGGCCTCCGGCAAGGTGACAAGGGGCAGCGTGGCGGCAAGCGTCAGCAGTGCGGAAAGCGCAGCGCGGCGCGAGCGTTGGATCAGTTTCATCAGGTGTCTCCTGTAGGGATCATGGAACATGCCGCGCCCCGGCTCTGCGGCCGTTGGGGCGGTGGCATGGGGTGGCGGCGCGAGGCCGCCCGGGGGGAACTTGGCGCCTTACTGCGGGCCGAGCTTGGCCATCAGCGCGGTCAGTTCGTCGTACTCGGCCTGCTTCAGGTCGGAGATGGGCGGGCGCACCGGGCCGGCGCTGTGGCCGATGATGGTGGCGCCGGCCTTCACGATCGAGACCGCATAGCCTTCGCCCTTGTTGCGGATCGCGATGTAGGGGATGAAGAAGTCGCGGATCAGGCGGTCGCAGGTCTCGGTGTCGTTCGCGGCATGCGCGTTGTAGAAGTCCATCGCCGTCTTCGGGATGAAGTTGAAGACTGCAGACGAATACACCGGGCAGCCCATGGCCTTGTAGGCCCCGGCGAACAGCTCGGCGGTGGGCAGGCCGCCCAGGTAGGCGAAGCGCTCGCCCAGGGTCTGGCGCAACGAGACGAACTTCTCGATGTCGCCCACGCCGTCCTTGAAGCCGATCAGGTTCGGGCAGGTGTCGGCCAGCACTTGCAGGCTGGCGGGCGTCAGGCGGCAGTTGGCGCGGTTGTAGACGATGACGCCGAACTTCACGCTCTTGCAGACCGCCTGCACGTGGGCGATCAGGCCTTCCTGGCTGGTTTCGGTCAGGTAAGGCGGCATCAGCAGGATGCCTTGCGCGCCCAGGCGCTCTGCTTCCTGCGCGTACTGGATGGCCAGGCGGGTGCCGCCACCGGCGCCGGCGATGATGGGCGTGCGGCCCTTGCAGGTCTCCAGCGCCACCTTCATCACCGCGCTGAACTCGACCGGTTCCAGCGAGAAGATCTCACCGGTGCCACCGGCCGCGAACAGCGCCGAGGCCCCGTAGGGCTGCAGCCATTCCAGCCGGTCGGCATAGGCCTTGGGCGCGAAGTTCAGCTCGCTGTCGAAGTCGGTCAGCGGGAACGAGAGCAGGCCGGATTGCAAAACGGCTTTGAGTTCTTGAGGGGACATGAGGGCTCCTGGCAGCGAAGGACTGGAAGTGAACAGAACAGCCAGGCAGAACAGCGAACAAGGGCCTGGCTTCGAGATGTTGTCAGTCATCGTACAACACAGAAGCCGATTGAGACTTGGTGATTCCACTGACGCGGCAGTGGCTTGTTTGGGTTCCGTACCGAGGCCACCAGCAACGATCAGTCCCCACCGTGGTTCAAACAAATGGGGTCAGAGTCAATTTATCTGGAGATGGGATGGCCATCGCT
>Ga0307514_10006604_pt1 | contig 10067 bp, 11 predicted proteins | sample 16_EM_MG_FD_203088 | JGI IMG/M metagenome (GOLD analysis project Ga0307514, IMG submission 203088) | Populus trichocarpa ectomycorrhiza microbial communities from riparian zone in the Pacific Northwest, United States - 16_EM | ecosystem: Host-associated > Plants > Roots > Unclassified | place...
TGACGTTAGTGATCACCCTCCCTACTCTCCTGATCTCAACCCCATCGAGCATGTTTGGGTTGAGCTCAAACGCCGCCTATATACAAAATACCCTGATATTATCTACACGCGTGGGGGACCAGAGGCTCCAAAGCGGAGACTAGCAACATGTTTGGAAGAGATTTGGAATGAGATTCCGGGACCTTTTTTCAAAACACTCTATGAATCTATGTCACAAAGAGTGGCGGCAGTGATTAAGGCAGGCGGGTGGTATGCCAAGAATTAGATCCCTCTTTTTCTATGAGCTATAGATCGCAGATGTGTTATCTTCTCTTCTTCTATTCCTGTATCTATCACCGTATTTTATTGGACACAGATTTTAGTGCGCGTTTCAGGCCATGTGAACTGCAGCGCTGATCCCTGCGCGGCTGAATTTCGAAGACTTTCCGCATGGCACTGTACTGTACATATATTTCGCCAAGCCTGCCATCATAGCCTACATAGACTCATTGGCGTGGTTCTTGTTGAAACATGCTAGTGCACTTTCCACTCCACCACATACTGAACTACGTGAAGCATTACATGCTGAAGTATCATCATATATTCACGCCACATATATGAGAAGCATGTGTTACCTATTCCTCATGTATATATATATGTAGCCGGATAGCTCACATAGGAATATACAAGTCATACGGTTCATATCATATCGTACATGCTCTCAGATACATCTACAGAGTCACATATCACATACTCCCACAAGGGTGAAGTGTTCCTTCATTGGCCACTCGTCTGTACCGCTGCCACAGTTACTAGCCTCATATCATATCCTGGTATTCCAACAGTTCTATCACCTCCCCTCAGGCTTGCGATCATGCCAATAAAATAGAATAAAATAAAATAAAGAGAGAAAAGTCACCTCGCCTCAATACAGGCGGTGTGAGCTTTTCCTCCTTCCATTATCATCCAATCAGACATCATTATTAATCTTCAGTTCAGCCATCGGCATACCCCAATTAGGGTCACCCAATCAGGGTTATTGTTCATCCAGGATATTCTCGGCCATCGGCATACCCAATCAGGGCCACAATTAGTGGTTGAATACCTAGGATATTCAGCTCAACCATGAGCCTACCCAATGAGGCTGTTGAGTCATCGCAATAGTAATTAGCTACCCGAAGGTGCTTTGTGGAGTTCATTGCGTGAGGGAAAAATGTTCAAGCATTGATGGCAAGTCTTTTTCTCTTCATCACCAAATACCGGACCAATAAGTTTCGCAAGGTATTCACGTTGCTCTCGGTACCTAAGGCTTTTGTTAAGGCATCAGCTATCATGTCTTTTGTTCGCACATATGACGAGATCTAGCATTGGCCCGATTCAACCATGTGTGTTATATATCTCTCTCTTGCATGAATATGCTTAGTGCGGGGCCTAAAGTCGCTACTCTTAGCCATCACTGGAGCACTTTAATTGCCACCAATGAGATGTGAGGTTTTAGTGTTTTGTTCAAAATCCAGGAATTCAATAATCCAAGCTAGCTCTTTCGCAGCCCCAGTGCCAGCAATGAATTCCGCTTCAGTTGAGGATAGGGCAATCAGACCTTGTTTTTTTGAAGCCCAGGAGATACAGGAGCCTTTTAGGAAGAAGGTATAAGCTCCCGTGCTCTTCCGAGTTTTGGTACAGTCCATCAGTGATGCATCAAAGTATCCTATTATGTCGGTAGGAGGTGATACCAATATCGGAGGTTTTGTGTTGCCTAGGCAAAGACTTACAGAGGTGTGGGCCCGGAGGTAACGCATAATTTTTAGTACGCCGGCCCAGTGTCGATTGGTAGGAATAGCTGCGAATTGAGCGAGCTTTGTAACAGCATAAGCGATATCGGGACGAGTTGCAAGCATAAGGTACATTAGTTGACCTATTGCACGTTGATATATTTTGATTTCCTTGCCCGCCGTCAGGGGTATATCATCTTCTCGTTGTTCCCAAGTCGCCTTTGGATCCATCGGGATGGCTGATGGGTACAGTTGGTCATTTTGTAGTCTTCAAGAATCTCTGATACGTAGGGCGCTTGATCTAGGAAAAAACGGTATTAGTTCCTATATCTGATGATATAGATACCCGTATATAGACCTGCAGGACCTAGATCCTTGAATTTGTATTCTGACTCTAAGTGTTTCTTGTGGCTGGTACTCTTCTCTTTGTTACCACATACTAGCACATCGTCAACGTGGGCCACTAGGATGAGACGGATAAGTATCCAGATAGCTTGATCATTAGAAACTTCATTCCGAACTCAACTGCTGCCTCATCCACACAAGCGTGCCAGACTCTTGCACCCTGCTTCAAGCCATATATAGACTTTTTCAGTGGGTCCGCTTGGTCCTTCACCGCTTGGTCCTTCACTTCATAGCCTTCAGGTTGCGCCATATAGATTTCAAAATCCTCAAGGATACCATTTAGAAAGGCGTTGCAGAAATCTCGAGGGGTTCTTGGTGGTCTTTGGTGGGGATTTGGATTTCTGCTTCTGCTGGCCTTCCACCAAGGGGGGGCCTTGTCAGAATGTTTATGCCAGCACTCACTTTCCTGATGGTTAGGGACACCACAGGCAGAGCATCTCTTTGTCCTTTCCTGTACCGCGGAATAGACAGATGTAGGGGGAGGCATTTGGGTTACATGCGGAGTATGGTGATGCAGAATATGGTGATCAGGAAGAACTTTTCTGCGAACCAAGCCAGCATATTCCGGCAGTAAGTTTCCCAAGAGCTGCCATTTTATCTTTTGATCCTGTATATTTTCACCGGGGAAACGTACAGTAGATCCGTTGCAGCTGCAAGAACAGCGTTGATGAACTCTAGAGCTAATTGCCTAGGTATGTGTTTGGTAGAGTTAAACTCAGTGGTAGGACGGAAGACATTGCTTAGTGAAGACGATTGGTATACGTCATCCCAGGACTCCCTGGCTGACATGGTATCTGATAATGATCCCTGCTCCCTTTTTCCACAGTTGAATTATATTTCGGAGAATACCCAACGGTCACATTTATACTAAAGAGCATTTGCATCTAGAGGTTACTCGGAGTCGATTATTGGGAGGACATTTAAATGCATGAAGGGGGTTCACATGGCCTTTTTCCAGCTGCCGTAGTTTATGCCATCCAGTGGTGGAATCGACATCGTAGATAGGTCTTTATGGATCTTCTCCGGGAGGTTGAGAGCATCCATTTCGTAGCTTAGGAAAATGAAACTTGGGTTTCTTTTCGAAAGATAAAGTAAAAGAGGTAGTAGCTATGAGATGAGCTCTGCGTATGCGTAGCAACAGAGGCTCATAACCTGATAGAACCCGTGTTCTATGTATTCTGATGATGATGAGTGTTAGAGCCCATAAATCAAACTCTCTTCCGTAGCAGGCGAGTATGCAATGCATTGTCCAGGTCAGGAGCCGACAGCCGTGGTGGTATTTCTCTACAGTTCCGTATATATAAGATAATTATATTAGGGTATTATTGTGGCCGTCAGATTGGTTGGTGGGCCGTATTGACGCATGGGTCAGAACAGGCAAATCGTGAGTTTTGCTAAATTTGCTAGTTTTCTGAGTTGTAGTACTTTTGAATGCCTTACGAATCCCTTGTCAACCCCGAAGCCGCACATCCCTGGGTCAACTGGGTCGTACTCAAAGAAGTAAATATTGAGACCAGTCAAGGTCCCCTTCGCGACCCGCAGCAGTGCGTCCCAAGGTCTGCATAACTCACCACTCTATACTCCCTCTTGAGATGTCTGAGAGAGAAAAGTCAGCTCTAGCTCCGTAAGCTTTCGTGTATGTTTTAGGAGTTGCGAGAGCGTCGTGCCCAAATGTAGGGGTGTACGGAGAATAAGTAGTAGGTAGACCTGACGAGTCGAAACGTGTAAATGGCTCCCGTGTCAACGCGGGGGGCTCCAGGTTAGTTAGACCCGGTAGCTGGAGGAAGGGGTAGATGAGAGGGCCTAGGGAGGGGGAGGCGTTGCGTTAGTGTGGTAAGTCCGTGTGGCTTTGACATTGACGGTTGAGAGGCGCGGGAATGGATTCTCTGAGAGGTCGCCTCGACTGGGGATAATTTTGTCGAAAATTGCCCACAGAATACCCACCACATCACGAGGATCCACTTGTCCCGCTAAGACTAGCTTAAATCTCCCCAGCGCCCTTGCCCCACTACCGCGACTCCCCAACCCCTTGCCGAGGAGGAGCTTCTGGACCCATCATCCGACCAGCTATCCACTGCACCACCGCCTCCCCCACCACCTCCGCCAACAACCCCTTTAGCCCCATAACCATTAACGACTGGAAAATGGTTTCTATCGTAGGCTCGGGCTCGGTCGACATGCTACACATATATTTCCCCTGCAACCGGTTGATGAATTTCCTATTCCATCCACCAATATCCACCAACCACACCCACGGAGCGCGTGGATGAGCAGGATAAGCCGGCATGGGAGCGGGAGTGGGGGGGGGGGGCGCCACGGGATGTAAGGTGGTAGTAGAGGTGAGGGAGAAGGTGGATGTGGAGGGGTTTGTTGGTGAGGCGGAGAGGGAGGAGGGGATGCTGGGGTGGGGCGGAGGTGTGCGGTGGTGGGTGGGAGGTGCTCGGGAACAAGGCGGGAGTGGAAGAGGGGGTGCGGGTTGGTGTGCCAGCAGAAATGGACCCGGGTTGGGAGGTGGGTGGCATTGTCATGGCTGGATGGGGCCTGATCCAATGAATGTGGGTAGGTTTGGTGGATCACGAGGAGATGCAGGAAATAATCCGAATTTCGCACCAGAAATTAATTGCGACGTCGACACCGGTGGTTTCCAGTTGAGTGGGAGGTTGGTGATGGGTTGATATGATCATGTCACCCATGGTGGGATGGCGGCCAGGAGCAAATAGCTATAGGGAACGGCAGATGCGTAGGACATGTACTTATTTACCCGTATGCACTGTCCTGTATGTACTGTATTTTGTAGTACTAACCTAATCTAGGCAACATGCTAGGCCTAAGAAAGCAGTGACTACGCTAGTAGGTTTAGTGGTGAATCAGGAAACCCGATTATATTTTCTTTTTAACACGCTCCTGGGCAACCGCCCGGCGCCAGGTTGTAGCTAGGGCGTCTGTGATACCTGTAGCTACATACAGTACATTGCCTAATATACGGTATTTTTTTTTCTTTTGAATCTATCCGTCTAGGAGCCTAGGCTATGCGACGAAATATAGTATATAACATACTCCAAGTACATATATGGATAGCTGGGGTTTATGACCAATACTTAGCCTAATGAATGCATGTGCTCTCTATCCCTGATGCGGTATTAAACTTGTGTTGTATCAGAGTCAAGCTACTGGTCCTGATATTTGATCTTCGGAAGAGATCATAGCACATAACGGTCTATGACTATGCTCTACATTAATTCAAACACAAAAGAAGTAAGTATCTCAGAAAACGACCGTGAGAAGAAGCCTTTAGCAACGCAGCTGGAATATGGCTGAATAGAACAGAGCCTATCTAGTAGCTGTACTGAGAAGGTCATAATAGGAAGCAGGGCATGCCTACCAAAGTATAGGAATGTATATGTAGTGCCCATGGTTAATTCTACTCGTGGCGGTGAACTCGAGTTACGGATTTTTAACGATTTAAGCACCCGTATAAAAATAAATCGGTCTGGGCACGAGATCAGGTTAACTCGCTTTGTGCCGTTCGCTTCTTTTTCTGCTACACCTTGGATGATGTAGTAGGCGGTTGTTAACTCTAGGCTGGTTGCAACCATAATTCTTGCGCTGCAGAATGCTTCTATCAATTGGCATGCATAGTCAGGGATGGGGTCGACCGCCCCCAATGAAGACTACATAGGCAGAGGTACAGCACTTACACAGGCAGTCTGATTGCACAACCTGTCGCCGGGGGTAGGTACGCTACCTGCACTGGAAACGAGATTTTCAGGTTGCTTTTTCCGGGTAAGCCGCAGAACTGCGGGTCAATTCCCAGCACAGCTCCACTCGATTTCAAAACATCTGTAACTTCGCTGAAGTCAGCAGTTACCACAGTCAGCACAGCTACCACCGTGAGGATGCCCAATGTTATTCGCCAACTGCTTTCAAGTCCCAAGCCTCCCCATTCAAACGATCAACAATCTGACAACCTCGAACCCGACTCTCAAGACCAGCATCAGCAGGAGGAACGACCAAAGTGTTCCCAGAGTTGGCGCTTGTGACTCCCGGGGTCCTCCTCAGCGAGGGGCAATTCACCGGCCTCTAGTTCCAGGTTACCAACGCCGACACCACCTGCCGTGTCATCGGGTGTGCCAGGACAACCCACACAAGTGCCCATTGTTCTTCCAATTGAACGTATCTGGCAACGGTCAATTGGTCTAGCCCAGGAGGGGCTCAAGGAAAAGAAGTCACCGCTTCTCGAGCCTAGCAGTCCTACATTTAAATTGGTAACTGGCGTCAGTAGTCCTGTTGAAGATTTGAAGAGGTCAATTGATCATGGTGCCAAAGGTCTGGAGGCCGGAAAACTCTAAAAACTATCGTGGATATGGTAATACAACACAGTCAGGCGATTACGGCATTGGCCTGGGCAGGTGTCAGAACAATATTGCAGGTAAGTTGGATTCTATGCTCATCTATGTTATGTTCTATGGGCTATTGATACTGCCAGGTTGCCTTGAACTGATGAAGAATCGTTCAAAGCCTGGAGGCTGCTATAGAGACTATTGTTTTGAAGATGGCTATATGCAAATTCCATGCTAATGTGTATGCAGAGGTGATGTAGATGGGATTCACACTGGCGAGTGACCAGCTGACACACAGGCTTCAACAGGGCCTGGATTCAGCATTGTTAGAGTTTTATGCTGCTATCTTGGTTTTTTCTGCTAAAGCACGCTAATGAATATTTTGATCCTTCCGACACAGGTGGGTGGCTTTCTACGTGGGGGGTATACTGCATGATGGCTCATTCTGACCATTGCTTAGTTAATGTACAGCAATAACGAAATAGGCAACATGCTACAACCTTTCGTTCATGGGTTCAAACTATTCATGGACGGCATCTCACGAACGGAGAAGTGTGTGCGAGAATCGGCAGACATAGCCACTATGGGCAGGATCAAGAGTTTGTAAAAGAGGTACTTATATACAGGGGTCTAATCAACTAATGATTGAGCAGAGAACTCTATCCAACTTGAACAGATGCACAGTCTTCTGAAGCAGACTGAGCCAACAGTTCTCTCATTGAGCAAATTCAATAGTGTATATAGATCCCAGAACCTCAATGGATGTTTATCTCCCTTTCTAGATCCGGTTCTGGATATCCGTTTACGAGACTAATAAGCTAGCCGAGATTGCAAACGACACTAAGAAAGCGGAAGGTATCAATGCCGTCAATATACTAGTATCAGTCATTCTGTACTCTAGAGGAGGAAGTCCTAGAGGTACTTGCCCAATTGCACTCTCCAAAATGATACCAGGATATGCGTGACAAGTGCTACGACGATAGTGGGGGGTGGTTATTACAGCACCCGCGATTCCTTCAGTGGGCGGATGATAGTAATGCAGACATATCGAGCCACATTCTATGCTGTTATGGGATGCCTGGTGCTGGCAAGACTATAATCAGGTACCAATGCTCGAACTGAAGTTGAATCGCATGCTAACCCACCTCACCTCTAGTTCCGTTGTAATCTGATCTGATCATGCGACATGGGGAAGCAAATGTTGCCTATATCCACTGTGATTACCGGGACCAAACGAGCCAAATCGTCGTCAATATATTGGGGAGTGTGCTGAGGTGGCTCCTTACCGAGACCATTATCACCATACTGGAATCTATCAAGGAAAAAGTCCAAAGAGCGAAGATTGGGGAAATTTTAAAAGTCTTTTTACTACACCTTCATCGCAGTTTCCTCTGCCTGGATGCTCTCGATGAATTAGAGTCTCGTACACGCTTTACACTACTGAAGGCGCTTCGAACTGAGTTTGGTTCCGCTCGCATATTTCTGACAGGGCGTCCCCACATAGAGCCAGAGGTCAATGGGGCTCTACAAGTACAGCTTGACACAATGCACATCGAAGCAAATGTAGGCGATACTCGAGGATTCTTGCTCCACGACATCGAGGAAGATATGAATATCAACCCAGACGATCTATGAATGAGCAACTCAGGGAGGAAGCAATTATAAGCAAGGCGGGTGGAATGTATTTTCTTGACTTTTTTATCTTTATACACTCTTTTTTTAAGTATATACGCCCAGTCAGCCTAAGACTCTGAGGCGGAGTACTACGGGGTGGTAAATATTTGAACAAATAAGCCGCTAGGCTAGATTGACAAACAATCTGAACTGGTGGTGATACAAGGAGTATATGTCCACAGAAACATAGCTAAGCACATATTTAATTCCTAGGTTTCTCCTTCCTGCGTTACATATCAGTATGGTGCTTGCGCAGCCGACAAGGGCAGCAAGACGGGAGGCATTAGCTATGCTACAACTGGAGCTTGGCGGTACCTATGCGGGGTGCTTGCGAAGGAGTCAGAGTCAGCACCCTGCAAGCAACCTAGGGATCGAGTCCTAATGTGGCTACATCTCGCCTCCGATTGGAAGAGCTCCAGCATGCACTTGCGATAGTGTTGGGGCAAACGTGGAAATATTGATCCGGATAAGGATGAAATTCCCTACGCAAAAGCGGTTGTTAGGCTGTTGCCTTGGACTAGTTATCGTGGACGAAGGGGCAAATACAGTTCGGTTTGTTCACTAGGTATACCTTTTTTTTTTTTTTTTTTTTGATTCATTAATCATATTTAGCCTATCTAGACTATGACGATGGACTGCGGCTCACTGTTTCCAGCTGCCTCTCTCCTCTACCGGGCCAGTCCCTGCCCCACTAGGTATACCTTGGAGGAATACTTTAAGGGTGACAACTGTAGCAACGGGTATTTCCCGGATCACCACAGGCTCGCCGCTCAAATTTGTTTGACATACCTTAACTTCCGTGAGTTGGCTGCCGACTGCACAACCAATGGTGAAATGGTAAGCGGCTACAGAACTCTTATTTCCTCGACCATGCGGCTCACCACTGGGGCCAGTATGCCAAACTAGGTTGTAGTGAGCAGTTTGAGAGTGGACTTCAGTATCCTCATGTAGCCCTCCCGGTGTTGTACGAGCGGCTGTACATGGATGTGTACCGGCGTCTGTACAATATGTACTCCTCTTATCCTGATTGCGACTTTAAGTTTCTTGGAATACATGCAGCAGCTTACTTTGGATTGGAATCCTGCGTGAATAAGTTAAGGAGTGACAATTGCAATAGCCCGGACATAAAGGACAGTACTGCTCGCCGCTCATTTACGCAACAACCTTAATCAAGCGTACCACGGCAGATTCCTACATTTTGTCTCCGATTGCAGCAGCAGGCATTACGGGCTGCGGACGCTGTCGGTTCCAATGAGGTAGAGCATACATTCAAGGCTTGACCCCCAGTCAAAAGTCAAGTTGCACATCCTGTACTATTGGGGTGATGCATGTTGTTCATTCGGGTGATTTTATCCATTTGCATCATGTGTTTCCTAGAATTCAATTCGCAGCGAATAAATTAATTAAGTACCCATTACCAATTGACCAACATTCTGGGACGGAACGAAAAATCAGTCAAATATTCAGGTGTAAGTACAGAGTAAGGCCCAGAATGCAGAGTAATAAAAACTTTGGGGTATAAAGTTAGCATACACTAGACCGTAGAATAATGATATAAGTTCTGTACGAGTGGCCTATCCCGCTCCCCACAGACGTCGAGCCTGCGGCAAGAATCGGTGGGAACTATATTTGGCTTGATGCCCTCTGACTGTCACCATTATCCCCGACCTAAACAAAGATTGACATTATGGGGACAATGAGGTAGCTGGTTCACGTGTGCCCACGTGAGCGTCGGGAGATGAGTGACATCGGTGGAAAAAGTTGGTTGTTATTTAATTTAGTTTGCTATACGAAGTAGTGGATAGGTTATTATTTTAGTTATGGCTATTTAGTCTGTGTGCGATTGTTAGGAATGATGAAGGATAAGAAAAGGTGGGGGGGGGGGGTATCTAGGGGG
>Ga0307514_10006607_pt1 | contig 10065 bp, 7 predicted proteins | sample 16_EM_MG_FD_203088 | JGI IMG/M metagenome (GOLD analysis project Ga0307514, IMG submission 203088) | Populus trichocarpa ectomycorrhiza microbial communities from riparian zone in the Pacific Northwest, United States - 16_EM | ecosystem: Host-associated > Plants > Roots > Unclassified | place...
AAAATAGTATGATCAGATTGTGTACTGTTATTAGCCATGATATCTGATGAAGGAGTCACTATAAAAAAAATATTATTGCTCCCTTCTTGTCTCAAACACTATTCTTTTAGTGATGGAAAGTGTATATGAATTTTCTTATTATTAGTCTTAATTATGATTTAATTGGTGCTCTTTTATAGAGAAGAGAAGTAGGTTAAGAAAATAATCACTAGGGATGATCATCTATTATGATCCCTTAAATTCCTCTATGTGGTTATTTTAAACATATTAATTAGTTTAGGTCATCAATGTGAGTCACAATAATTACATAATAAATACATTATATTTCCTTTCATGTATTACAACATTAACAACCATCACTAATACAATTTATTATAGTTTAATTTATCCTGTAATTTATCTTATTAGGATATTTCTTGTTCATCAAACACCTATAATATGTACCTGCATACAATAAAAAAAATAGAAAAGATAAAAACATATAATATAATTGCGTATAAGTGTTAATTCTATAATTACTTAAACATAAAAAAAGTATCACAATCATATAATACCTAAAAGATCCATCCTAATAACATGTTCTTTGTAAGCCTTAGGAGGCAATCTCTTGGTCAATGGGTCAACAATCATATAAGTGATACTGATATTTTCAATTGATATTTTTTGTTTCTAGACTCAAAGAAAATTGTTGTTTTATTATCACAATTGATTCAGCAACATCCTGTAGGACTGTTTGAAAATATAGTTTTAGTTGTTTTTTAAAATGTTTTTTACTCGAAAATACATCAAATAATATTTTTTTTATTTTTAAAAAATTATTTTTAATATTAACACAAAGCATGACTCGTTGCCTCAAAACTTGTTATAAATTAAGTCTCCATCGTAAGTAAAGTAAAAATTAATTATTTAGCACTCTCCCATGAAATTACCCCATCAGCCAACATAAATACATAACCTAATATGGATTTCGTAGTACCCATGCAGCTAGCAAGGTCTGCATCTAAGTATTCATTCACTTGAAGTTGATTAAATTTTCTATATGTGAGCATATAATCAAAACAGTAGAGTTTTTATATCTTTGAGATATTTTTAATAATATTTCTTGTGGTTTATCTATTATAGGTTCATTAATAATATCTTTAGTGTAGGGTGTAAAATCACTTATTTGTTGTTTTTAGTAATTGTTAAACTGATAAAGAAATTAAGGAATTTCAAGTTCGCAAATATTAAAATCTTAATTTGAAAATAAAATGGGTTAAATTAAATTGAGAAATTTTCACTTTAATAATAAAATGGATAAGAAATTTAAAAGATGTTGAGGGTAAAGAAACTTATACTCGAACTTCTTGGATTTTCACATTACATAGTGTTTCACTCCCATTAACTTTATCATTTACAATGAACCTAGCATTTCTAGTTTCAATAATTCTTGTGCGTTAGGATATACCTTTAGATTCTTATGGATGACTAATGAAGAAATCATTGGTTATTCGTGAATCTAGTTTTTTTTATATGGATTATAAATTCTCACTTTTATCTAACAATCCTAAATATACAAGTGCTTTAAACTAGGTTTGTTTTACCAGCCTATAATTTATAAGTTAGTTTTTTGGAACTACTTTACCAAGAACCTTGTTTAAAAAATACATGATAGTTTTAAATGCATATATCCAGTGGCGGAGCCATGTAGGTACAAAAAGGGGGCAATTGCCCCCTTAATTTTTTTAAAATATATTTTTAATATTAGGATATTAATATAATAGGTTGATGACAGTTTGATCCACGGAAAAACGAAAAGAGTGGAAAGTTATTGTTGAATTATATTTTAATATAATATATATGTACAGTTCATTGACTCAAAATTTTTATGTACAGCTCATTAACTCAAATTTTTTTTTCTTTCACTAATTAACATAGAGCTTCTTTTCATTTTGATCCGTTATTAAATGCCTCTCTCACTCTCATGCAAATTTCTCTTTTTTTGCTTTATAAGGTAAATTTCTTTCATTTTTTTTAAATTTATTTCATTATATAATTTTAGTTATATTCTTTTATAATTAGTCATTAAAAACATTAGGGTTTATGATAATTTAGAGGTTTTGATATGAATGTATTCAAAATAAATATTTGAATTTACTAATTTAATCAATTAAATATTTATTTTTTTGTTATAAATGAATAAATTAACGTTCATACAAAGCCACTATTCTTGGCATCTCGTGTATTGACAGAATATATTATTAAAGTTATTTAACCGAGATCTCTTAATTCACTATAATCATGGATTAATTATTAATTGAGGTTTCTTAATTTACAAAGTACATATATTGATTGTCATTTTATATCACAGATTTGTTTGTAATTAATTGTTAATGAGATGCTTGGAGTTAGGAGAGGCATGGGTTTAAATTCTATAAGCTATAATTTTTCTCTCTCGCTATTTTCTCTTATTCGAAACTAGAATATAGTATTAAAACTTGTTTCATATATTTGACTTGGTGAGTTCATACAACTTTTGTGTGTGTGTTTAGAAATAATTTAAATGTCTAGAAATGATTAAGTATAATTTAATCAACATACTTATTATATGCATATAGATATGAATAAAATGAGTTTTGATGAATTGATGTGTATTTTGATATGAATTTCATATGAAAGATTTAGAATTATTGTATAACTCAACTGACTATTGTTTAACAACGAATTATTGTTTAGTTGTGTTAATTATTATGTACACACTAATAATAATAAAAAAACCAGCAGGTTCATAAATAAAATTAACATATCACTAGACAAGTATTTCAAGCGTAAATATTTATCTTAAGGATGAAAAGTCATTTAAAGTTTCAAGTTATGTAACTCAATCAACTTCGAAGATAAGTTATATTAAAAAGTCATATAATATTTGTTATTAATTTGCCCCCTCGTCTTAAAAACTCTGGCTCCGCCACTGCATACATCTATAATAATATTGGTATTAATGAATGATTTAACATGTTTCTAACCATATCTAATAAATGACGATTATGTTTTTCTGCTACACCATTTCGTTATAGTGTACCTAGTATTGTGTATTTAGTACATATACCATATTTCTCAAGGAATTTAACAAATAGACTTGGATATTATTCAGTTTCATTATATTTTTCATAATATCCACAATCTCTTACTTGACAACTTTCAACTTTTGATTTATTTATTTTTTAACCTCGGATATTTATATCTTGAGATTTTTCATACATTAAACATATATTTATAATGTGAATAATTATCAATAAGGTGATAAAATATTTTTCTTTACTAAAAAAAAACATCAAAAGGCCCACATATATCGAAACGCTTTTACGTTTTACTCACATCACATATATATAAATACATTATATTTCCTTTCATGTATTACAATATTAACAACCATCACTAATACAATTTATTATAATTTAATTATCCTGTAATTTATCTTATTAGGATATTTCTTGTTCATCAAATACGTATAATATGTACCTGCATACAATAAAAAATAGAAAAGATAGAAACAGATAATATAAATAAGTATAAGTGTTAATTCTATAATTACTTAAACATAAGAAAATCATCACAATCATATATTACCTAAAAGACCCATCCTAATAACTTGTTCTTTGTAAGCCTTAGGAGGCAATCTCTTGGTCAATGGGTCAACAATCATACAAGTGATATTAATATTTTCAATTGATATTTTTTGTTTCTAGACTCGAAGAAAATTGTTGCTTTATTATCACAATATATCTTTAATGATTTGGCAATTGATTCAGCTTATCACAATATATCTCTTGGTCAATGGGTCAACATCCTGTGGGACTGTTTGAGAATGTGGTTGTAGTTGCTTTTTAAAGTGATTTTTACTCGAAAATACATCAAAATAATATTTTTTTTAAAATTATTTTTGACATTAGCACAAAGCATCGCTCGTTGCCTCAAAACTTTTTATAAATTAAGTCTCCATAGTAAGTGAAGCAAAAATTAATTATTTAGCACTCTCCCATGAAATTACCCTATCAGCCAACATAAATACATAACCTAATGTGGATTTCGTAGTATCCATGCAACTAGCAAGGTCTGCATCTAAGTATTCATTCACTTGAAATTGATTAAATTTTCTATATGTTAGCATATAATCAAAACAGTAGAGTTTTTATATCTTTAAGATATTTTTTAATAATATTTCTTGTGATTTATCTATATTATAGGTTCATTAATAATATCTTTAGTGTAGGGTGTAAAATCACTTATTTGTTGTTCTTCGTAATTATTAAACTGATAAAGAAATTAAGGAATTTGAAGTTCATAAATATTAAAATCTTGATTTGAAAATAAAATAGGTTAAATTAAACTGAGGGATTTTCACTTAATAATAAAATGGATAAGAAATTTAAAAGATGTTGAAGGTAAAGAAACTTATACTCTAACTTCTTGAATTTTCATATTATATAGTGCTTCACTCCCTTTAACTTTATCATTTACAATGAACCTAGCATTTCTAGTTTCAATAATTCTTGTGTTATGATTAGGATAATAAAATGTATACCTTTAGATTCTTATGAATGACTAATAAAGAAATTATTGGTTGTTTGTGAATCTAGTTTTTTTTTTTATGTGGATTATAAATTTTCACTTTTATCTAGTAATTCTAAATATACAATATACAAGTGCTTTAAACTAGGTTTGTTTTACCGTCCTATAATTTATTTTGGAACTACTTTGCCAAGAACTTTCTTTAACAAATACATGATAGTCTTAAATACATACATCCACAATAATATTGGTATTGATTAATAACTTAACATGTCTCTAACTATATCTGATAAAGTATGATTATGTTTTTCTGCTACACTATTTTGTTATCGTGTACATATTATTGTGTATTTAGCATATATACCACATTTCTCAAGGAATTTAACAAATAGACCTGAATATTATTCATTATATTTTTCATAATATCCACAATTTCTTACTTGGCAACTTTCAACTTTTGATTTATTTATTTTTCAACCTCAGATATTTATTTCTTGAGATTTTTCATACATTAAATGTATATTTATAATGTAATAATTATCAATAAGGTCATAAAATATTTTTCTTTACTGAAAAAAACATCAAAAGGCCCACGTATATCGAAACGCTTTCACGTTTTACTCACATCACATATATATATATATAGACTACTTCAAGTTGTAATCAAAGAAGCACCGACACTTACAAATAATTGCATTTTCAAAAGGCTTGAACGAACATGTATATCAAATAAATTGAGATTTTTTTTTTTGAAAACTAAAACAATTTCAAAAAAATTAAGAGGAAATGACACTTTTAAAAAAATTCAGGGAAATAACATAGTTTCTAAATAACCGTTATTTTAAATCACGATTATTAAAAAGCCACTATTTAAAATAACGATTTAAATAAAGGTACAGTGGCTGTAGAACAATTTTCACCTTCATGGGTTCCTTGTTCTGGGACACTCAGACAGGTTCCTTCTCCATCTAAAAGTTCATGTATGTGTGTTCCTCTAGAAACCTGAGAAACATCGCCAGAGTTTCCCTCTGAAATAAAATTTTGTATCTCTTCAGCAGCTTCGGTGAGCAGGAACACACTACATCATGGTGAGTTTTTTTTTTTTCCTTTGAGAGGACATTTGAGGAATGTGCTCTAATATCTGCGTAAGCTATTGCTTTTCTGTCTAAAGAAAAATTACACTGAAAATGTACAAATATTAACAGTCGTGTCACTGAAAGCTGCACTGATGCTTATTTTAACAAACCTGAAAACTTTCTTTCAATTGTTAATGTTTCAAATGAGAAAGCAACGGCAAAGAGTAATTCAAGTTGCAGGGATGGAAAGCACGTTCTGGAGGAAAAGGGAGCTGCTTCAGATGCTTCTTCGCCCTAAAGGAATTGCAAGATAAAAGGGAGGACATATAATATTGCAACAACAAGAGAAACTGAAGTCACCTTGCACAGTGACAGTGACATAGTATATTTCAACTGGAGTGAATGCTTCACCGATGCTTTCTGAGGAGCTCAGTGGCTACAATGAGGTGATTGCAAAAATAAACCGCAGCATTGATGCGCCTATTAGCAAGCTCCATGAAACTGTTCTGGTTATGAACAGTGGCCGCAGCTTGGATGGAGAGTCGGATGTTGAATCAGATGTTTAATAAAACGCTAATTTACAACCGTTATTACCATTATTAGTGTTAATAAAATTAACCTTGTTTTTAATAATAATTAAGTTAAAATTATGTTATTTTTCAAATACCGGCGTTATTTTCCAAAAACTTTTATTAAACTATACTGATCCGATAAAAGACGCGTAAATCGAAGAGACCAGTCATTCTCTTACAGACAATGATGAATGTTTTGAAATTGCATGACTGTTACATCATATTCATGAAGTTCTCTGCCGTGTAGGAAGATCACATGCATATGCCCCTAATTTAAATTCAATAATCATGCCAAAAAAATAATTAATTTTCAGGGGTGTAACTTAATTGGTCAGGTCTTAAGTTTATTCTTTAAAAATTAGTAGTTCGAGTCTCATAAATCTCAGGATCATTAAAAACTTACATGATTATTAATTTTAGAATCCGTAAAGCTAGTTAAAATGCACATCTGACTCGGACATCACATTGATCTATATAAAAAAAAAATCATTCAAAATCAATGATGCATTCTGTCCTACAAATATGTTCCGGACAGTGGTGGGTGCAACAATGTCACCGTGAAAGAAATGTGACTTAAAAGAAATAATCGTGCATGGAAAAACACCATGATTTACAGGTACACGCATGGGAGAATTTTCTGCAGGTCTTGCTAGCTAGCACCATGATTTACAAGCACATGTGATCTTCACGGATTGGAATTGTTTTTTTCTTTTTCTTTTTGAAAAGACATGCAAATTATTATTTTTAAAAATTCGGTCCACGCATAATTTCCTTGTGTGGTGGACATTAAAAGGCAGGTTCCTGCAAAAATCTTGAACAATAGCAATGGAGTCCCCCCTGGATTCATTAGTAAATTGTTCTTATTCTATCATCAATAACGAGAGTATGACCAATAATATTCTCCAAGAAACATTTATATAGAAGAATTTGACGAATTTGATTAATAAAATAAAATCCCTCATTAAAATTTTAATCTAGGGCTCTTAAAAAATTAGAACAAAGAATAATCTTTGATTGGAAAAACACAAGTTCTTAATTAAAAGTATGTTTGTTAGTGTGGTAGCAATTGCTTTTCAAATAATTTTTCGTGCCGAAATGCATGTAAATGATGTTTTTTTATTTTTAAAAAATTATTTTTGATATCAGCATTTCAAAACGATCTAAAACATACAAACCATATTAAATTTTAATGATGGAAAGTGTATATGAATTTTCTTATCATTAGTCTTCTATTATGATTTAATTGGTGTCTTTTATAGAGGAGAGAAGTGGATCAAGAAGATAATTACTAGGATTGATCATCCATTATGATTCTTTTTAGTGTTTATTTTCAACATATTAATCATTAAATATAATTATTAATTTATTTTTTAATTGTAAGTCCAAGTTAAACATAATCGCTAAAACAATGTTAGTGGGCCACTTCAATAGAAAAACAACTTAGATTTCAAAGTAACAATGTAAAGTTAATAACTAGATCATTGATATACATTATGCTATACTATGAGTTTGAGTAATTAAGAAAAAAATATAAAAAAAATCTAGACATTACTAATATTTTTCAAGTAGAAATAAAATTTTAAATTGTATTGAGATTGATGGGATATGACTCGATCAACTTGATAAATTCAAAAGAAACTTAGATAACCAATAAAAACATAATTTGACTCAAAATAAATATTTAAAATGGTATTTTTTTATAAATATTAAGATAACAACATATTGGATCGAATTAAATTAAACTTAAAGTAATGCATGTGAGATTTTAAGATGATAAATCAAATCAAAACAAATTATGAATTTAATTTTTTTTTTATGATAATAGTCCGTATCAGTCTGTTATTCATCTACTAATAAGCCAATGCAAGCAGGATTTTTGACAAAAGGATGAGAGCAACGATTATGTAAATTTAAGAATAATTGCAACGACATTATGCAATCCTTTACGAGAAACAAAAGCAATCCATGCAAGTTTAATAGCGACAAACACATCAGTACTCTCTATTTATTTGATCATCCTCTTGCAAGCAGATTGATTGCATCAGTTGGGAACCACCACAACACAACAATCAAGTTAAAGAAAAACATGAAGAAATTAATCCACACCAACATCAAATTAAGTCACGACATAACAACCTTAACACTGATTATTCAGTTCTGAGTAATGATCGATGATTACCTGAACTCCCTGAAAGTGAGTTTAATGGAAGCTAGCGGCCTCTGTATGACCTCTTCGGCCCCAACAATGCTTCTTCTCACTGAGTGCTTGATGGAAAATCAAACCATCGTTCTTGCGAGCCTCCCGAAAACGAAAGCAACAACTCAGTTCTCAACCTGGTATGTGCCAGAACTAATGACTTCGAACTCCACTACCTTTCCTTTAAAATTATGAAAGATGATTACTACACTCCAAATTGCTCTCTAATCCTTGCTGGTTTTTAATTTTCCATAAATAACTTTTTTGCTGTTCTGTCACATCAAACTCTCTATCTCTCACTAATATTTTTCTTTTTATATCCCCAGCTCCAAGTTTCTCTCTCAAGTGTTCAAATCTTCCTCCAGATCCACATAGTTGATTAATGCTTAAAAAGTTCCAAGTCTCAGAAATTGGAATCATCAAAATCAACACACAATAAGAATCGTGAGTTTTTTAAATGTTAAAATATTGCCACATCTCTATCATCGCCCATTTTCCAGAAACTAGCATTGGACATTAAAGTGACATGTATTGCAAAGCTTATTACACACACACGACAACCATGGCAGCGATGAACACAAAGTCATTTGATCACAAACTTGGCATTGTTTATCCTCAAAATTGTACCTGACCATCGATTATACCATAGCATACTGAAGCGCATTTTGGAATATCGGCGCCAGATATCTCCCATGTCACCCTGGATCTTAGATCCCAACGATCCACTTTTCTCGTATATATCTCACTTTTTGTTCATGTCCTTCAGTTTATTTTTTCATCGTCTCTATAAAAGCACCACCAACTTCCAAGTTGCTCATTCAAAATCTTAGGCACTAGAAACCAATCATATATAGTTGCAACAATGGATAGCTTTCCAACTGTTGACAAATGTGCATCCATAGGTAGAGAAAAGCACACTGTGGTAGCTGACATGGATGGAACCCTGCTTAGAGGTCGTAGCTCATTCCCTTACTTTGCTCTACTTGCCTTTGAAGCTGGTGGGATTTTTAGGCTGATTTTCTTGCTATTGGCCTCACCGCTAGCAGGACTTCTATATTACTTTGTGTCCGAGTCTGCTGGTATTAAGGTTCTTATATTTGCTACATGTGCCGGAATGAAGGTTTCCGATATTGAGTCTGTGGCTCGTGCTGTACTGCCTAAGTTTTACTCTAGCGATCTTCATTCTGAGTCGTGGCGTGTGTTTTCTTCTTGTGGAAAACGATGTGTTCTTACTGCAAATCCAAGAATTATGGTGGAAGCATTTTTGAAAGATTTCTTGGGAGCTGATTTGGTTTTGGGGACAGAGATGTCTACTTATAAAGGCAGAGCAACAGGGTTTGTTCTTAGCCCAGGAGTACTTGTGGGGAAGAACAAGGCAGATGCCCTCAAAAAGGCTTTTGGAGAGGCACAGCCAGAGATTGGACTTGGAGATCGTCATACAGATGCACCCTTCATGGCTTTATGCAAGGTTAGTTAATTAGTCTACTGGTCTTTTTCTTTTTCTTTTTCTTAACTGTTTTCCCTTCATATATCACTGGGGCGGTAGCCGAGAGATTGACTTGATAAGAAAAACTACAGGATGGCTACATAGTGCCACCCAAGCCAGACGTTAAAGCAGTGACAACGGACAAGCTCCCAAAACCAATCATCTTCCATGATGGCCGGCTAG
>Ga0307514_10006609_pt1 | contig 10064 bp, 8 predicted proteins | sample 16_EM_MG_FD_203088 | JGI IMG/M metagenome (GOLD analysis project Ga0307514, IMG submission 203088) | Populus trichocarpa ectomycorrhiza microbial communities from riparian zone in the Pacific Northwest, United States - 16_EM | ecosystem: Host-associated > Plants > Roots > Unclassified | place...
AGCGTGGCGTGGGCGACCTCGTCCACGCTCTCCTGCGTCGGGCAATCGTGCCCGGGCAGCACCATGTTCGGCTTCAGGAGCATGCCTTCGAGCAGCACGCCCTGCAGGCGCAGCTGGGCGAAGACCGCATGCAGGGTTTCTTCGGTAATTTCCGCGCAGCGTGCGAGGGAATGATCGCCCTCCATCAGCACTTCGGGTTCGACGATCGGAACGAGCCCGGCCTCCTGGCACAAGGTCGCGTAGCGGGCCAGCGCGTGGGCATTGACCTCGATGCACGCACGGCTGGGCAGGCCGGCACCGGGCGTGATGACGCCGCGCCATTTGGCGAAGCGCGCACCCATGGCAGCGTATTCGGCCAGCCGCTCGCGCAGGCCGTCCAGGCCTTCGGTGACCGTCTCCCCGGGATGGCCCGCCAGCGGCTTCGCGCCGGTGTCGACCTTGATGCCGGGGATGATGCCCGCGCTGGCGAGCACCGAGACAAAGGACGCGCCCGAGTTCGTTCGCTGGCGGATGGTTTCGTCGAAGAGGATCGCGCCGCTGATGCTGGCGCCCAGGCCCGGCGCGGTGACGATCAGTTCGCGCCAGTCGCGCCGTGCATCCTCGGTCTGGGGAATGCCCAGTTTCGCGAAGCGCTTGTGGCAGGTGGCGTTGCTCTCGTCCATCGCGAGCAAGCCCTTGTCGCCGGCGACCAGCGCCTGTGCGGTATCGATCAATGCCTGTGCAGTCATGGTGCTGTGACCCTCGCTTGCGAAGATCGTACGCCTCCCCCTGCGCCAAGGCTAGATCACGTTCTTCTCGATCAATGGCCGGTTCTCGAGGATCCGCGCGAAGGACACCGGCGACAGGTCGAGGCTGCGGTACCCGCCATACCGGATCAGCTCCGCCACGCCGCGCCCTGCCGCCGGGCACTGCTGGAGCCCATGCCCGGAAAAGCCGTTGGCGAAGAACAGGTTGTCGCAGTCCGGATGCAGGCCGAGGATCGCGTTGTGGTCGAACAGGTTCATCTCGTAGTAGCCGGCCCATGCGCCGGTCATGCGAACAGCCTCGAAGGCGGGCACGCGCCTGGCCAATGCGGGCCAGATGAAATCGTCGAACACGCGGTAGTCGACTTCGAGCGGCGCGTCGTCGCGGTCCCTGTCCTGGGGCGGCGCAAAGCCGCAGATGAAACGCCGGCCCTCGGGGCGCAGCCAGATGCCCGAGGTGTCGATCACCAACGGGCAGCCCGGCAGCGTCTCGGGGCACGAAAAACTGAACACCATGCGGCGGCGCCCGCGCACCGGCAGGTCGATGCCGGCCCAGCCCGCCACCTTTGCGGCCCAGGCGCCGGCGGCATTGACCACCACGTCGGCGGGGAGCACGCTGCCAATGTCGAGTTCGACGCCCGCCACCGCCCGGCCGCTGCGCTGCAATCCGGTGGCCTGCGCCTGCACATAGCGCGCCCCCTGCGAAATGGCTTTCTTGCGAAAGGCCTGCAACAGGCTGTAGCCGTCGTACCAGCCCTCGCCCGAAAGGCCCAGCGACGCCAGCGCGATGCCCTCGGCCGACATCCATGGAAAGCGCGCCTTCAGTTCGCCGGGCGCCATCAGGATCACGTCGACGCCATGCGCCTTCTGCAGCGCATGGTTCTCGCGCAGCACATCGACGCCCTCCGGCGGCGCCAGGTACAGATACCCGGGCTCGACCAGGCCGATGTCGGGCACGTTGTCTTCGACCCGCAGGCTTTCGCCAAGGTCGCGAAAGAATTCGATGCCGTAGAGCGACATCTCGATGTTGATGGCGGTCGAAAACTGCTGCCGGATCGAACTGGCCGACAAGGCCGACGACGCCTGCGTGTACGAGAAGTCGCGCTCGACCACGGTAATGTCGAACGGCTCCTCCTGCGGATCCCGGTTCAGGAAATAGGCGATGGCGGAGCCGATGGCACCGCCGCCGATGATCACCACACGACGCATGAAATTCCTTTCTTGCTGTTCGCCGAAAACACGCGAGCCCGGCACGCAGAATAGCAACGATGAGAAAAGACATTCCCAACCTGGGTGCCTTGCAGGCCTTCGAGGCCTCGGCACGCCTGGGGAGCTTCACCCGCGCAGCCGCCGAACTCGCGCTGACGCAAAGCGCCGTCGGGCGCCAGGTGGCCACGCTCGAGCAGCGGCTGGGCGTGGCGCTGTTCTCGCGCGTGCGGCGGCGCCTCACGCTCACCGACACCGGGCGCGAATACGCGGCGCGCATCCGCCGCCACCTCGACCAGATCCGGCGCGACACGCTGGAGATCAGCGCCGGCCACGAGATGGGCTTTGTGCTCGAAGTGGCCGTGGTGCCCACCTTTGCCACGCAATGGCTGATTCCGCGGCTGCCCGATTTCAGCCGACGCCATCCCAACATCACCGTCAATCTTTCGGCGCGCTCGCAGCCCTTCTCGTTCCAGGAGAACGCCTACGACGCGGCCATCTATTTCGGCGACCAGTTCTGGCCCGGCACCCAGGGCGGGCTGATCTTTTCCGAAGGCGAGATGGTTCCGGTCTGCAGCCCCGCCTTCCGCGATGCCAACGGCCCGTGGGATGAATCTGCCTTCGGGCGCTGCCGCCACGTTCACCTGGGTACGCGCACGCAGGCGTGGCGCGACTGGTATGCGCAGCAGGGCTGGGACTACACCGTGCACGCCTCGCGCGGGCCGCGCTACGAACTCTTCACCATGGTGACCGCCGCTGCGGCCGCCGGCATGGGCGTGGGCCTGGCGCCGCGCATCCTGATCGAGCGCGAACTGCGCACCGGCGAGCTCGTGATCCCGATCGACCGGCACCTGGACGTGCGCCAGGGCTACTACTTCGCGTATCCCGAGGGCCGCCCGGCTTCCGGGGCGCTGGAGCACTTCGAGCGCTGGGTGCTGGGGCTGACGCCAGCCTAGACCGGATTGGGATTGCGCTCCAGGAACCCCTGCTGGTGCCAGTACGGGTACGCCCGCGTCGTGGCGCTGGCGGCATCGAGTTCGGCCACCTGCGCGGGCGTGAGCTTCCAGCCCGTGGCGCCCAGGTTCTGGCGAAGCTGCGCCTCGTCGCGCGCGCCGATCACCACGCTCGACACGGTCGGGCGCTGCAGCAGCCAGTTCAGCGCCACCTGCGGCACGGTCTTGCCGACCTCGGTGCCGACCTTCTCGAGCGCATCGACCACGCGAAAAAGCAGTTCGTCGGGCACCGGCGGGCCCATGTCGGCCGTCACGTGCAGCCGGCTCGTGGCCGGCAGCGGCTGGCCGCGGCGGATCTTGCCGGTGAGCCGGCCCCAGCCCAGCGGACTCCAGACCACCGCGCCCACGCCCTGGTCCTGCGCGAGCGGCATCAGCTCCCATTCGTAGTCGCGCCCGACCAGCGAGTAGTAGGCCTGGTGCGCCACGTAGCGCGCGTAGCCATAGCGCTCGGCCACCGCCAGCGACTTCATCAGATGCCAGCCCGAGAAGTTCGAAACGCCGATGTAGCGCAGCTTGCCCGCGCGCACCAGGTCGTCGAGCGTGGCGAGCGTTTCCTCCACCGGCGTGCTCGCGTCGAAGCCATGCAGCTGGAACAGGTCGATGTAGTCGGTGCCCAGGCGCTTGAGCGCGCCATCGACCGCGCGCACCAGGTGGCAGCGCGACGAACCCACCTCGTTCGGCCCGTCGCCGCTGCGAAAGGTGGCCTTGGTCGAGATCAGCAGCTGGTCGCGCGGGCGGCCCTTGATCGCCTCGCCGAGCACCGACTCGGCCGCGCCGGCCGAATAGATGTCCGCGCTGTCGAACATGTTGACGCCCGCCTCCAGGCAGATGTCGATCAGCTTGCGGGCCCCGGCCACATCGGTCTGGCCCCAGGCGCTGAAAAGCTCGCCTTTGCCGCCGAAAGTACCGGTGCCGAAACTCAATACGGGAACCTTGAGGCCCGATTTGCCGAGATGACGGTATTCCAAGGTGTGACTCCTTCGATCGAATGAACCAACGAACTGGATGAAATGACGCATCCATTGTTGGCCGCTGCATGGAACCACGTCGCGCGTCGGGATTTGCGCTCCATGGGCTCGGTACGATCGAGCGATGCAGATCGCGATCGAAGACCCCGACCAGCCCGACGTCATCCAGCTCATCGCCGACCTCGATGCATACCAGAAGCCGCTGTACCCACCCGAGAGCCACTACGGCATCGGCATTGCGGCGCTGTCGGCGGCCCACGTGCTGTTCGCGGTCGCGCGCGACGAGGCGGGCACGGCCATCGGCTGCGGCGCCCTCGTCGTGAACCCCGGCTACGGCGAACTCAAGCGCATGTACGTGCGGCCGCAGCACCGCGGACAAGGCGTTGCCGCGAAGGTGCTGGGCTTTCTCGAAGCCGAAGCGGCCGCGCGCGGATGTGCCGTGTTCCGGCTGGAAACGGGTGTGCGGCAGCCCGAGGCGCTCGCGTTCTATGCGCGTGCGGGGTACGCGCGGCGCGAGCGGTTCGGCGGCTACCCCGACGATCCGTTGAGCGTTTTCATGCAGAAGGAGAAGGCGGCGCCGTAGCCCTATCCACGTCGCGCTTCGCAGTTGGCGAACCCCTGGAGCCCGGCCAGCTCATCCAGGATGGGACATTCCGGGCGGTCGTCACCTTCGCAGCAATGGGCCAGGCGCTCCAGCAGGCGCTTCATGTGCGCGAGCTCCTCGATCCGCTGGGCCAGGTCGTCGGCCCGTTCGAGTGCGACGCGCTTCACATCGAAGCTCGCGCGATGCCCGTCGCGCCACAGTGCGTGCAACGCGGCGACTTCCGGTGTTTCGAAACCCAGTGCGTGCGCCCTTCGCGCAAAGCGCAGTGTCGACACGGCGCGTTCGTCATAGCGGCAGCCGTCCTCTTCGGTGCGCGCCATGCCGTCGAGCAGCCCGAGCGACTCGCAGTCGCGCAGCAATTGCGCTGACGCGCCGGACCGGGCAACAACGTCGGCAAAAGACAAGCGCGCCGCAGCAGTCGGTGCCGTGATGAGACGTTCCATGGAGTTCTCCTTCCAGCCAAAGCGCAAAGTCTCGCCCTTCACACCATGGGAGAGTCAAGAAGCCGCAAGGTGGGCATGAAAGACGGGATCAGGGTAATCCCTTGGTTTCGCACGTCGACCACGCCAAAGCCCCTCGTTCCTGGCCCGCTACTTGCGGTATCGTTCAAAAATGACAGAAAATTTTCTTATTTGACATATATTTGTAAATTCATTTTCATCGCCCGCACCCTTCAAGGTGCATCGCCCGCCCCATGAGCACCAACGTCGACACCAATGGCACCACCGTGGCCCAGCGCATCGCGCAGGCGCTGCCGCGGCTGACGCGTTCGCACCGCCAGGTGGCTGACTTCGTGCTGGAGCACCCGCTGCAGGTCGCCACGCTGCCCATCGACGAGCTTGCGGCCGCGGTGGGCGTGTCGGTGGCCACGGCCAACCGCTTTGCGCGGGCGCTGGACTTCGACGGCTACGCAACTTTCCGCGCCGAGCTCGTGCGCGGCTTCGAATCGCTGGTGGCGCCGGTGGAACGGCTGCGCGGCAACCTGGAGCGTCCGACCACGGTGGCCGAGGTGTTCGCCACCGCGCTCGACGAGAGCCGGCGCAACATCGAAGCCACGCGCCAGTCGCTGGACTACGCCGCCTGCGAAGCCGCGGTGCAGCGCATCCTGAAGGCGCGCTCGATTTACATCGGCGGCTTCGGCGCCAGCGCCTGGCTCGCCGGGCTGTTGCAGCACGGGCTCGACGGCAGCTGCAGCGACGTGCGGATGCTGTCCAGCGTCAGCGGCGTCACCCATGCGGCGCGCACGCTGATGCACGCAGGGCCGCAGGACCTGTTCATCGGCCTGACCTTTCCGCGCTACCTCACCGACACGGTGGCGCTGGCGCAGATCGCCAAGGGCCAGGGCTGCGCCGTGCTGGCGCTGACCGACCGCCCGAGTTCGCCGCTCGCGCCGCTGGCCGACGTGGCGCTCTATTGCCAGACCGAAACCAGCTACCGGCCGAACTGCGAAACCAGCGTGCTGGCATTGATCGAGGCGCTGACCAGCGCGGTGGCGCTGCGCGCGCCCCGCGCGGTGCAGTCCGCGGGCCGCATCCTGCAGGCGGTGCGGCCCTGGCTGCATGGCGCGCAGGGCCTGCCGCGGGCGGAAGCCTCCTCCTCCACGCAGGTTGCCGGTGCCGCTCCGGCCGGCGCCCGCAACAAAAAGAAGAAAGCTTCCCGATGAAGAACATCACGCCCGTCATCGCCATTCACGGCGGTGCCGGCACCATCAGTGCCGCCACGACCAGCGCAGACCAGGCGCAGGCTTATCACGACGCGTTGCAGAACATCGTGCGTGCCGCGCAGGCGATGCTGCGGAAGGGCGCATCCGCGCTCGACGCCACCTGCCTGGCGGTCGAACTGCTCGAAGAGTGCCCGCTTTTCAACGCGGGCCACGGCGCGGTGTTCACGCACGAGGAAACCCACGAGCTCGACGCCGCCGTGATGGACGGCGCAACGCTCGCCGCCGGTGCCATTGCCGGCGTCTGCCATGTCCGCCGCCCGGTGCGCGCCGCGCGTGCCGTGCTCGAAGACGGCGCCCATGTGCTGCTGGCCGGCGCCGGCGCCGAAGCCTTCGCGCGCGAGCACGGGCTCGAGATGGTCGAACCCTTCTTCTTTTCCACCGAGGCGCGCCGCCAGCAGCTCTACCGCGTGCGCGACACCGGCCGCGTGGTGACCGACCACGAAGGCGCCGCCATGACGCCGCCGCTGGACGAAGACAAGAAGTTCGGCACCGTGGGCGCGGTCGCGCTCGACATGCACGGCCATCTTGCGGCGGCCACCTCGACCGGCGGCATGACCAACAAGCGCGTCGGCCGCATCGGCGATTCGCCGCTGATTGGCGCCGGCACCTATGCCGACGACCGCACGGCCGCCGTGTCCTGCACCGGCAGCGGCGAAATGTTCATCCGCGTCGCTGCCGCCTACGACATCTGCGCGCGCATGGCCTACAGCGGCGCCACGCTCGAAGCCGCCACGCACGCCGTGGTGCACCAGTCGCTGCCCGCCATCGGCGGCACCGGCGGGCTGATCGCCATCGACCGCCACGGCAACCTGAGCCTCGCCTTCAACACCGAAGGCATGTACCGCGGCCACGCGCGCGGCGACGAAGCACCCGCAACAGCCATCTTCGCCTGACGCGCACACGCCCTCTTCCTTTCGCACTCCCATGTCCACCCCTGCCCTCGCCCTGCCAGACGGCCGCGTTCTCGCCGTCGACGACCTCACCGTGCGCTTCTCGACTTCCGAGCGCACGGTCGATGCGGTCAAGAATCTCTCGTTCCATGTCGATCATGGCGAAACGCTCGCGGTGGTGGGCGAGTCGGGCTCGGGCAAGTCGGTGACTTCGCTCGCGCTGATGCGGCTGGTGGAGCACGGCGGCGGCCGCATCCTCGGCGGGCGCATGGCGTTCCGCCGCCGCAACGGCGAAGTGCTCGACCTCGCGCAGGCACGCGACAGCGCAATGCGCAACATCCGCGGCGCGGACATCGCGATGATCTTCCAAGAACCGATGACCTCGCTGAATCCGGTGTTCACGGCCGGCGAGCAGATCGCCGAGGCCATCCGCATCCACCAGGGCAAGAACGATGCGGCCGCGCGCGCCGAGGCGCTGCGCATGCTGGAGCTGGTGCGCATTCCCGAAGCGCGCAACGTGCTCGACCGCTTTCCGCACCAGCTTTCGGGCGGCATGCGCCAGCGCGTGATGATCGCGATGGCGCTCTCGTGCAAGCCGCAGCTGCTGATTGCCGACGAACCCACCACTGCGCTCGACGTGACCATCCAGGCGCAGATCCTGCAGCTCATCCGCGAGCTGCAGAAGGAGATGCGCATGGGCGTGCTCTTCATCACGCACGACATGGGCGTGGTGGCCGAGATTGCCGACCGCGTGCTCGTGATGTACCGCGGCGACAAGGTCGAAGCCGGCAGCTCCGACAGCGTGTTTGCCGCGCCGCAGCACCCCTACACCAAGGCGCTGCTGTCGGCCGTGCCGAAGCTGGGCGCGATGCAGGGCACCGACCTGCCCGCCAAGTTCGAGCTGCTGCGCACCGAGGGCAGCCCCGACACCGTGCCCTGCACCCACACCACGCCGCAGACCACCGTGCGTGAAGAGGCCGGCCCGATCCTGCGCGTGCGCGACCTCGTCACGCGCTTCGACGTGCGCAGCGGCCTCTTCGGCCGCGTGAAGCGCCGCGTGCATGCAGTGGAGAAGATCAGCTTCGACCTCTATCCCGGCGAGACGCTGGCGCTGGTCGGTGAATCGGGCTGCGGCAAGTCGACCACCGGCCGCTCGCTGCTGCGCCTGGTCGAAAGCCAGAGCGGCGCGATCGAGTTCGGTGGCCAGAACATCCGCGAGCTGCCCACGCGCGAGCTGCAGGCTCTGCGCCGCAACATCCAGTTCATCTTCCAGGACCCGTTCGCCTCGCTCGATCCGCGCGTGACGGTGGGCTTCTCGATCATGGAGCCGCTGCTGATCCACAACATCGCCAAGGGCGCCGAGGCGCAGCAGCGCGTCGACTGGCTGCTGCAGAAGGTGGGCCTGCCGCCCGAGGTGGCGCAGCGCTATCCGCACGAATTCTCGGGCGGCCAGCGCCAGCGCATCGCCATTGCACGCGCCCTCGCGCTCAACCCCAAGGTGGTGGTGGCGGACGAATCGGTGTCGGCACTCGACGTGTCGATCCAGGCGCAGATCGTCAACCTCATGCTCGATCTGCAGCGCGAGCTGGGCGTGGCCTTTCTCTTCATCTCGCACGACATGGCCGTGGTCGAGCGCATCAGCCACCGCGTGGCCGTGATGTACCTGGGCCAGATCGTCGAGATCGGCCCGCGCCGCGCGGTGTTCGAGGCGCCGCAGCACGCCTACACCCGCAAGCTGATGGCCGCGGTGCCGGTGGCCGACCCGTCGCGCCGCCACAAGCCGCGCGCGCTGCTCGAAGGCGAGATCCCGAGCCCGATTCGCGCCGTGGGCGACGAGCCCGACGTGCCGCCGCTGGTGCAGGTGGCACCGGGCCACTTCGTGGCACGGCACGCCATCGGCGGGGCCTTCTGAGCGATCGACAGATTTTTTCAACCCGCAGGCCCCCCTGCTTTTTTCTCGAACCGACTGGAGTTTCTTTCCATGAAGCAATCTTCTTCCTCCCTGCGATGGGCATCGGCACTGCTGGGCCTGGCCGCGCTGGCTGCATCGGGCTCGGCATTGGCCGCAAAAGACGTGGTGCTGTCGATCGGCTACCAGCCCGAAACGCTGGACCCGTACAACACCAACACCACCATCACCACGGCCGTGACCAAGACCTTCTATGAAGGCCTGTTCCAGTTCGACAAGGACCTGAAGGTGCAGAACGTGCTCGCCGAAGGCTACGAGGTGTCGAAGGACGGTCTGGTCTACACCATCAAGCTGCGCACCGGCGTCAAGTTCCACGACGGCACCGACTTCAACGCCGAAGCGGTGAAGGCCTCGCTCGACCGCGTGCTGAACCAGGACAACAAGCTGCTGCGCTACAACCAGTTCAACCGCGTGGGCAAGGTCGAGGCGCTCAACCCCACCACCGTGCGCATCACGCTGAAGGAGCCCTTCGGTCCCTTCATCAACTCGCTGGCCCACGCCTCGGCCGCGATGATCTCGCCCGCCGCGCTGAAGAAGTGGGGCAACAAGGACATCGCCTTCCACCCCGTGGGCACGGGCCCCTTCGAATTCGTCGAGTGGAAGCAGACCGAAGCCGTCAAGGCCAAGAAGTTCGACGGCTACTGGAAGAAGGGCTATCCGAAGGTCGACAACGTCTCATGGAAGCCGGTGCTCGAGAACAACACGCGCGCCGCGATGCTGCAGACCGGCGAAGCCGACTTCGCGTACCCGATTCCCTACGAGCAGGCCGAACTGCTGAAGAAGAGCGACAAGCTCGAAGTGGTGGCCACGCCGTCGATCATCACGCGCTTCCTGGCATTCAACATGCTGCAGAAGCCCTACGACAACCCGAAGGTGCGCGAAGCCATCGGCTACGCCATCAACAAGGAAGCGCTGGCCAAGGTCGCGTTCGGCGGCTATGCCTTCCCC
>Ga0307514_10006611_pt1 | contig 10060 bp, 9 predicted proteins | sample 16_EM_MG_FD_203088 | JGI IMG/M metagenome (GOLD analysis project Ga0307514, IMG submission 203088) | Populus trichocarpa ectomycorrhiza microbial communities from riparian zone in the Pacific Northwest, United States - 16_EM | ecosystem: Host-associated > Plants > Roots > Unclassified | place...
TGTGGAACACAACAGGCATTTCGCACATCTGGTCGAACGCATCAATAAATATGGCGGGTTTGAGAGATGGAAACTGCACGCGCGTGTCAGATAACCCACAAGGTTCCCGACATGTGGCTGTGCAGATAAAACCTTTCGAATATGACTCGTCAACGCGTCAACTTTCAAGTTGAGATTGACTACGACCATCATGGCAGAGAGAGACAACTACATTTTCTTTTGGAAGACGAATGAGGTGCAGTAAGTGGACTATGACTAGAAATATTCACACAGACTGACTGTCCTTCACAGTGGGTGGGCATCACAATGGTACCCATCTCCGTTCAGCGTCAAGATCCAGTTTACGGTAGAAGGGGAAGAAGAGAAAGTGACGTTTCCATCTGCCGAGCATTGGATGATGGTGCAAAAGGCGCTTCTTTTTGGAGACAGTGAGATGGCACGGCAGATCCTAGCAGTAGACGAGGTCAGCTCTGCAAGCATGAGCCAGGTGAAATCGCTCGGTCGGTTGGTTCAGAATTTCGACGAGGAAAAGTGGGTTGCTGAGCGTGAAAGGATTGTGTTGGAGGGTAACATGCACAAGTTTGAACAGAATAAAGAACTCTCGAAAAAGTTGGTTGCAACTGGGACAAAAATGATTGTAGAAACGAGTCCCAGAGACAGGATATGGGGAATTGGGTTTGGAGAGAAAAATGCATTAAACATGAAGGAGAGATGGGGTTTGAATTTGCTGGGAAGGGCGTTGGTTGAGACACGGCGTAGGATAATTATTAGCGTGTGAATATATTATAGACCTGGGTTCACCGCGACCACCATCATGGCTTCCTATGCTGAAACAGTCAGAAAGACCACCGAGTACTCTGAATATACTTCTTCCTCATCGTCCTCCTCGTCGTCCGCTCCCATATCCTCATCGTCCTCTACAACCGTAGACGACACTCCCCTGCTTCAGTCTTCATCGTCGGTCGATGACATACCAAAACCTGCTGTCGTCAACGTATGGAATCTCCGTATTCTGGCTGCTCAACGTGCAGCAAGGAAAGATCATGTTTCACCACCACTGACAGTGACACAGCCCATTGCTGCTGTTCCAAGTCCCGACAGAGATGATCCTTTCATCGTCAAAATGCCTTACAGAGAAGATCCTTTTGTCGTCAAAATGCCTGACCATCTCCTCAGGTCTCAAGAGCAAGCGTCTCATCTACGCAACCCTTCCTGTAGCATCTCTTTTTCTCACTATGATTCATACATGTCTAATTATTTTAATCAGCTGACAAACCGAAACAACAAGCATTGGCAGAAAACTTGTTACACCAACACAGTAGCGTAGTTAACCCAAGTGACACCGCTACCGTTCAACATCGAAGGAACGGGTCCCTACCAGGCGAAGGTGAAAAGGCCGCGACCACAGCCGCCGCCAAGGACAATGAACATCATCTCAAGTCGCGTTTGGATCCCCCACGCCACCACCACAGAGAGTCCACCACTTCTTACGCAGCCGCAGCGAAAAGTCGACAATCTCAACCACCACCCCCTCAATCGCGCCCACTGCCTCCAGCCGAACCTTTGAAATTACAAGCACCAGAACAACCACAAACTCACCCTGCCCCTGCTTTTGAACGACCACCGCCCACGGGGTCACCCCATACGTCTCCATTTGACGCCACCGCTCCCGTATTTTACCCTCAACCTCACACGCACACCCATCAGAATCAGGGTCAAGACCAAGGCAGTGAACACGCGCCGGTATTGTATCCGAACAACCATAACTATCCGTACCAGCACCATGGTGCGGGGTCAGGGTCTGATTCAACAGCCATGGCCACGACCACTACTCGCGTGGGACCTAAGAGCGCTAACATCACTGCGCCAAGGGAGAAAATGGTATTTGGAACCATCACTGTGAACGTAGATTTGGGAGTGTCTGAAGGAAAAGAAACGAGCAAGGTTTCGAAGGAGAGGGGGGTGGAAGGCGGTGAAACAGTGAATGAGGAAGAGAAGGGCGAAAACCAAAAGAAGAGTGCTATAGCGCTTGCAATTGGGATGGACACGCTTGCGCGAGAGGATGGGCCTGTGAGGGTTGGGACGAGGGGAGTCCAAAAGAAGGTCGGCGCGACGACGATCTCTCCTTCTGTCTCGTTTTCGTCTTCTGCAAAAGGTGTGGGGAAAGCGGAAAATTTGGACCAGAATGAGGGGGGTCAGGACAGGGAACAGGTAAAGGCAAGGGGAAGAGACATACTTGTCGCTGACCCAGCGCCTTCGGAAGTGAAGTGGAAGTTTGGGACGGCGGATTCACCGGATCCGGACCTCCCAACAATTGTGGATGCGGGGGCGGGGAAAGCGGGGACCGTCGGGGAACAAGGAACGGATAGTATCTTTCACCAGCATCAACTTTCAGCGCAACACGCACATACTCTTCTTCCAGACCCACATCATCTCGCCTCCTCATCTTTTCCGTCCCCCCTTTCTCCCTCTTCATCCGTCTCTCTGCTCACAACGTCGATATCTCCCCTGATGCCGATTCCAACGCCAATGTCAATATCACCCTCCCCGAGCACAGACCTGACAGTCCCCGCATCCGCAGATCCGGAGTTTGAAGTGAAGGATTTTGGGTTTGGGTTCGGTAATGCACGGTTAAGGGACGAGGATGAGGATGAGGGGGCAAAGGAAACTGTGGTCGTGCAAGGAGAGGGTACGGAGAGCAACGAAATAGAGGGACATGATGTTGATTTAGATGGACAGAACGTCCACAACGATTCGTATGCATATCCGTTGCTGGGTGAGAATCTTCTCCCTCACCACCACGGATACAGCTATAACTATCACTACAACCACAACCACAACCATCAATATAACTACGCGCAATATCCGCATGCGCACGGGGGAGGAGGAGGTCGTGGTCGACGCGGGTTCCCGAATGGACGGGGTGCTTATATCAGTGAGCGGGAAAGGGATCGGGGGTATCCACACGGACATGGTGGACGTCGTGGACGGGGCGTGAATGGGCTCTCGCGTGAGTATGCAAGAGGTGGCGAGGTGTATGGGGTTAATCTTGGTCATCACAACCACCATTTCGGTTCTGGTCAACCGCATCATCGTGGTATGATGAATACTCGAGGTGGTGCTGGAAGTGGGAGTGGGACGGCAGCAGGAGGAAGCGATCCCTCATCGGTGTACACCATCACACCACCTCCGCCTTTCCAACCGCTCCCGCTCTCGCTCGCCAGTGAATCTAGCACTAGCACGAGCCCGAGCGGCACAGGAACGGGAACACCCACGGGCGGAACCATTCCTTCATTGCCGCCACCTTATTATCATCAGCAACTCCATCATCACCATCACCAGCAACACTTCCATCAGCCTGGGCTGGGCCTTGGGGTAGGGATAGGACAAGGCTTGGGACAAAGAAGACCTTACCTCCCACCGGGCTACGAACCTTATGCGAGCCCGACGATTCCTGGTATGCCGCCACCGCCGCCACCGCATTTGCTTGGTGGGTTTGGTGTTGGCGGAGGAATGCATTCACTTGCTTATGCGCACCATGGGCAAGGTTCGTTGGAGCCGGTCGAGAGTGGTGAACATTGTGAACAGGAGCAGGAGCAAGTTCGTGATCAAGGGCAAAGTGGGTCTTCAGAGCACGCAGATACAGCTACGGGCACAGCTCTAGCTCCCGGGACTGGCAAACCGCACCTTCTGATTCCCGCACCCGTCCCTGTCCCCTTATCCACGATCGCGTTCCCACTAGACGCGACGCGATACTATCTGCTGGGCCAGCTCGAGTATTATCTCAGTCCCCAGAATATGGCGCAAGATTTTTATCTGAGGCAACAGGTGAGATCGTGTCTCTTGATTCGTAATCTTTTTTAATCTTATTCCGCTCATCCCAGATTGACGCCAGAGGATGGATCCCCATCTCCCTCCTCGCCTCTTTCAATCGCGTCCGTCAACTGACGCACGACGTTCATTTTGTCCGAGACGTCCTTACACTCTCGAGCCTCGTGGAAGTGAGGGGTAACATGGTCCGCATGGGTGGGTGGGAGACGTTCGTCCTACCTGGTGCAAAGCCGAGCTCTGTAGAAGAGCAACCTTTGCCGGTTTGGTATAGGAATTTGACCGAAGGTGAGTATGATTATGAGGTCGGGTCTGTTGGGGAGGGCCCAGAGGGCCGTCGTCATCCGCATCCGCATTCGTATGGGAGTGCGGATGCAACAGGGACGGGGATTGAGTATTTTGGGATACAACCTCAAAATTACGGTGCACCCGATGAGGGTGTTTCAGACATGGCGCCTCTGTCTGAACATGGCCACGATACGAAGCAGCATGGTTCGGCTTCGTTGATGAATGGAGAGGGACGAGATGATGATGATGATGATGATGATGATGATGAAGAGGACGAGGAGGACGAGGTAGAGATTGTGATAGGGGGGGAATCGGAGACGGGTACGTTCATGGGTGAACGTCGAAGGTCATAAAATCCTCTCCCTTCTTTTTTTTTAACTCCCTTCATGGTCTGGGGGCGTTTGAAAAAAAAAAATCTCACCTTCAACTTTTCTGTCATGTTTTTTTTTTCCCTGCTGTTTTCATACAATAACTTTCTTTCCTCAATCCATCCATCCTAGTGATCCTGCTTACAATACGACTCTCAAGACACAGATTTATTAATTTTTTCCCCTCATCACTTATTTACATTTTTGGTCTGAGGACATTCCAATTGATTTGTCCTCGTTGTTTGATAGCCTACTTGCACTGTCCTTGGTCCTGTTGCAACCAATCTCGATGTTTTGTTCAATACACATATTATCTTTTGATTGTAGATTACCTTTCTCGTTTGGCAAACACAAGTTTCTGTTTTCTTTCTCCTCTTCATCTGTTATTCCTTTTTTTTTTTACGTAGATAACACTGGCAGTTTGAAAAACCAATTATGGTGAACCCTATCCCGAAACATTTGGACTCAACCCCTTGAATGTGCCGCCATATTCACTCGACCGTCCCCTGCCCCTATCTCCATCTCGGTTGACCACAGAAGTAAGCGTAAACATAGTTCTGGTAGGCTGCCTCAACGCCCCCAAAAATGCGCTGGGGAACACCTTTTTAAGGACAAATGTACAAAAAAATTCAGAGAAAAACTCCATATCAACCATGGCCTTGGAACAACTCGACACTTTTACCATGTCGTTCTGGGTGTCATTACGACTGTTGAAATCTTTCTGGATCCATTTGCGAAAACTCGGTTCGAATTTCTAAATTGTGTATGCGTACATGAGCCGTCAACATGTAAGAGAGCTTGGAATGTACAAAATCCTCAAACGAGAAAGAAAGTTTCCATGGCATGCGGCGATTAATTGCTGTCCACGACGCCAGGCTATTGAACACCTATTCCTTTGCATCACTTTGTCGCTTGTACAAAGTCTTCATTTCCAACTCTGTGAACATACAAGAGCTGGAGTACTCATCGCTAATAGTGTCACCTCGTTGCGGGCAGAAATAAGTGAACACAAACCAACAGGTTGTTGACTCCGGAAAGCCAACTGGCCTTGGCGACGTATAAAATGCCAAAATGCCAAAACAGTATCGAGTCGAGGCAGCACACAGGAGCTTTGAACAAACTTGAAGCTGGCGGAGAACATCGTCTGCTTGGAAAGGTATAAGTAGTCAGAGGTCGAACATACCTCGACGGGATTTTCGTGCTGCAGTGCGTTTGAAGACGGGGTGTCATACTACGTTGTATTGTTAACGCCTTTGGTGTAGATGATTTATTTCTTGCGCCAAAGGATGTATTGCGGTATGTACTATGTGGTAGGCTTCAGAGAATCCGTGTTGTGTTTTGAATTGGAAGTAACGAACTGCTTACCTTCCTGGTGTTTTATGCCCTCCTTTACGGAGTTGGGTTTGATAATCTTGAGTAGCCCTACAAACTTGATAAAACGAGGGTATTTATATAAGTAATTTCCGTACCTTTTAGCCCCACGAACAAAGCATTGAGCTTAAGTCGATCTCAAATGGTTTGATTCTTGACCTATTCGTTTCGTGAATTCCCGTGCTCTCTTTTGAAGGAAGTCAGGATTGCCTGCGCGAATCATCACTTCAAAGAGTTGCTGTGCCACTCATATCTGCAAATGATGTATAAGGTGTCACATTCGGACTACCTGTAAGTTGGAGATACATTTATCCGGCTCACAAATTTCGAGGAGCCTGAAAGGGTTTTGATGTCAGTCGAGTGACGATTATGTCCGCACAGTAAACCATCTGCATGCCCGCACACCTTAAATTTGGCAAACCTCGATACCGTGTACACAGAAATAGAAACACACTAGAATCTGCCATAATTATGAAAAAGCCTTCTAATCAGCCCAAGTAAGTTCCCCACGCCGCGCTAAAACGCTCTAAACTTGTATCATCTATTTGTTGTTCTACGCGCTGTAAAAATAAGCGGTAAGGAGTCACAAATAATTGAGAAGGCAAGGCTGCGCACATTTATGTAGGTCTGTGCCCTTTGGCGGACAAGGTCATCCAGCTCATTTCCAACAATGAGATCCCCTACTAATGATGCGTAGCCAGTGCAGTGAACAATCGCTCTGGCACAAAGTTGCGGAAACAGGATCACTACGTGATACTTGTAAACACGCTTGCCACGGTTAGGGCCCCTGGAACAAAAAGGAATCATGCCCTGCAACATCTCTGCTGGGCCATATCCACGATGTTTTGAGATCCTCTCCATTATTTTGTACACACGGTATTCGGCTGCATACCCACGAGACATCTTCAAGTTCAAGGGAAAATAAGTAATTAAACCACAGATTTAAAAGTTGTCTCACAAAAGGATTTTCACCCGGATCATATTCAAATGATGGATCCCACATTCGTACAATTCCTTCCAAGCGTTGCGAAATTTGCATTGCATGTGTGGAGTGAAGATCTTCGTTATTTTCAGAGCCCTGACAAAAAATGTCATGCATAATACAGGACAGGTGGTGTTGATGCCTACCTTTGTTAACAGAGCGTCAAAAAACGACTCAAGAATAAATGCCATATCTATCGCCATCGCGGGGGATAACTCCTCTATAGTACGAACAAATCTGCCGATTAGAAATCCTGACGATAATAGATCATTCCGCAGATTGATTGACAGCCTTGCTCCTCTGAAATGCAAAAGCAAACGATGATAGATGGTAAGGATATCTTTTTTTGTTTTTAAGTAAATGTGTATACACGCAGTGAATAAAAAAAAGAAACTCACTCAAGGGTTTACACTCATTCAAAAGCCTTGAGAACGTCGCAACTAGTACTTCATGGGCATCAGACAAATCAAGAGTAAATTCACCAGACCGCTCTGGGTCACGAAGAAAGTCAAAGAGACTTATGTGAAACAATCTGATGCGTTGGGTAGAATCTTGAGATAGTGCAATGAGGGACACAAAATCATCCGAAAAAAGGATGATTTCACGAGTCCCCAAAGCAAGAGCCGACTTCAAGAAAGCGACACTTGGCTCTAGATAATAGTGTTGTGGTTGTGATGCCAGAAATATGATTCCGAAGATGCGCTTGACAGTACCGCGGTCAATGCCATTTGCAGATGAGAATATATGCTTGTACAAATCATCCAATTGCGCAAACGGCTGATCGTTGACCGGTGACGACGAAATATTTAGGATCGCTTCAAGTCGCCTTTCCGGACTGCCTCGAGGATGACGGATGTAGTTTATCACAGTGGAGGCGTAGATGAACTGTGCGGATGATTTTTCGACGATCCTTCTGATCACATCTTCTGAAGGGTAAAAATTTGCTCCAAACCGATTATGACGGCGAATTTTTTCGAATTCTTGCAATAGATATCGCCGAATTGCCATGTTGGCGTCGGGATCATCTTCTAAATTGATCCGTTTGACCCCACCAAAGGCTTGCTGAATGTGGATTTCTGGTCTGCTAGCAATGAGAAATCGGAGAGGGAGGTGAATGCGAGAACAAGCAAGAGCAATCATACGCAAGAGGTCACACTGGACTTCGGGATTACTGCATTCATCCAGACCATCAATAACAATAAGTCGGCTGGTGTACGCTTGAGGACCGCTAATGTTTTGAGATGGAAAAAGCCACTTCGTCATGAAGTGCAATAGGGCAAGTCGTCGAGTATTCAATGGTTTGATGACCAGCTCCTCCATCTGCTTTGAGCGTAGACTACGAAAAATTTCTGGATCCTTGTCGATGACGTCCTTGACATACCTGTTAGTGATTGGAAAGGCCTGCAGGAGTTGCAGAGTCAGAGTGGGAATAAAACGGTCTCCGTCACTCCGTTCTGATGACGACCTGGAGAAGAAGTGGCTTGCGACCAGTAGACCACGATTTTTACAATTCCGCGCGACGGTCTGAGCAATTGCAGATTTTCCAGCCCCAGCTGGACCATGAAGCCAGAGAATAGACGCCGACTGTTCGTCGTCCTGAACCCAATCAATGATGTCCTTGATGATTGCCTCTCTAGTTTCAGGCGCGCATTGAGGAGGATCGAAGCGTTCCTTTGCGTCAAGCAGAGCGCCCAGAGCGCAGTGTTCTCGTAGTCGGTCTAAAGCTGTGATCGACTTAGGAGCTACACGTATAAGCAACAGCTGAGAATACGTACGAGGTTTACTATGATGGTCCGAATTACAGCCACCGTAAATGAAAACTCCATCTTTTATGCAAAGATTTGAGGTATTCAAGAACATGGCCTGCTGCATTTTGCATTCCATTGCCAAGATTCAAAAAGCGAGTCCTTGTACTCTGCGTCGTGACATTTACCAAATCCGGAAAAACGTTAACACGTCAAAAGGCGGCACACAAACAAAATATACGGCGTTCGACGATGGTATTTCCAGAAAGAAATAAAATGAAGGGCATGTGCACCACCGCCCAGTTCATAGCTAAATCGAGATCTAAATTGCCGGGAAGTCGGTTCCGATAACACAATTACGATGTTGTGCATTCTTGAAACTGAGTGGAAGCTGGGTACGGCCGAAGAACTTTCGCCAGGCGGTGGACACGGATGCCGTTCTGTTGGAAGACGAGAAATACGATTAAAACCAGTTATTGCTTCGATATTCGTATTGACTCTGAGTTGCCCGAAGCAAGTGAACACTCTCCAGGAAAATTCTGTGCTAGGTCCTGAATTGATTGATAGACCAGAGCATTGCCAAAAATGTAGAGGGATGATGGAGTCAAGGCAACCTTGACATCAGGGTTGGTTGGCTCGGAAAGACGTGCGCCAAAAATTGCAGTGGAGCAGAGCTACCAAAAATGCAGCGTGTATTGAAAAAGAATGAGGCACTGGGATTGAAATTTTTAAACATAGGTAACGCACCGGCAAACTTCTTACAGTGGAGCGTTTTCATGTGCCAAAGCTCAATCCACGTGGCATCGATAAAGAGAACAGGTTCAAGTCAGAACTTAGATTGCTAACATGATCGACGAGGGGTCTTGAAGAACACAACGAAGATTCAACGGATCGACGATTCAGTACCCCGTCAGAGGCTGTCAACCAGGAAGAAACTCTCCAGAAGGTGAGACCTTCCATCGCCTGCCGAAACTTAGCTCCATGGTCCAGCACGTCAATCCTCACGAACGTGGCAGTAAAAGTGCAAATCTCCTGCCTCAAGACGGACCTGTCTATCCCTTAAGTACTTGAGAGAGAGTGTGTCGCATAGACCCCGCAATCGTCGATTCGTCCGTCTATGTACGGTAACGCAGGCGTCCGTTGGCACCGGCGACACTAGTCCATCGAAAGCGCGGCTCCTACTTTCTTTGTCTAGGCACATCCTTGATTGTTATCTCAGAGTTAGCGAGAACGGTAAACCATCTTGACAGAACCAACATCAAGTCCTGGTTGTAGCCGACAGTGAGGTCAAGTTTGCCAAAGAATTTACTAGCTCTAGTCGCCTGCATACAGCGGGATATTCCAGTGCAAGAAGAATGTACGCGAGAGCTGGCATTATAAGATCGATGTACTTATAACCAGGGTGGGATCAGGGCAAACTTAATTCCCAAATTGCAGGGCCTTGACAAGATGAAAAAGGAGCGCATCCTTTGATTTAG
>Ga0307514_10006612_pt1 | contig 10059 bp, 12 predicted proteins | sample 16_EM_MG_FD_203088 | JGI IMG/M metagenome (GOLD analysis project Ga0307514, IMG submission 203088) | Populus trichocarpa ectomycorrhiza microbial communities from riparian zone in the Pacific Northwest, United States - 16_EM | ecosystem: Host-associated > Plants > Roots > Unclassified | place...
AGGCCTTTGCCGAATCGAACAAATAACGTATGAAGTCTGCAAAGACATCTTGGAGGGATTTTCCCTTGGGTAAATCCGCGGTCATGTGCTTCTTCGCGGTAGCGGGTAGCTCCCCGGGGGAAAGTTTTAACTTCCACCTGTAGAACCACATTAGCCCCCCCAAATGTCGACATGTGCGGGAGAAGTTCTCACCATCGAACTTGATGGAGGTCCTCGGCTTCGTCATCGTCCACGGTGCCCTTGACACCACGAAAGGTTCCGTCGTGATCGTAGAACAAGATGGATGGTATCCTGGGGCCCCAGTTCGCACGGGTATCCAAGAGCCTGTACAACGGGGTTGAAACGTTGACCGTTGAAAGGAGACACGAGATGAATGAGGTCGTTGACTACCTTCCAACGGATTTGATCTCGGGAACAAATCCCGGGTCAAGGAACGCGTACGAAACTCCGCTGTCGATTGTCCCGATATCAAACGCAAGGACCAACTTTCTAGAGGAACCCGCATAAGGAGGACGAGTTATAGACATTATTGGAGGGAAGATAGGTACTCTGACAGGAATACTGCGTTTTTTGAGGCGAAGCTGGATCCACCGTCACGCGGCGGTGCTTTGAGCGCCGGGCCTCAGCCACACTTTTCCTTGGAGACGAGCAAGCCGGCGACCATATTCTGTTTCTCAGAAGTCACCAGAACTCGACCATGTTCAGACAACCACAGTCTGGCGAGGTTTCTTTCTGAAAGAGAGTTGGCGTGAAATACATTGGCTTGTCAGATGGAAAAAAAATATAACTACAAAGTGGAAACTACGTCGGAAACTACAAGAAAGTTACATGTTCAGAGTGAATAGGAGAGGGTAAACCTGAGCAGAAACTACAGGACCACGCTCGAGTATACAAACTGAGTGAGATACGCAAGAGAGATATACAGTGCAACTTCAACGGGGGTGATATCAGATCTGGTCAGTGGTTTGCCTTTATCGTAGGACACGTGAGGAGAACCCCGTTCCGGGAGGGAATCGCTCGGTACTGCACCTGAAATGAGAGTCACCGTCAGTCAGTGCAGGCTTAAGAAGAAGGGAGATAAATGCGCACAACTTACTCCCAAGTGTTTCAGGATCATGTTCAGGTTGCGTATACGAACGAGTTCAGGGTTTGACGAACCCTCTGACGGCGTTAAACCTTGATCTCTGGCAAGCTTTGCAGCAGCTGGCCCGTCGATGTTTTTCAGGTTCCCGAGCGTGAGCCCATTCCACCCCGAGTGAGGGGGGATCAGGGCGACTTCTTCGTCGATGTGATTTGGAGAAAGGGTGGCGTTGGCATCCCGAGCTGACCTGTCAGAGTTGCGGCACATCATTAGCTCTGCAACGGAGAGAGGAATGGGATTGATTCACGTCGCTGCCATCGTTTGTTTGACCTCATCAGCGAGAACGCTGTTGGTTTTGAGAGACTCTTCGTAATGTCCAAGCCTCTCTTTTAGCTGCGAACCCAAGACAAGGGATCGCTTAGCACGATAGGGCAAACCAAACGGAAACGGTGATTCTCACCAGTATGGGAAGTCTTTTCTTGACACCCTCCTTGACCCTTTCACGAATTATTTTCTCGATGGCTTCTGCGTTCTTGGTATAGAAGAGTGCCTTCTCGCGCTCGATATGGGCGCGCAATGGCTGAAATGCGTCTTGTATGCCATCGCGAAATTCTTTCGATCGCCCCCCGAGCTCTTTCACCTACGGCAAACACTGAGATCAAACCATGACGTTGCGATGGAATTGGATACGTACGACCTCAAATCCGTGCGACACTGGAACCGTCCCCGAAAGCTCGTGAAGTTGTTCTCCAACAAGTTTCATCAGTTTCTCTGACATCAGCGAAACCTGCCTCAGTTTCTCGATATGGGCAACCACATCCCCCTGCTCCGCTACTTTCGAGTCTTTCCCCCCGGTTGCTGATCCGCGCACATTGGTATTCAAGGGGGACAGATTTCTTTGTTTGTTTTTCACCATTGCGTGGTTGGCGGAAGGGAGTGAGAGGTTCGATAAAGTGTGGCGGGGTTATCGACGGCAGATAAAGCATTATATAGGACAATAGATGACCATTCCCTCCTAGGTCGACCCTCGGGCCTCGGGGACTTGATTCAATGGGATCAAACTGACGAACCAATAGGATCTTACCGAGTATAGCAGATCGCAGCCAGGATTGAGGGCGGGAGTTCCAGATCCGGAACGTGGGAACGGGGACGATCCAGCCCATGTCCTGCCACATCGATGCGATCACATTTGCCTTGGTGGATACGCACAAAGTGTGGCGGATCGAATAGAAAACTTTGATTCGGTAAGCATGATGTAAACAACCAACAAGATAACGATACAAGAAGCGCGACTGGGCTCGGAAAGTAATGGGCGGTTTTTTGGCACTGGGTCAATGGGCAAGAGCTCGTACTCGTACCGGGCGGTCACTTGGCCGCTTCGCTATAGACGATCTTCGCATTGCCGCTGTAAGGGAGTTAGTGCGCCTGGGTAACCGTGGGTTAAAGGGAAAGTACCGTTTTTCTTCGTCCTGTGTACGAAGATCATCAGGGTTGGATCTAGAATCACGAAATGCGCTGCGCGTACCTCTTCCATCCAACGCACTTGGGCCTTAAGTTCGGTCTTGCCGTGGATGTATACAATTTCGTATGCTTGGAGGAAGCACGGGATACCCATGGGAGAGATGAACCGGAGGCAAGGGATCTCCTTCACATCCACCACCACATGGCCCACGGTCTCAAAATTCTCTGCTCGGAATCATGAAATTAGCAACCTTCAATCCATCGTGGATATACTGCATTTACCTGGCTCTAAATCGATCCATCGTGGCTTCTCCCGTTTACCAATGTATCGGACTACTGCCATTTTTTCAGGCTCCGGGCCAGGAAAGAAAGGGCCGGTGCCAACGAAGCTATCGGAGAATTCCTCGGTCTCGGACACTCTTGTTCCCTAAAACCCATAGATTACTTCAATTCAGGAGCCGGCTGACCATTACTCACTTTTAACAAGATAGGAACAAACGCTTCCAAGACGAATTCCCCGGTGGCGCTCAATCCTTTCTTCCGCGAACGGCGACGGTGTTCTGGATCGCTCGCATCAAAGCTTATGTGAGCGATGGCTCCGTAGGTGTACTTGGCAATCCTGTCCGTAACAAAGTGGTCCAAATGATACGAAATTGCGCCAAAGGCAACCGCTTTATTTCTAGATGACCCGTGAGTCTCCGGAGTTCAAGAGGTGCAGAACAGGAAGGTACTTACGTTTGCGTATCGGGACGAGAGAGCTTCAAACCAAATGCGGCGAGCTCACGCCCTACTTCCTTGAAAAGCCAAGGGCTTCCAGCGAAACCGCCGACAAAAAACACAAACTGTTTCAGAACCATCAGCGAGAATTAGGTTGGATGAGGCGGCTGCGGTTACAGTATTCTTTGGGTCCAAATCTCCGGCGATACCTTTGACGGCTTCCAATATGGCGTCAATGGATGGCTTGAAAAACTTTGCAACTTGCGTCCTGTACGTAGTAAAACAATTTCTTGAGTCTGTGGGGTCGGGTGGACGTGAGCGGATCCTACTTACCCTTGCAGCGTCATCTGCCCGCTTTTAACGTCACAGCGATTGTCGTTATCTCGTGCGGAGCCGAACTTGACGAATTTCGGTTTGCTGTCCTCAGAGAAGTTGGTCTTCAGCCCTTTATCAAAGCGATCCGTGAACGCGTCAAGGTCCGTTTCGTTATCGAATTTGGATTTCTTGAATTTGGCTGTAGGCAATCATAAGACGCGAGGAATAGGACGGGCAGGGAATAGAGCTTTCCTTGTGCGTAATCTCTCGCTCGGGCGGTGACGATCTCTGCACCCTGATAAGCACCTGTCCTTACCTTCAGAGTCGGGAATCAGGCCTCGGACGAAACCACTTACATCTCGGTAAGTAGAGCTCCTCAACCCTCAACGGGGATTTTGCGCGCACAGTGTAGGAGCTTATATCGATCGTTCCGCCACCGGCATCGATAACTAAAACCTTATGGTCCACCTGGGGATTGCCGTATCAAACCAGGAAACATCAATCGACTAAAAAGCACTTACCTCCAGCGACCCGCCAGACTTCGTGTTGGTAATACAGTAATTAAAACTGGCCTCGCCCTCCGTGACGAAAGAAACCCGGCTTCGTGCTTCTTCCTCGGTGAAAATACGCGCCTGCACCACTGCCTTCCGCATCACCTCCTGCTGTTGACCTTCCCAGCCATTTGGATGGGTGAGCACGAGTTCAACCGTCGGCCCGAAGTTTTCCCACAAAACATCTCCCGTTGGCTCCACCTCCTTGATGTGGGCGATGGCGGAGTCGAAGAGGTAGCGCATAAAGTCCGCAAAAAGATCGACGATCGATTTACCCTCAGGCAGCTCCGCGGTCATATGCCTCTTCACCTCTGCGGGGAGTTCCCCTTTGGCGAGCTTCAACTTCCACCTATCGACGTGTTAACAATGTGGCTGAGGACTTTTTTTTTCCACTGAACTTACCATCTTACTGGTTTGAGCTTCTCAACGTCATCCCATTGTGCGGGGTCCCCAGCACCACAGAACTTTCCATCGGGGTGATAGTATAACACTGACGGGATTTTGAAGTCCTTCCAATCGTTGTTCACGAAGCTGTTCCGAGTGGCTGGTCAGACGTCTTGTCCACACGAATGTACTAAGGATGAGGGACTTACGTGTTGATAGCTTTGATCTCGGGAACGATTCCCGGATCGAGAAACGCATAGCAAGCAGCGCTATAGGTGGTCCCTATGTCGAATGAGAGGACCAGCTTTCGAGAGTCCCCTTTGTAAGGCGAACGGGTGGTAGCCATGATTGGGAGGTAGGATAGGCAGGTTGAAGAAAGGCACTTTGACGATAAATCGACTATTTTATATAGAGAATGGTACCCGCCACACTTTCTCTTGGATACAGGCAAAGGAAGCCAAGCCAAAGTTGGAAACATGTTCAACTTGACATACGTGAATTGTGGCTGGCGTACCCCCCACGGAATTCCATTTTACTCTCACTCTCTCTAACCAGCCACACTCACATGTCTCTCGCCCTGAAGAAAGTATTGGGGAAACTCCATTTCCGCGTGCCACCCAGGCGCAAAAAGACAGCAAACGAGAATATCCAACTCGTCCAGGATGCTAGAGGCGGCCCAACACCAACCCCTGCTGTCGACGCATTGGAGCTCGAGCTCGCTGAGGAGAGGGTCAAACGGGCGAGGCTCGAAGATGAGTACCAAAGGGCCCAGGCCAAAGCGACCGAGGTGAAGAGGAAACTGGAGGACGAGATCCACCAGGTCAAGGAGCTTCTAGAAGCGCGAGAAAGGGACGAGGCTCGTAAGGATGCAAGTCTTCAACGACTCGACGAGGCTATGAACGAGATGCACACCCAGGTCTGTCAGGTTGAAAACGGTGTGGATCCGATAGCTGACGTTTTCTACGTGATTCCTCACGAAGCTTGCCAAAATGGACCGGTTGCTTTCGGAGAGGACAACGGAACTGAACGCCGCACAGGCGTTCCTCACCAGGTCCGACGCGATTTCCGAGGCAGAGGTGGTGGGCGTGATCGAGAACCTGAACACCCTTATCAGCTCCGCCTCCGGTGCCCTTTCGTCAACTTGGGACCAACGAGAACCCGTACCGTGGACGAATGCAGAAGAGCCTGACTTTCTGCGACCCCATGACTACTTCAGCAACTCGGTGCTCGAACAGATTGCTGCGAGGAACCCCGTTGCCGTCAACCTTGCAATTCAGGCGCGTCTTGGCTGTATTATCGAGCGGGTCACGTCGGGTTGGGGAAACGGATTGGTGGCAGGGGCGCTGGGTGAAATATACGACATGATCTCCACTAAAGGCGAGTCGAATGTGTGTGCTTGACCCCAAGGTTGACAATCTCTGTCCACAGAGAGTCAGGCGATCGCGTCAAGGTGGAGAACACTAACAAAACGTTACACACCCCACCAAGAATCACCTCAGGGCGAGGTCTTGGGCGACCTCGCACGAATCATAATGATCACCGGAACGTTTTCCGACTTTTCAGAAGCGATGGAATCCGTCGTAAACAGCGCAGGTACAGAGATCATGGCGATCATCGAGGCAACTCTGCAGTTGGACGATACCATTAAAACCAAGATTGCTTCTTGTGACATGTCTGTCTACGTTGTACCACCTGGGGCAACTTTTGACGAAGAAAGGATGGCGAACGAATTCGGAGAGGATGGGACGGAGGGAAGAGGAGAGCGTTGGATTGTAGCGGGAACGATGGAAACCGGTCTACTTCAGAGGTCTGGCAACGTGGAGAAGGTCCTTCTAAGACCAAAAGTGATTCTGGAGCGGGATCTGGTGGAATCTGAAGGCGAGGGCGAAAAGTAGGAAGCGTTTGTTAGGAATGTTACATTCCCCCTTGTACGTACTTTTGGTATACGCGCCCTATCATACTCCATCAGTAATCTTTGCTGGACTCCTACGAGGGGTGTTGATGGCTCGAGTGGGGCTGAAAACACCCTCCTTGGTAGTCGTGAGCGAGATCCGTCTCGCTGATACGGAGGAATCGAGGCCGACTGCCAAGTTCTATAACGTTCACGTTGTAAAGGGTAAGCAGGGCGAGGCATCGGTACGGTTTTTCACCAAAGTTCCTGAACCGCGCAAGGACTTGAATCCGACGAGTTCCTTACTTCACCCGAGCAAACTGTGACCGGTGGCTGCGTACGAGATCTATAGAGGCATTCTGTTGCATCTGGGAGGTGTATGGACGCGAGGGGGGGATTATGTAGCGAGTGAACATTGCCAGCAAGCTCACAGGCGGAAGCGCGATCAGCAATCTGCGCCTAGCGCTCGATTGAACTCCCCCTTCGCCAAACCGCCACCGCGACGTCTCTTATAGCTTGAATAAATACAATCTATGAACCCACTAAAACACCAAACACCGATATTCAGAGCAAACGCGAACCACAAAAGAGATACAGCACATCTCGGTATATCAAAATCCACAAGAACTGTTCAGCAGCAAGTTCAAATCAATCGTTGAAGATGGGTCAGAGTTCTGCTCGTGGGCCCCGCGGAGTTTAAGGCGCAGGCCAATTGGATCGACTCGAAAACCGCACGCGCGCATATGGTTTTGCGTGTGTGTTCCTTTATTTCACTCAACTTCCGTATATGCGAATCCAGGGGACAGGGAGAAGGTTTGTAGTGCTGTTTCCCAAGCTCCCTTCTCCAGGTTGAATCCATTTTTAAGGAGCGGTGCTGTGGTTATCTACGACAACCCCCCGAAGAGGGTCTAACAAGTGCTATCTCAGGGGGATTTGGGATATTGGGTTGATCAGTCTTACTCCCATCGTAAAGATGGGGTCTTTGCCCATATCATTGGTCGATGAGAGGAACTTTTTGATCGGCATTTATTCACTGCAACAGCTACCTAATGCAAGCTCAAAGCGCGGCATCGAGAGGAACGTTTTACCCAAAGAGTGGGTGTATATTGAGCAGCCGAGGAGCAGCCTGGACTCCCACTATCGTCGTCTCTTCTGGGTGCGTTCGGACGACGTAGGAGTGACCAAGATCAATACATGCAATAGACGGACAACCATAAACGCATTACACCGCCCGGCAATTTCGTGAATGGCTAGGTTGATGCGGCGTGCATGATCGACAAGACTTAGCTTCTTTCTCCGCGGACCACGGTCAAGGTCCCATGTCTTTCTCATCCCCCGCTAACACCGACCACTCGGACGCGCGAGATTCTAAACGACCGTTTCAGTTGGTGTACGAAAACATATCCATCTTCCAGAATGACCTGACCGATTTAGGGAACAGGCTGACCGGCGAGATCAACATCGATTCTATACTGGCTTTAGACGAGGAAATCAGAGAGCATGAGAAGGCCATCATCAAACTCAAACGCGCTCGAAACTCGTTGTTGAACGTTTCCAAGTTCCCACCCGAAGTCCTTGGCGAGATATTCCGCTGCAACGTCACCTTCAAGGACGACTTCGGCGGGTTGAAAGAGGGATCCCACAACTTCCTGCTCGTTTGTCATCACTGGTTCCAAGTCGCCTCGTGTACTCCGGAACTTTGGAGTTTCTGGGGTAACACCACCAGGGACTGGATGCGATGGCACTCTTACTCCGGATCTGTTCCACTCGACCTGGTGCTGGATGGCCGTGCACGTGATCGTAGCCGTCTCGATGTCGCCCTGTACAACGAACTCCGGGATCGCGCCACCAAGGATATCATCCGACAGGTTCATCTCAAAGCCCAAAACCAAGAGCTTCTGGACTCTATACTCTCTTCATTGACTGTCGAATGCGAGGGGACTCCATCCAATAGTGTGCAGTCGTTCGTCCTGTGGAATTGGGGTAGCACACCAGTGGATGTCACGGATTTCTTCGCCCGCTATTGTTTTCCGAAATTGCGACGCCTCGACCTCACAAATTGCACGATCTCATGGAATCCCCTCACCTCGCGAACCGGAGCTCTCACAACCCTGGATCTCGGTATCAGCTCTCTCTCGCCTACTCCAACGACATCACAATTGCTCCTTGTACTCTCCTCGAACCCTCTCCTCCAGAAGATTGCACTCGGCAGGCAGGCAATCCCCCAGGACGATGATGGGACGTCTTCTGCTCAAGTGCCGCTCCATGACCTGAAGGAGCTAGAATTGGAAGGAGGTTTACGAGACGTCATCAGGCTTTTCCACCGTTTCGACCATCCCAAACGTATGGATAGTCTAACACTCACTCTAGACGACTGCTCGGCTGTGGATATTTCACAAATCATCGGACCATGCCTTCTAGACTACCTTCAAGGCCGTGGCAGATCTCAACACGGATCAAGACTTCTCCTCTCCTTCGAACACGAGATCTCACTCCATATTGGCGGCGTACACGGAATCAACCCACTACTACGACAGATGGACACCTTTATGACAATGTTCGTACGGTTAAATGAAGCACTCCACGGGAATGCACGGGAGATGGCGATCCTCGATCTTATCACACACGTTCCGGGAGAGGAGATTGCCCACCTCCAGATGCTTGGTGATCCCGTAACCACGAGGAACATGTATTCCCAGTTTCCGAACTTGAGGGCGCTGTCCTTTGCAGGCGCACCCCTCCGTTACATGTTTTCAGAACCAGACCTGGGTAGAGACAGGAAGATCCTCCCTTCTCTCCAACACATATCCTTGCATGAGTTTGGTGTGGGACATGGTGATTGGAGTCCGCTCATCAATTTCCTGGCCTGCCGCGTATCCTCCGGAAACCGACTTGGCACGCTTGAAATTTCAGGTTCCCCTCACATGCGTCCGGAGGTGATGGAGGCTGTCAGGGGTATGGTTCGAGAGTTGAAGTTCCAATGATAATCAGGACCCAGAACTTATCCGGGGCAACCACAACCGATGTCTGGTTGTATCTCAGAAATGTGGTACGTAGAGCGTAGAATTTTCGGTGCCTCTCATATCGACCCTTCCATGACTATGTCTATGCCCTGCTGATGTCACTTTGTAGAATTGACCCTCGGTCCCGTTTGCCATATGTGACTTCGTGTTCGCTATTTAGCTTCCTGTAGATGCCAAGCTGGCATTCTCTACCAATCGATTTTCTCATCCTAACATAACAATGTATTAACGGGAACCGCCTCCAGCCTCCTCTTCTCCAACCTTGCAACCGGTGCCTTGTCTACATATAAAAGTGAAAATGGGGACAGGACCAAGTAGGATGGTCGACGTCCTGCTCATCATATTAGCTAAGTTGAAGCTTGAAGCTTGAAGCTGGCGGCCTTCCCTCCTCGCGATTGAACGAGACTGCCCCTGAGTCTTACTCGGAACGACGTACGTGTGTTACCTCGACCATCGTGTATTGTGGGGTTTGATGACTGCTCGGACGACTCGAACCCTGCGCGAGCTCGGGACGGCATTCGGCCACGTCGGGCGGAGGAGCTGAGTGCGATTTTTCGCCTCCAGCGGAATCACCTGGAAACAATGAGATATATGCACCAGTAGGGGTTGTCTCTCTGAATGTACCTCGGGGCGAAA
>Ga0307514_10006613_pt1 | contig 10058 bp, 5 predicted proteins | sample 16_EM_MG_FD_203088 | JGI IMG/M metagenome (GOLD analysis project Ga0307514, IMG submission 203088) | Populus trichocarpa ectomycorrhiza microbial communities from riparian zone in the Pacific Northwest, United States - 16_EM | ecosystem: Host-associated > Plants > Roots > Unclassified | place...
AGAGAAATAAATAAAGGGTAAAGCATTATATCTTTAGGGCAGTCAACCCTTTGATTTTCCCTCCCATTTCTTTTTAAAATATATATTGCTTTCTCTGTCCAATCATTATTGATCCTTCATAAAAAAACCATAAATATTTTTTTTAAAATTCAATAATTTATTACTTAGTGTTGACTTTCGTATTTTATTGTTGTTGTTTTCCTTTTATGCATTCTTGAATTGTAAGCTTAAATTGTATTTAAAAATATAATAAAAAATTTAGTGTTCGTAAAACTTTGACTTTTAGATGAAATAAAATGGAACAATTAAAAAAAAAAAAGAATACCAATTGAAAAAAAAGACAAAAGCAATAATGATTAAAAGAATAGTACTGAGAGAGAGAGAGAGAGAGAGATGAAATGGAAGGGCAGTCCATTTACGTGATCCCATAAAGACTCTTGTCTCTGTAAAAAGAGAGAACGCATGCTTAATGCCTCATGATCCCAAAGAAGAGAGAGAGGGACAGAGAAGGAGAGAGACAGACAGACAGAGAGAGGAAGAGAGAGAGGAAGAAGCTTACAAAAGCTTTCGGGTCTCCCTCCTCATGCAATTCAATCTTTCATCCATTGTGTTTAATACTTGTTGACGCAGTAAAAACCTGATATTCAACCTATTAACTATTTTTATTCAACATAAAAATTCATCCTTTTGATTCATGAGCTCGAAATTTTATTAGTTTGCTAACGTGGTTAGTTAAAATCTGATCATCAACCTATTAATTTCTTTTTAATGCAATCATCTTCTATATATATTAATCTAATTAAGAGAGAGTTATGGGAATATGTGATATTTCTCTCTAAATTAATACAATTAGAATAGACGTAATTAATTAGTTTTAGTGTATGAAAACTAATCAAAGAATAATATATATAACAATAATTCAAAAATTTTAGTTTTTACTTATATACGAAGATTGATGAGATTTTAACTTGAAAATATATATTTTTTTAAAATATTCATATAAATGAAATAGCCGATAATGATTGGTGTTCGATATTTATTTTATTTTTAACTTTATAATAAGCAACTTGAGTAATTTGCAATCAAAACCTTCAAATGCAAATTAGAAAACTACATGTAAAATTTGGGATTTGAAGCCAACGAGCAGGCCATCACCAAAACATATTAATTTGCATTTTGATCAGACATGCAGTATGTCTCCATAAATTGTTGACATTCTTGTCTTTCTACGGCAACGGCAACAACAACAAAAGAAAAAAAGGACAGCCATTACAGCAGCGGGTAGGTTGTGGTGGCATGCAGTGCTCCTTCCCCATGGCTGATGCAAACTCCACCCATGTCTTCGTGGGTAATCACTTTCAACAGACTGCAATAAAAGCTCTTCAACTAATCATACAAAGCACATGAAACCAAAGCCACAAGTCATTATTGGTTTCCAATGCAGTCATCCTTTTTCCCTTCTCTTTACACTTTCCTTTTTGTCTCTTCTATTCTTTTTTTCTTTGGTTATGATGCAGCAGAGCTTGGAGGATTGAGTTGTCACATACTACCTCGCCATCGGACCATGTGACATAATAGCTTTCAGACTTTTTTTACCTCCTTGTGTGAGAATATTAACATCCTGACTAGGGTTTCTCGAGCTCTTCTGGTTTTGCCGTCTTCCTAATTATTATTTTTTTGCCCCTTTCACTCTTGAGTAATCAAGTTTCTGTGTGGAAAGGCAAGGTTGAAGCGAGTAAGAAGAACCCATTGAGCGAATTTTTGGGTTCTGGTAGTGCCGTAGGAGTACAGTTGCATACCACCATAGCAGGATCAGTACGCAAATTGAGAAGTCCATGCATGTTTATGGGCGGTAATGGCTTTTCAGCACTGTATTTCTCAGAGAAGTTATGAGGGTTAGCTGCTGTAGGTGAGAGATTCTGACACCATCTGGGATCCCAATTATTTATGTGGTCACGATCCACCCCCACACTCTGCACCTACAAAGGCTTTGCGTTGGTGTTTGTTTTGGCATTGAAAATGAAAAGTTGTCACCAGCAGTCTGCGTCTGCTGAAGCCATGACCAATAATGGGGACTGTACAACAATTATAGAGAGAGTCTAGAGAAGAGGAATATATTTCCATCTCATTACATATTTTGGTTTCGCCTATTTGGGCATGAACAGCTTGTACAGATGCTTCTCTTTTTGAGAAATGGTTTCTGTTCTTGTTACCTTACACCTGATTCAGTTCAGATTTGATTCAGCATGGCATAGGTTAATTGGAAGGTTAGGTGCTTCTATGAAATATATAGAAACAACGGTTTTTTCTTCCATATAACCATTTCCATAATCATAAAACCCGGTTCAGACAACATAACAAACATCGTTTTCAAAATAAAACCCGATCCGAACCCAGCAGACTCAGACTGGGTAAGTGAGCATGTCAGACCTGGTTTTATAACTTTAACCATAACTCAGGTGAGTTTTATTTAACTAAATTACGTAAACAGATGCTTTTCTCCGTAACAAAAGAGAGAGGTAAGCAGTCACAGCAATAATTTAAGAATAACTTCTGTTCTCTTATCCATAGGAAGTTGCCCTTTCCATTGCCACTCATGGCTAGCCTGTTCCGGGGCTAAATTATCCATGAGATTACATGTGAATTTTGAGCCCATGATGAAGCTGACTCTATTGAACGAATACCTTTGTTGCCTGTTTGATAATACAAGAAACAAAATCATACCGGACCCAGCTCGAGTTTTAACTGAAAATATGGTCACTGGGGATGGCAGAATTAGGGCAACGTGGCGGGTAGGGTTGCGACTTGAAAATACACTAAAATCGCAATGCATGAACCTAAGAAGATGATCTCATCAAAATCATTGGCTAAAAGCAAGATCATCAGCCCATGCCTGTTTTAGCATAAAACAGTGCTCTCTTGTGCCCCGCAATTGTTCTGCAGGATTTTCATCAGCAAATATTACATGAACTTCTAAGATAGTGATATATATAGGAGAACACCACGAAGGTCATGAAAAACTATCGTACTTTTGGCAGGTTCTGCTTTCTTCAAAAGACAGGTCTACATAGGGGGCCTTCGTTTATGCTTCAGCTTGGCCAGACAATTTTGAAGTATTCCTAGAGCCTCTACTCTATTCAAATGATACATTTTAATCAGTACGAACAGCAAACATGAAACAGCTCTAACACCAATCCCAAAACGAAAACCGTGATCATTATCTGATATATATCAAATCAGTTGCACCCAACATGCATATCCCCAGCAAGTCGATGCTATATACCAGAATGACTAGTTTAGCAAACTCGGAAGATTTGTTTCCTCAAGTGGCTAGTTAGTACAGTTACTTCATCCTAAAACAAGTACTAAATTCTTGCCACTGTATGCCAAAAACATTTGAAGAGACAACTTCCTCATGACCAAGAACTTTTAGCAAGGGTCTGTAGAGGGTCATACCTCATTCTTTAATGAACATTTTTCTGAACTCATCATTCGACTTTGGTTTCTCATCTCCTTCTTCCACTGTTTTCGACTTGTTTGCAGACAACCCAAGTGTCCTAACATTTCTTGGCACTGCGAATATGTTCTTCCCCTTGAACTGGATGTTGTCATCTGACTTGAGAGTAGCAGTCTGAGGAGCCTCCTGTGATCCTGATGCATTGTGTGTATCGACATACTCTTTGGATGCAGATTCCCAATTGTGCCTTCTTCGGTCACTAGCAAAAGCTGCAGATTAAGTTCATACGTTATTGTTCAAAGCAAACAAATAATCAAAGTAAAAGAATCAACATCAGAAAATGGAATGTGCACTTGCACACATGCAGGCACGAGTAGTGGAGGTCATTACCATCCCACTCAAGAGACACAGGGAGCAATTATTATTCAACTGATGTGACTTCAATTTTTTTAAGTGACTCTTGAGCAGAAGGCTAGTGGCTGATCCCTATAACTTTTTTCTAGGGTCTTCTATGCATGTTTAAGGCCTATTTCTGATGGTACAGATTTAGAAATTTAGAAAAGGAAGGATGCTGCCACACTCTCTCCCTGTTTGCCCTCTTTTCCCCTTTGGATCTCTCTTTTGTTCCATCCATTCTTTCTATTACTACTGAAGCTCTTCTTTCCAGTTTCTTCTCTACCATTTCCAGGCATCTCTCCATTTTAATTGGTTGTACTTCAAGGCTATCTGTGGCTGGACTGTCACGCAGTTCTTATACCAGGTAGTAGTCAGATTTCACACAGAGATGCCACCATGTTCTATTCTTTACCAAACTTCGGTTTCATAGAACTCCTACACTAGCAATTATAGTCCGTGTCAAACTCAGAATGCTTATGTTTATATCTCAACTTCCTTGATCAGGTTGCATGAAATTATAATTTTTTAAAAAACATATGTGGTTTAATTTGAGCTTCAATAGTAATAAAGCTTGCTCTTTAGACTATTCCAAGGTTGTAATGTTGGGCTGGATTTAAATAAATACCATTTGACAGTCGCTTTAAGCAATATGCAAATCTATAAATATTTGCTTCTTGTTTTTTATAGTTTAATTTTGGTTCAGTATTTATAAAGATTACTCTTTATAGTTTATACTATTCCAAGTTTGTAGTGTTGAAAAGGATACAACACCATTTGACAGTTTGCTTTGAGCATATGCAATTTATACATAATTGCTTATTGTTGCAGGTTGCCAGTTTATAACCCCAAGTTCTCCAGTATAATCTAATAACCTTAGGACAGCATGACCTTGAGTATAAAGTGTTCAGTAACTTCAGAAACTAACTACAGAACTCCCTCTAAGCTTAATAACTTGCTGTAGTGGATATGCACCCAAAGAGAGTAATAGATGTTACGCAAAATGTACCTTGTTCCCTGGGAACTCTACGACCATCTCTTCGGTTCTGTTTGGGATCTGACCGGGCAATGCTCAGCCTCTTCCCAAATAACAGCTGTTTGTTCTTTGTTATAGCTGCAGCAAGGTGTTCGTCATCCACAAAATCCACATAAGCCAGTCCCTTCACAAAGTCAACATAGGATATTGAGCATCCGAATGCAATTGTCAATAAAATGATGCAAAATATACCATCATGACTATCACATGATGACTTTTCACTAAACCTTCTGCTTCATGCATATGATCTACTACATATACTTTGTGCCTGATGTATGGAGCATTTCCAGTGTATGGAATACCTAAATTCTGGAATTTTTTTTAAAAAGAAAGAAAATAAAAGAATCCTCTTTTCCTAGCTAAACAGTATAGAAATATGCCTAGATAAAAGTTTGGCTAAGTTCAAAAATGAAAAAAAAACATAGGTATTTCCACCAACTGGCAATCACATGATAAGGCACACATTAACATCAACTGACTCAGATTTTCAGCCTGTGATCTGTAGTGCCTAACCAGACTTGTGCCTTCCACAAAAGTCACCATGAGACCCCTGAATGTTCCAATAAGAGAATTGATAAGCTATGTGAAAGCAAAAAGGAGAACAATAAAACCTTTCAAAAGCTTGAAAAGAATGTAATGCCATTAACAGTAGGTTGCTATGAGAAACAAAGTTGATCTCCTTGTATTAGGCCACATTCTAGGGTGCACTTTTTTTCTATTTTTCTATAGTTCAATTGAACAAGAAGCGCAGACAATCCAAGTCTTAACTAAGATCTTTGATATGGAACATTCAACTGAATTACCAAAGTGCACTTTCCATAACAGCTGAAGTGGCCAGTATCTTATATATCTCTGAAAGCACATAAAGGAAGTCCAGGGCAAAAGGAAAAGCAGAAATGACAAGGGGGAAAGATGTATGCCTCCTTTGCTTGCGTGTGTGTGTGTTAGAGAGAGAGAGAGAGAGAGAGAGAGAGAGAGAGACCCTTGATTTTCCAGTATTTCTATCATGCAAAATTCTAATAGAGGCCACCCCTCCAACATCACTGAAGAATTTCCGTATATCTTCAGAATTTGCCTGCAAAAGTTGTCAACATTGAAATTATAAGTTCCCATCCCCGCATGTCAAAAACAAAATAAGGTCCTCCTTATTCAGGGCACTGGTAGGAGGGGAGGAGGTAGTTTACTTGCCTTGAAATGGATATTAGAGATAAACAAGGTGCACTGGTCTGTATAGCCTTTTGTTCTTACATCAGAACCTTTCATTTGTTTTTCATCAGGGGCACTGTCTGTCTTTTCAAGATCAATTTTGGCCTCCTGGGCCTCATTTACTTCATATTTCTGCAACTGATCTTTATCCTCATACCCCTTCTTTTGAGTTTGGGCTGTTTGTTTTTGCCGCTTTGCTGGAGACTCTTTGTCAGTAGCTGTTGAACCACCCTTTCTCTTTTCACGAGCAATTTTCTTCCCAGATACCTCACTCTGATCTGTTGATGCTTTTGTTTCCTGTTGTATCCTATACAACTTCAGCTCTTCTAGACGAGGAGTAACCTGAGAAAGGAGAGAGGCAAAAAATTTATCTTGTAAAAAACTGTTAAAACAAAAATGCTTCCAGGCAAGAGATGCAAGTTAAGATTGCATCAAGTTACATAGGGCACAACATTTTTTATTCACTTCTGAATTCAAGTGCAACAACCATTCCCAATTACTCAGTAGTATGAAATGGCTATTAACTGCCATGCTAGTGCTCTGAAGTTTAGCTGTTGTGAAGTCCCTCAAGCCATCCAATCCAGCTACTCCATGGCCAATATAAGACATGTATTTGGTCATTTATTGGTATTTGGTAGGATAGTAAATAATTTCAAAATACACCAAACTATCTGCAACCCGTGAACTCTAGGAATCTACAAAAATTAAAGCCTTATGCATGAAAAGATAGAACCAAAAAGAAAACAAGAATGAAGAAGGTAAAAAATGAAGCTCATTCAAAAATTTAAATAAGGTTCCAGGAAAGTTATGGACAGGAAGCATTCAGCAACTAAGATAAGTTTCTCAACGTCATGGATTTCTCCATGACCACAATGTTTCACTCCATCAAAGGCTTGCTATTCCTTCCAATCCTCCTCTTAGACTTAACAGTCAAACAGCATCTGGTAATGATTTAACCTTGAGTTACTTGGTTGCCAATACAACACATTCTCCCCAGTCCAGAATCGCACCACAACTCCTTGAATCATGTCTTGCTGGCTAGACAAATTATCAACAATAGTGCCTGCCATTATTGCATACAGTGGATAAAATGCACGACAATAGCTTGTCACTCAACATAATCACAACAGCTCCCATTTATGTAACAACATTATAATCATGAAATTTCTTTATGGGGAGTTCCTCACACAAGATATCCAAACTTAACAATGCTCATCTCCAACCTCCAATCTTATATACAATATGTGGAGCAAAATAAGCACACATATTTGCTTTCATACCCATCTGTTATGTCTTGCCATATGTCATAACTATCACTTTTTCCCAAGAAAGTCTCTGAATAACAAATTTCCAAAGCCATTTTCAGTGAAAAACAACCCAAGTCTTGTCAACCTCAACCACCAACATCAGTAGGAGAGGATGCTTTACCTGAAGTACCAAGTCAAATTGTTGGAAAACTAGTTAATGCTCCATTCTATTTGAAGAAAGATCTGTGCTTTACTCATTTATCACCTATCAAAATTGGGGCGTGAAAAGGTGACACGGAATGGAGAGACAAGACAAAATTTTCTCAGAAATAATATTTTGGCTTTCACCCTCCTCTCTGTTCTAACTCCAAAAGATCCCAGGATGAATATGGTTGCTCAACCTAATGGAAGAACATCAATTGGAAAGATCCATTTTTATAAAAAATGCACTACATATGCACATTAAGTATATTAAACATTAAATTTCATCATATATATCAAAAGAAATGTGTACCTTCTGTATAGCATGGTCAAAAGCTTCTAGTGTACCAAACTCCTCTTCAAATCGCAACCAAGAATGGCAAATGTCCTGAATGATTCTGTTAATTAGGAAAGGAAAGTATCATCTAATCCAAAATGCAGTATACAGATATTGAGCAAAACATCAGAAGTCAGAGATCCAAAACAACATTGTCAACCAACAGAATATGAATATCCTAGGTGCCACCATGTTAGATTTACAATAAAACATAGCTAATTGAAAAATGTTAAGCAACACAATTGGTCTTATCTTTTATGCCTTAAATTGTGTGTGCAAGGCTTAACATTTTCTCACTCGCATGCAGAGTTTCAATACAAGGTCCTTTGGCCTATACTACAAAGTAAGCCCTTGAAAATGATACTCCTTGTTTCAAACCCAAAATCACAACACTTCTCGCAAAAGGGTTCCATATGGCTAACAGGCAATTTCTTTCGGAGTCCTGACTCAAGAAATATATGTATCAGCATCTTTTTTAAGTGATTAGAATTTGTAACTTTTCAAGAAATGCTATTGCCTAATGCGATTCTTTATTAAGGAGCATGGCATTAACAACAAATGTAATAAGATTTTAGGAAAACAGAGAACATGACAATCAGATACAACCGTGTGCAGCACTTCCATTTAAATTTATAATATAACTCACTGCAGTTAACCTTAACAACCACTTCCTTATGAGGAGACCATGATTTATTTCCCTTCAGAATATTATACAGCATAATTAGTCTTACCAGAATTTCATTATTTGTACTTTTCAACCAGCAAGCAATTATCCAATTCCATGATTCCATTTCACAGATGATGGCAAATAGATAGGCCAATGTTTGGATACAATATGAGCTAAAACCATCTAGCCTATGAGCTAAAACCATCTAGCCTTCTCTTGATTTGATGAAGCCAAGAAAGAAATTAGTGGTTTCTTTTTCATGGTTTCAACGCATCAACTATAGATTTTGGTTTACTCGATCTTTTATATGGCATTTAGTGGCTGCTAAGGCAAGACATGCAATGTTTTATTGGTAGGCCTAGTTAAACTAGGGTTAATTTAATTGTCAATTTATGTCTTCTTTCATCAAAATTCAAGGGTATATTGCCTAATTGTCAAGTCTAGATTCTCCTAGGAAACGAGTTAGCTGAAGGTCTGAGTACTCTTATATATTTTCCAACATGGAATCTTAATCTCTTCCAGATGAAGAAAAGTCAAACAGATTTCACTAAGAGTATGAATCATTTTTTATTTCAACATTAACTTTGCTTGTGATTGCATTCTGCTCCTCCATGTGCAATGGAGAAAAGATAATACAATAGGCTTCATTGTTTCTATGAATTGCATCTTCACTGTTGTTTAGAAAATAAACAAGCAAACTATTAATGCTAACGAATATGTATGTTTACGAAACAAAAAAAATATCACAGCACAAAAGAAAATAAAGAAAAAACCAATATACCTCTGAACCTGTTCCAGGAAATCTTTTGCTAAAGCATCGCTTGTATATGGACCTAGCTTCACTTATGTGACCCGATTCAGTTTCCATTGCTATAAAACCCTGCCAAGCTTCCAACGTTGAGCCACTGGAAAAGGAATTAAGAAGCATTACATTAAATTAAAGAATATGGAAGACAACTAGTACTAAATAAAACAACTTTGGTAAAACTAGATGAATAGAATATATGGTGTGCCTGATCTTAAGCAAGCTCTCCCAAACTCGGCGAGCTGCAACTAAATCTTTTCCCAAATTCATCTCTAGACGAGCCCAGTAGGCATACAGACGCAGCAAACCATCTGTGTTCTTCAGGTGTGGTGACAGGTAATCTGAGGCATGCTGGATGGAAAATAATTCAGTATTAGGATTAAAATTGAATGAATGCAACTATATAACTACTTGATCCAAAATGTATAAAGAATACAAAATATAGAGAATTCATCACCACCACACACATTATCTACTTGTACACAAATCATCCCAGAATGTACTGTTAAAAATTAGAATAAAGATCTCTGTAAATCTTGAAGCATCAAAATCAATCTTTTTTTATGGTTTGGAGGGAGGCAGATTGAACTTGGGCATGCTAACGGTCAGGACCTCAGGCTTGAGTCTTCTACTATTTGACCAATGCCTCAAGAGCTAAAACAATCCAAAGTAATTGACTTGAGAGTACTATGGAAGCTCATATAAGCAC
>Ga0307514_10006614_pt1 | contig 10058 bp, 8 predicted proteins | sample 16_EM_MG_FD_203088 | JGI IMG/M metagenome (GOLD analysis project Ga0307514, IMG submission 203088) | Populus trichocarpa ectomycorrhiza microbial communities from riparian zone in the Pacific Northwest, United States - 16_EM | ecosystem: Host-associated > Plants > Roots > Unclassified | place...
AGAAGAGAGAAGGAAGCTCTTAAATATTAACAAAGGGATTGATATTTGAAGCTCATAAAATTTAATTCTGATTGAATCATTTTTTTTTATTAACTCAATTTAATTTAGATTAGTTCTTAAATCATGGAGTTTTTAAATTAATTCCTCCAGCCAGATAGGGATTAAAAACTACCCCCTCACCCAGTATCATGCTTCCTGCTCTTTTCATGCTAGGAATCCGTTGAAAATTTGTTGAAGAACATAGGACACAGCAAACTCCTGAAAAATAATTACATGCTATCAGAAGCTTTTGGTTCTTGGATGGTGGAAATCATCAAATCAAGCTTCCACTTTTATTATTTGCTTGAATAATACGTTCGACGAACCAGTCATTGCTACTCCGTGCGTTTCCGCAGGTATGCTTTTCTGCGTATACCGAAGCTTTCTTGTCTTTTTTATAGCCTCCTCAAATAACAGCGAGGACCTTCAAAACTTGCTAACAAAACCTTTTTTAAGATATTCCTATAGCGTTCATAGCAACCCCTTCTGTTTAATCTGCTTGACGCTAATGTATTATGCCTTCAATTTAGCCATCCCCCCCCAAAGCCAAGTGACTTTCTTTGGTATGCTTTGATCAGTGCAAGAACCTGTCATTTCCTTAAGAAAGCAAATGTTGGTAACGTAATGCATGCTTGAAATATTAGTCCACGAAAGGGAAAAAAAATGGAGAACCAAAAAAAGTCCTTTCAAAGATAATTTTCACTACTGTTTCTCACCCGTAGCTGCTGAATAGAAATGGCTGAGGCTGTTGCCTCTGCTGTCCATGAAAGCATTGCAGATTTACTCGCTTGAAGCATATGAAGTGTTTCTTAAAAAATGCTGAACAGAAGCAAGGCCAAGGTGAACGAGTTGCAACTGGATAGCTAAAATAAAGGATGTTGCTTATGATGCTGAGGATGTTATACACATGTTCGTTCTTCAAGCTTCGAGACATCGAGTGTTGATTTTTCAACAGTTTCACCTCCATGATCATCAAGTCTCTTTACCTCCATAAAATTAGGAACCAGATCGAATATGTTCGAACTCCGATTTGTTAACGTACAGGTTTACCTCCACGAGCACCTGGCTAGTTTGCAGACTTGTGGTTGAGAAGATCATATTCACATGACGAAGAAGACCTTTTATAAACTTGGAGAATGACAAGGGGTCTGATAGCTTGTCGATGAGAGTGGAGGATTGACTTCAACTTGTTTCTATAGCAGGCATCGGAGGACTTGGTAAAAGTGCTACGAGCTCCCATCAAGAAAACCTAAAATCATATCGCAGTAAAAATTTAAAAATCGAAGTGTTAATGCATGCTTTAACTCCGCATTAATGTTGGTTGATGCATTTTTTTACGTGTTTAACGAATGAGTTTGTGGATAAGATATATAAAAGAAAACGGGTCATAATTTTTTATTTAGATATTCGATTAATGTAAATCATATCAATTCAAAAAATTTACAGAGGCTCGCAATATGAAGATAATGGAGATAGACGGCATGAATTATTTTCAAGATTAAAACCCATTTCAAAGATTTTTTTTTGTTTTTTTGTGATCCTAACTTGCAGAATCAACCCAAATTACTCTAGTATAAAAATTAGACTATATGCTCTTTTTTTTTCTTTTTTTAATTTTCATATTTCTAGAATTAATTGTAGGATTTCTGGTTTATTTTATTTCTTATTTTATTTCAAAGAAGGTCGGGTTTATGAAAAAATAAGGGAAGTCAAAAACTCGGCTAATCTGGTAACCCGGCAAGATCTGGTCAAAAAATTAGTTGTAACCCGTTAATTATTTATTTTTTTAACCAAAACGATGTTGTTTTGATTTATAAAAAAAATTAGGGTTGACCCAGTCAAAACTTGTGACCCGGACCTTGGACCGGGTTCAAAAACACTGCTCAGGTCCGGGTTCAAAAACACTGGTCTTGGGGCTGATATTCATCACAGCTCTCCAAGAACTAAAACTCGGTGCTGAGACAAGAATTTGTAAACAGAATTCGAGGAGTAGAGGTGCTGGATTTTAACAAGGCATATCCCCTCCATCTCAATGCATCCGCAATGGAGCTGAAGCAATAATGACATGGTGAGCAACTCTTCTCTTTTAGCAGGTTAATAAACATACGGTGGTGCCCTTGGCATCAGAAATAGTAATACGTGATTCGTTTTCTTTCAGCAGTAATAGTAAGACTCAATGCTGCATGGTCAAGATAGAAGGAATCCGCTGAAAAGCTTCTTTCATTAGCTCAAAAAATTTTAATGTACGTTATTGAGGCAAGAACCATATCCGCAATGACACATTTGCTTTTTTCTCTGCTTCTTCAATAGTTTCCCCTTCTTTTACATCTCCACCACAATTGCTGAGGGAAGTTCCGTATAAAATAAGCCAAAATGAAGTGCAAAGGATGGAGATGAACATTCAGATCCCAAAACCCTTCAACAAATAGTCACGAATCACAATCCCATCTTCATGGGAGCTCAAAGCAATTTATGGAGCTCTTAGTTTTCTTTCCCAAGAGACTTGATTTCTTTCATCAGTTCAGCTTGGTTTTCCAGGATTGAGTTCATCACACCGGACAATTCCATCTGTTCGACGATGCACAAAATTAATTCCATATATAAATACAACAAAAGGGAAAAAGAAACTATAAATGCTGCATACATACCTCCTGCATATGAAATTGTCTAAGAATTTCTATATGAAGGCTCCTCATATCCTCATGTATGGATTTCTGAAATGAATCAAGAGTTTCTTCAAGAGTACGCTGGAAGAGCTGAAGCGTGAACGAACTCCCCTGCTGTGTATCTGGCTGAAGGATTTTGTGTGGCTGTGTGGCTCCTCCCTGCCATTATATTTTGCAAATTAACGAGCCTTGATAATCAGATAGAGAAAACAAAGCTAATATGTGTCAATAATGTTTTAGCATCACAAGTTCCTTCACTGTTCTGTATTTAAGTTGATGGCAACAATTTGCATCAGTCACAAATGGGGCCCATGCTTGTAATTCAAACCACAATATTGAAGGCATCTGTCATGATAAGCTACCTTGGGATTCCAAAAGGAAACACCCAAGCACTTAGAAGCCGCAGGAAAAAATTAATTGAAGCCATCTAGTGATCTTACGTTCATTGCTGGAAGAATTCCTGGTTCTGTGACCGCCAATGCATCAGACCTCGACAATATGCTATTCAGCAGCTCTTCCCTAGTTTCAACTCCTGTTTTCTTTGTTTTTGGTGAAACCACTGAGAGAGATGTCCCATCACTGAAGGAAGCAGTAGTGTTTATTCTCTCAGCAAAAGTTGAAAACCTGCGAGGTTGGTTTAATGATGCTGGTCCAGATGCTTCAAGGCTAGCTAGTTCCGTGATGTGTTTTGTACCTAATGACAGAGACATGGAACTGGAGGAAATGTGTTCTGGAAATCCCATTGAAGTCTCCTGATTCAAAGAGACATCTCTGGTGTGCAGATTTGAAAAGCTGCAGCTGGAATTATTCAATGAGCTCGTACCTGTCTGATTTGTTGAAGAGGACAGATCTTGCAAACTAGAAAACATTGATCCTAATGTTGAACTCCCAGAAGTCATCGCAAAACGAGATGGTAAATTTAGTGGTTGGTGTAGGTGAGCAATACTATCAGATAGTCTCTCACCACCCCAAGCTTCTGGAGGAGTGATGGAGGAATCTTCACTCTTGGAAGATGGAGATGGAGTAGATCCCCCTGGTAAGGTGAAAGACCAGGCCTCATCCTGCCAAAAAAAGGGTAAGAAACATCATGTCACGTCTATGAAGATATTGAATACCCCAAATCATGTTCACTGGGGAATCAGAATTAAGTTCAACTATATACAGGAAATACAAAAAATTACTTAACAAAAAATTTAAGATTATCAACCGACAACCATGTTATAACAATATTGACTGACAGAGAGCAAGGAAAGCATGCTTCACTGAAGAAAGCCAAGTTCAATAGTTTTAATTTTAAAAACTATAAAAGTACGGGGACTTGTGGAGTAACTTTAGCATCATGTAGTAGAAAAAATATAGTTGAGCAGTTGATTTTGGTGAAATAACTCATTAATGCTCCAAATATTCGGCATAATGGAAGGAGCATATGCTAAAATTTTCCAGTGTACATGAAACAAAGGAAGTATAAAGCTCACTAGTCTAATCCCATCAAATTGAAAGGTCATAAAAATTAGGTAAAATACAAACACAGGCAAAAATAATAAATATTTCATGCATTGCATACATCTTCTCTTCTCCATTATTAATGAAAGAATTAGATATGCATATTGCAAATATCCTCTGGAATAACAACTGTCAGACCTGCCTTGAGGTTGAACTGGATTTCCAATCAAATATGGGATGATCATTGATCCCATCCTCTTGAAAAGGAAATCTCCTAATGGATGAAGGAAACAACAACGATGAAGGTTTCTTATCAACAGATAGATTATCCTTTTTCAATCCCTCCTGATCATCCCAAAACTTATCAAGTGAGGGTGTGATAGGCTGAACATCCGCAAGCGGGGAAAACACCTCCATTTCATCCTTGAAATTGTAACTAGAACGAGGATTTAATTTCATCAATGTTCCGGGCCAAAGATGGCTTTGATGTGGTGTTTCCTCTGCTAAAGTCAGATTGGACATGGTTGATGCAGGTCCACTAGTGATTGCTGTTAGAGATGATGATTCTATTGAAAGACCTGAACGACCAGTATTACCAGAGCCAGATACTGAGGTGGATAGAGCAACACTAGATGATGTTACAGAAGGAAGAGGATCTGGCATAAGAATGGAATCATCAACAGCACCTCCCAAAAGAGCTATCTCAGGAGTGCAGGTGCTCTCATTTACAATAACTGGTTTTGATCTTTGCCAGCATAAACTTGTAACAGCCTGATGAGAAATATAATTTAGTTAGCATCACGCAAAACTACAAGAATTAAGGTAATTATACCTTTTAATTTGTTAAATGATATTAGTGATGAGATTTCTGAAACCTGGACCACTATTCACTCAAAGCTCTCAGACGGCATACCAAAAGTAGACATCTCTAGCAGTCCATGTAAATGGGGCACTATCTTCTTCTTTTTTTATCATCCCTTCACATTTTTAACCAACTGTTTTATCTAACAGGAAAATTGAATCTTGCACACACTGTTGTAACACTAATCTAATTGATTTCTCTCCACAGCATCATCCATTAAGTGGCACATCAATTAAGTCATCCTAATGGGAAAGAGGATAGGAACACACAGAACAACAGGTTCACAAATCATCCAGGCCAATGTAAAGAAACAATCTTGATAAGCTCATTTACTAAAATCAAGAAATGTGAACAGCCATTGGTGGATTTCTCATATTTGTAACTCTAATAATGTTATAGAATCCCGTTTACATCTCTTTCTGCCTAATATTTGTTACTACTCTATTAACTTCTGCACAGAACTGTGCTGATGGGGTATAAGGTTCTGTGTTTTGGAACATATGGAAGTTTTCAAGTTCAAGCAGGAGATCCAAAATAACATATTTCACAATATTTATTGTGGTCACATAAAACAGTTTATAGACTGATAAGAAACTGCAGAAAGACCGTAGGAAATATTCAAACATGGGTATCAGGAAGAAAAATCCACCTCTGAACTGCCATAAGCATGGAGAACGGTGAAAGGCTGTGGTTTTCCTCGAACATCATAGAACACCACCCTCCCACTACTGGTTCCAGCTGCCAGAATCAAACCATCATCTCTAAAAGCCAGCGAAGAAAAAGGCGCCTCGTAAGAAATGAGAGATGTGTGCCTTCTAGACCCTGATTCATAAGTGTATAGTTTTTTATCCAGTCCAACACTAGCTATTATCTGCAATGGGAAAAGGCATTTGATAATGAAGAATAGATAACAAATTTTACCGAAACTTCTGGCCTTATTTTGTTTCAAAAGCATATAGAAAGTTTAGTCTCTTTCTTGTATGATGAGGGAAAAAGGCAAAGGGGATACCAATCCAACAAAATAAAATAAACAGGAGACCTTGTCATTTGACGGTGAGAAGCTAATACCAACAGTTGGAGCAGAATGTTGTTTCAACCATGAAACCTGTAAAAAGGAAATGCAATCAGTTACATGCCAAAAACATTATTTGCAATGTTGAAAAAGTAGAGCATAATACTACAGGAAACAAGCTTATAGGGAAAAATAAATAGGATCTGGAGAAAAATAGGAGTGATGAAACAAAAATTGGTCATACAAAAGCGTCGAGGTGTGCTAAGATCATATATGCAAAGCACATAGTTAGAACCTGATAAATGGGAAAGCAAGCATAAACATGTTTTAACTTCGATAGATATGAAAATCTCACTGCAGCATAAACTTACTCAGCCACATTTGTTACTTGTGACCTAAACTACCAGTACTCATATATACGAACCTTTGGGCTGCGACTGGTTATATCCCACAAATGTACAGAACCATCATCACCTGCGGTCACTAAAAGGTGTCGGCTAACTCGTGAATAATCAAGAACCCTTAGTACCTGGTCTTAAATTCCATTAGACGAACAATTAGCAGGAAAGAAGGTTACACATAACAAATACCAGAAGGATAGCATCAAATGCGGAAGAGAAAACAACCTGTTCGTGTGGGTCCTTGAGTTCTGTCGCCCTTGCACCAGATGAAAGGTTGTGAAGGATAAGATCCCCACTCAAACTTATGGAAGCCAGGTGCTCATCTTTGCAATTGTACATAGCACCTGTTATTGTACTGGTATGACCCCTCAACGATTTAATACAGCGCTTCCTCTGCAGATCCCATATTCTTACTACTTGACCGCTTCCTCCAGAGCATATATATCTAGATCCCTTGTTACTAAAGCTAATAGCTGATAAAGATTCCTACAAATTATAAAAATATATCCAACAATGACTTGTTGTAGTGGACCAAAAAGAATCCCCCTCGTGACAGTGTAAATCAAGTTACCATGGCAACGAGAAAAACAAATAAAATGGATGCATGGTGTTTCGAAATGTAACAAAAAAAATTCCACACGAGCAATTCTTTAAAAAAGGTTTTACTACAAACAAGCATGCAAGTGATGTGATACAGGGTGCCTGTGGAAGATTGTATTTTGCAGAATGCAAAAGATCAAGGAATATAAGGAAACCTGGTCTCCCTCGTTGATCTGAGCATGCCTTTTCTCCATTCAAGTCCCAAACAGGTTGACAACTTTGATGCTTGAAGCACACAACAGTAATCTTATGAAACAAAATGCTTCTTTTTATCTTCAATGGTAGTTTTTGGAAAGAAAGAAACAAAATTACGTTATCAAATCTTTGTTCCACCAAATCTTTGTTCCACCAGTTCAAGAGTTTACCACCTTCAAATTTTCTCATGCATTATTTAGGGGGGGAAACGCGCTTGAAGTTGGGTAACAAGAGGTTGCAGGTAAAGTTTAGGTTGAGCACAAATGCATATTGATACCACTCCTCTGATAACTCGTACATTCAAATTCAACCAAATTTTCTATTTGCAAGACGAACTATTAGATCCCAATTTTTTTTTTCAAGTACCACCCATCCAATCCACCACAAACACAGTTTTCAATAATTTGATGCTCCAAACTTGTAAGAATTTCTAATTTAATGAATCAATAGACTTCGACGAGAATTACCTCAATGCTGTCCCTGCTATCCGTCCCAGAAACCGGAATTGTCCCCATGTTCTGCCCATTTTTCCTCCACAGCGAAATCTTCTTGTCTTCTCCAGCACTAGCCACAACTAAATCTGCAAAAACAGAACACCAAAATTAAATCAAACTCTGCTTTCTAAAAATTGTAGTACCAAACTAGGAATTTTATTTAATTAAGCACCAAATCAAAATTGCGTTTTTTTTATAAAAAAAAAACAGCCAAACAAACCCTAATCAATCCAAAAACCGGGAAATGCAGATTCAAGCGAAGAAAAAACGCTACAACTAACCGAAAAAAAAGGCACTTGCGAATTAAAGGTAAATGAAATAAAGAGAGAGTAAAGAGGGGGCGAGTGATTGACTCACTAGTATGATTCCACTTGACTGAGTTAACAACGCAACCCGGAGTTGGTGTGTAATTCAAAGTGCATGGATCTCCTGGATCCACTGATACATCGAAAAGCTTCACGGTGTCGCCACCACTCGCCGCCAGCAACGACATTGATGGATCCGCCAAGTTGATCATCTCTCAAATCTTTAAGAATTTTGAGAGAGCTAAATAATAATAATTAAAAGAAAAATGGCGGTAGGGAGAGAAATTTGGGAAATGGAGGATCTTCCTCTCTTTTTGTAAAATTATTGTAAATTTGGTGTCTGGAAAAAGGAAGACAAACAAAAAAAAAAAACCACCACTATGGCATTAAGTTTCGAAAGGAGGAGAGGAGAGGAGATGAGTGGAGGGGCCGTTAAGAATTTGAATAAAAGAGGGGAGGTATTTTTTATATATATGTATCCTCTCTTGGGCGGGCTTTTTTTTTTTTTTTGTAAGTGGGTGGTGGCGCTTGCCTTTTGATTTTGCTGGCTTAAATCCCGACGACTACTTGGAGTTGGGACTAGCCACTGCTCCTACTCTTGCTTACATCTGATTATTTGCTCCCATGTCTTTACTCTTTTTACTGCTCGGGCAATTAGCAACCCGATTTTTTTTTTTTTTATCAGATGTCAGCGGTGAGAAAAAAAATTAAAAAATTAATTAAATTGAGAAAATTAAAAAAATAATAATAAAAAAACCGATTAAAATTTTGAAAAAACCGGCCGGTTCGATTCGGTTTTATAAAAAAAATCAAAAAAACCGAACCGAATCAAACCCAAATCGAAAAAAACAGATCCAAAACCAGAAAAAACCGAGCCAAACCAGTTTCGGTTTGGTTTGATTTTTTTAAATTTTTTTTTTTTAATTTAATTATTTTTTTAATAAAAAGCAAATCTAACAAAAAAAAAATAAAAAAAAATAAATAAATAATCACCGTAAAGCATTTTATCTTACATGAGCAAATGCTTGTTGAAGATAATCATTAATGGCTGCAGCCTGCATGTACAAGATTTGTCGTTCTCTCGAGGGTACTGCAATTGCTAAACCAGCCAAACCCTCTACCGTAATTGTGCGTTTTTGTTTTTCGGAATTTTAATATTAATCCATTCCCGCTCAAGAAACCATTAGTCATTCCAGGAGTTTGGTCAAATTAAATGCTTTATTTTTATGTTTTAAAAGTATTAATTAAAAAATATATTTTTAATATTTTTAAATTAATATATTAATATTAAAAATAATTTTTAAAAAATAAAAAAATATATTATTTTAATATATTTTCAAACAAAAAAATATTTTAAAATACAATCATTTCCCTTACTATCAAATACCTCCTCATAAATACTGTTCTTATTTTTAAAGCCTTGCTAAAATACTTGGACGAACCGAGTTCAAATGTTTCGATCGTTAATTCGAGGAATGATCTTGATAGGCTCGGAATCAGCACATTCGTGCAGAGAGCTAATAGAATAGACTGGTATAAACTAAAATCAGAGACGCAAAATCCTCAACGATAGAGGACATTTGTCACGTCTCCTCCGGAATCTTTTGCCCAAAATTGCTGTTCCATTTTAGCCGGTAGATACTATTGTAAATATAGCACCTGCCATCTATGCTGTGCGAGAATATAAAACCACCGCCAGCTAATGTATGTTGGAAGTTTAATTGAATTATTTTTCAAAGTGATTTTTATTTAGAAATATATAAAAATATTTTTTTTTATTTTTTTTATTTTATTTTTAATATCAGCACATCAAAATAATTTAAAAACACTAAAAAAATATTAATTTAAAATAAAAAAATAATAATAATAATTAAATTTTTTAAAAAACACTTTTTAAAAACAAAAACAAAATAAACAGAACCATCATTAACTGGACCGTCAACTTCCAGTCCGGTCCAAGGGTGTACAAACCCCCAAATAAACACAACATCATGCCAAGTTCTGACTAATGTAGAAGCCACTGGACTGGACCATTAACTTC
>Ga0307514_10006615_pt1 | contig 10057 bp, 11 predicted proteins | sample 16_EM_MG_FD_203088 | JGI IMG/M metagenome (GOLD analysis project Ga0307514, IMG submission 203088) | Populus trichocarpa ectomycorrhiza microbial communities from riparian zone in the Pacific Northwest, United States - 16_EM | ecosystem: Host-associated > Plants > Roots > Unclassified | place...
AAACCAAGATGCCTAAATGCATGGCAAATGCCTCCTTTTATAGGCCAAAATTCGAAACTATTGATTTGATGACTAATTGTTGAGTGGGTGGCCACCTCTTGACTTGGTAACCCTCATTATCTTCTTGTCTGCAGAAAACGTCATTGCTAACATCAGAATTTGAGCAGATAGTCTTCATGAAAGTTCTGGGAAATTGTCTCAGCTTTCCAAAAAACAAGAATCGGTGCATTTTGACTTCTAGAACTGGAGATAAGGGCTGAACACTAAATAGTGTCTAAGCTACAGGACAGATTCCGACTTCTCCATTGTTGCTACCATTTGAACTCGAAAATGGCACTTTTAAATCTTGGACTCTTCATGAAAGTTTTAGGCCTATGTCTTAGCTTTCCATACATATAAACCAGACCTAAATCCAAGTTCTACAGCTCCAGTTATGATCCAATAACCGAATGGTGTTCCAGTTTGGACTGAACCAGCATCTCTTTTCTAAGCTTAACCCTTTCTTTGTCTTCTCAATTTCAGTGATTAAACTCATCAATCAATCCTTTGATTTGTGTGATAGGCCTGCATTTAAATTTACCATAAATTAAAGGTATCTTATATTATCAGACTTGTTATTATAAAACATGCTCTAGTTAAGGAGTTATTGATACTTCAAATGCAAAATGATGATATAAAACCTTGATAAAAAGCACTTTTAAGTACTAATCAGTGTCCTCTAAAAGTTGGTGAAGGCAATAACATTAGGAATGGTAGCAAAGGTATAGGTTGTATAGGAGCACCATGACTTTGTCCATATATAACTCCTTGTTTTTACATGATGAAGAACATTGCATAATACATCTAATTAGGGTTACTCAATTAGCCCTATGTTGGTGATTAACTATCATATTCTTCATGACCATGTAATTGACCTTTGTTAATTGCTTGCCTAATTGTTCATCAATCATAATGACGAAACTTTTATGAGATTGTTTTTTAAGTGGCATGATGACAAATCTTTTACTATGATACATAAAACACTAAAATCCTAACTTGTTAAGTAACATTAGCTATACACGTTGAGGATTCCTATTCTACATAAGCTTGGATGAGGATCGTATTCTACATAAGCTTGGATACTCTAATTGCTCACGCGAACCTTTTCCTTGTGGTCAATCAATTCATCATAGTTAATTGCATGGACTCCCTTCTTATGGTTAATTGTTTCCTCATGGTCAATCATTGTCACGTCTCCCTTGCCTCTAATTGATCATGAGACTTTTTGGGCGATCACATTATTAATGATCGATTTTAGTTTATCTTTCTTTGTACAACAATGAACAATAATTGTTTTCAATTGATTGACACATGAGCATTTATTTTTAATGTAAACAATATCGCCCATATTCCTTTATTTCTCAAATAAAGGAATATATCCTATCATATTTATACTAAATTGATGTTGTGGCAAGTGACATTGTTCATCCAAAAATATCAACCGTGTTCTTAAATGTGTCTAAAACGTTGGACAATTTATTATTTTTCAAAAACAATGTTTGCTTTAGCATTTAAGCACATCCCTTAGGATTCATTTAAGTGCAACCTAAAATGTTTATTCACTACTTTTGTGATCAAACACCTAGCTCATTCACCTTGACGTGGAATGTCTTTTAGATTGTTAATTTGAGGTTAGAAGAGAAGTTTGCAACTTGACCCAACAAGAACCTTGCCTCGGAGAACCAAAGTTATATGTAATTGATCTGCGCTACCCTACTCTTATAACGAGATGCGAAGGAGAAGTACAAATCACAACAAAGTTGATCAATCCTTCAAAAAGTTTGCAAGTTCAATCAAGAACTTAGTATGAGAATCACTAAATCACACAAAGAGAAACAAAGCACACAATATGAAACAACTTTAAGGAAAAAATTCATAAACTAAAAAATAATGTTAACAATTGGTTTATATAGTAGAAAGTTAACCTTAATTTGACTTAATGTACCCCAACTTGATAAATAGGTCTTAACACATTAAAAGCTTAAAATAATAAAATAATACCTAACCCAAATAAACTTTTAAATGCTGCAAGCCCTAAAATAAACTAAAAGATAAAAAAATAATAGCCTAATTAATTAAAACAAGATCAAAGTTGAATTTCATAATCTATTAGCAGAATTGAAGCCCAACTTCAAATGAATATTTCTCCCTCCTCTTAACATATTAGAAGGTCTATCATATATTTGTGGATGTCTACTTTTCAATGCAACTTCAGAATTCATTATGTAGCCTCAGTTATGACCAAAACAATACCGAAAAGTTAAAACTGGTATATTTAAATCTTTTTATTTTAATATTTCTTTAATGTCTGGATGCTCCCCTACAAGCCATTCTTAAACATAAATAAAATTAATCAAGGCTTGTTTTTCATTATTTGATATCCTCTCAAAGTTCTCGTAGCTCATGTATCTTGGAAAAGTCCATTAATTACTTTCTTGAACTTTTTTGCTCTAAGTCTTGTGACTAGACCCAATGAAACCTTTGATGGATTTCTTGGTGTTGAAGTTAGGATCATGTCACATTTTCCCTATAAAACCTCCATCCCTTTCTAAGCAGAAATCATTGAAAAAACACGATTCAAGAATCCTAAATTCTCTGACAATGACATCTTCAATCTCCTTCTCTTATATACACTATATTTTTCTTTGTATTTTGCTAATTTAAGCATTGAAGATCTCTTATTCCACAAAAAGAACTTGTTTTACACTAATATATGAACCATGACCTAAAAATTCATCAAAAATCATCAAAGAGCCATAAAAAAACATAGATTTGAAGTTTTTCCTACCATTAATTTTAGTACACAAAATTGGTAGAGGAGCTTTCTTGTTGGAGGTTGGGACTGAAATGATTTGCGTCATGGTATAGTAATTCACTCACTCCCTTGTATCCAACTCTAAAAAAAAATACATGTATAGGACATAAAATATCTTAACAGTTTTTTTGTTCCATTAATTTGCAGATTGCTGTTGCCGTAGCATGGGCCATCGAGTTTGGAGATTGGGACCCCCATCCCCACAGGCTTTGGCTTCTTCCTAGTGATTGTCATTTGTTTGTTTCGAGTGGCTTATGGAAGGTCTTGGGGATACTCTAGGATGGCTGGTTTCAAGTCAACTCTTCCCTTTGGAAATGAGGTCTGCTGGCTAGAGTTTTGCGATCTGCGTCAACATCATCTTCCCAGCTTTGATTGCACAGTTATTCCTTGCCTCACTCTTCCACCTTAAATTTGGAATTGTCTTGCTGTTTGGTAGTTTGGTTTTCATCATGAGTGCCTTCATCTACTTCTTGCTTCCAGAAACAAAGCAAGTACCAATTGAGGAGGTGTATCTTCACTGGCAAAATCACTGGTTCTGGAGGACAGTGGGAAACGGGTCGAGCTCATCACAAGTATAGATTGTAAGATCTGCCGGAATGAGGAAACTTGGTGTTTATTAATGATAATGTTCTATAAGGAATGTTCAGCGTCCATGTATATATACTATTAATAATTTCACATTTTGAAGGCAGTTCCACTTAGAAAACCTTGCATTTTGCCGCCTCTATTTCAAATTTGAATGCACATTGTCAAAACCATTAGTCAAAAGTGGGGCAATAATTATCATTCTTCTCAAATGTAACTCAACTTCAGAAATGTCAGTGTTTCTATACTGCTAAATTACCAATTATCTGTTGCTTTCGTTCCCTACTAAAGTTCTTGCCTATGTACACTAGCCTAATTAAACCCCTCTTATTTGTCAAGGAAAAAGAGTAGTTACTAGTATCAAAATGAAACCAATATTCAACTTAAGGTGATAACATGTGATAGGATTTGCCAATTGATCTTGATCAATGATCAATAACAAGCTAATCCCCAAGTCAACAAACTCCTACCAAAGGATATAAAAAGGGAAAAACAATGCACCATATGTAATGGAATATATATGCAAATCCGTTGTGGGACAAACCATTCAAATGAGGATGGCTGATGAAACTTTTCAAAGGACAGGAGGGTAAGTAAAACCGCCATCAAAATAAAGGATTTGTGAAATTTTGCTCTATTTCAAAATCTAATATCGCATCAAATACTAGTTTCAATCTCACCAAACATCGAGGTAGAATATGCGTGGTTGTATATATATATATATATATATATATGACTATGCATTAGCAAGTAAGCCAATTATAACTACAAGGATTTATAAAGTTATGCTAGATATCATGCCAACAGTTTAGCAAGTTCATCCACTCTTAGGCTTCCTTGTGGTACAGAATCTACATATTGTTCATTGAAATATTTTCTTCTAACCTTAGAACTCTTCCTCTCGCTACCTCCTCCCATCTTGGAAAAGCTTGTGACTTGTTTAACTTCCAATTCCCCGTTTTCTTGCATCTCGCTCTTTTGAACCACTGTGTTCCTGGGTTGGCGCCTAAAAACAGGACCAGGAGGAGCAGACTGTGCAAAGGCAACTGCCTTTTGGTAAACCGCATCAGCATCCAAATTTGCATCTAGGACAACTGCACTCCCAATCTCAACAGCTTGTTTCAACAATTCTAAAACTCCCTGCGTATAAGATTCATTCAATTTTGCCAGTTCACTAACATGGGAACCTTCTGAAACATTTTGGAGCTTTTCCATGTTCCCAATTCTTTCCAGTGTGGTATCAGATTCCACCGACGTGGTAATTAGCATTTCATCAATATACCCTCTATCATCCAATATTACTTCACTGCCACTTGCAATTCTCATGGCTTCAGACTTGGTAACAGCAGAACTGTCATCATTATCTGGTGTGGTTTTACTTTCATAGATTTCTGTTGAGGTTGAAATAAAAATCTTAGCTGCAAATGTCTCATCTATGTCCTTTTGGGATAGATCCTCTCCTTGATCTTCAGCATCCATCCTGGACGTTTTTAAATTCAGTGTGCTGGCATCCTTTACTGAGAAAGTTTCATTTTGTAGGCCCTCCAAAAGTGGTGTGGCAGAAGTTGCACCGTCAATGCTAGAATTCTTAGCTTCATCACCATCATTTACTGGTTTTGTGAAGGAGGACTTCCAATCTCTTCCCCTCCACATGAGGATGTGCTCGCATTCAAATGAGATCAGCACACATGGGACAAGGTCCTGCAATTTGAAGAATCAAGGTAATCTTTGTCATAAGTTTTTAGAAATGAATTTGAAGAAACAAGGAAAAAAAAAAGCAACCGAACATAATTACTCAACAGACCCTGAGTTTGGCTCCAATTTTCCTAAAATCACTTCCATTCATCCCTTGACAATTTATTCGGACCAATTCACACTCTTCAAACGCCTCTCTGACATTTCTCACTAAATCACGGTACACACCATTTTTCCCTGCACGCCATACAAAACAATGTAATGTCATCAATATGTTCATGGAAGCTCAATTTTATTTATCTTCTCATCCTCTAAATGATAAATCAAATTAAAAGAATAGCTATGACCACTGAGCATGCTACCTAGTTTACATATTGGTATCAGTTTCCGCCCTTTATTCCGCATCCCAGATGCTTCTTGCAATGTTAGACCCTCCGGAGCTCGTTGAATCAACCTTGGATAAACAGGCGTAACAGGTTTCCACAACATAAGAGGAAAGCGGGGTCGAAATCGATAGTTGTAGTTTCTTCCTCGGAAAAGATACAACACCCCTCCCTTTCTGTAAATGATCTTCCCTCCAGTCCTTTCCTGTCCATTTTACAAGACATATATAATCCCAAAACAAACAATTGAATCAAACACCAAATTAAACGTAAAGAAGAAGAGCCACACCTCTAATTGCTGACACACATTGTCCATATCCACAGTACATACTCCTTTGCATTTGATTTTACACACTCTCCTCCGCTTCCAATGCGCATGTATATTATCCAACATGTTATGCGTCAAACCATCTCTCCCTGCCCACACCAAACAAACAAACAAAAGAATAAAGAATTCCGCATGGTTCATCCTGGGCACCAAAAGTACACAGAAACATACCCATATTCAATTGTCGCTTCGCTTTCAAGCATCCATCAACCAACTCTTGAATCTCCTCTTGTGTCAAAGGATCACCTAATATCTCCTCTCTAGTCTTTGCGTACCTAGGGCCCGCCCCGGGCAAAAAGGGACCCGGTGCCTGAACCGGCTTGACTCCCTTCTTATCCGGAGGGGGCAAAACAAACGAATCAAACTCTCTCAGCTTCTTTTTGCTGGGCGGCAACGGGGCACGCCCAGTCCAAGGCCTTGGCATCGTGATGGGCCCAAACGGCGCATACGGCGCCTCCCTTAGTTTCAACGGCTTCACCTTCGGCGTCTCCGTGTAGCTGTACTTGAACTCGAACGGTGCGCCGTCTATTACATAGGAGACGCCGTCTTCGCTTAGCTTGATGTCCGCTTTCCTGTCAATGGGGGGTTTGGCGTTGTTTCGCGGTAGGGGCACTCTGGTAATTTTGGGAAGAAAAGCTGGGTGGGTTTTTTTCAAGGGTTTGGAGTATTTAGATTTCTTACCCGGGATAGAAGGAGAGGAAGGAGAGGAAGGTGTGCCAGTGGATTTGAAAAAAGAGATATCTACTTCAGCGGCGTTTTTCGGGTCGTAATTAGTGACGATGTTGTTGGCGGAAGTGAAGCGGCGACGGCGGCTGATATCTTCTTCGATTTCTTGTTGGGAGCGGTAGCGTTGGTTGAATTTGTCTGCATTGGCGTTGAACCATCGAGAGAAGTGGACCTCGGTGGACGGGCGGTGGGATGGGTTCGGAGACGGTGGTGCAAAGATTGGGAACGGGGTTGGAAATAATTTTAGCGCCATTAACAGAAATGATTAGTGATGACTGTTGAAAATCTAGAGTGAGCGAGTGAAGGGATTTAGGAAGACCTTGGGAAGAGATCAAACGGTGTCGTTTTTTGTGTGTTGGGAATTGTTTTGTTATATTAGCGGTCTGTTTGTAATGTTATGCAATTACAAGGACAGGGTCTTAACTGTTACTGACAGCCAAACGGACAGACAGACAGCAGACAGGGAGGGGCTCGCTACAGACTAAAGAACTGTAATGTTATGCAATGCATTTTCTAAATTGGAAAACATAAAATCGGTGGTACTCTCATTGAGCCATGGATTTTCCTGCTGTCTCAGTTCTTTAGCAGCTTCGATCGCAGATTTTAAATCAGAGCTTATAATTTGCATATAGTTTTCATGGCCTCCTGATGCCTCTGAATCTTAAATTAGAGCATATAATTTTCAGAGCAAAAGTTTGATTTCCCCATCTTTTGAAGTTCCTCGTCCACAAGGCCGCTCATTTTTCTTTCCTTATCTCTTGTGAAGCACCCTAGAAAAAATGCAATTCATTTTCACTTCCCCATCTTCGAGAGCTTGCTGGTCTATAAGACCATTCATTTTTTTTTCTCACCTCCAGCCAACGAATCCCCAAGTCGATTCCTTTCTATTGAAACTTTACTATGCTCTTCATAAGAACCATTAGGTCTGTTTAAGGGTGATTATTTTTTTGTTTGGTTCGGTTTTTATCTAAAAAAATAATTAAAATAAAATTTTAAAAAACTGAAAAATTCAAATTGAAACTAGTTCAAATCGACCGGTTTCGGTCCGGTTCGGTTTTTTTACCATAAAAACTGGAAAAACCTGTATTTTGTTTTTGGACTTTTTTTTCTTTCTTTCTGATGGGCTTGTAATTGATGTTAATATTATCTAATTTTGTTACAAGATTCTATAATATATTTAACTTTTTTTGTCACTGAATATTAATTTATATTAAATTATTAGTGCTAATATTGTTTTCGGGGGGCGTTTGTTTCCCGGAAAGTGGTTTCCGGGAAACCACTTTCCAAACTTTCCTGTGTTTGTTTGTCATTAGGAAAGTTGGTCAACGAAGAACACTTTACAGTCAAAGAAAAATTTGGCTTGGTTTGCAGGAAAGTGTTTTCCTTTTATTTTGGGCGGAAAACACTTTCCGAAAGTTGTGAAAAAATTAGAAATGTCATATTATTTGCCGATTATATCAAATTTGGTCCTTAAACTTTTGATTGCTATATATATATATTTTTTGTTTTGAATATTTGTTTTTCAATTTCATCCCTTGGAATTTAATTTTTATATTAACTTTGGTCCTCATTTTTATTTTGTTTTTCCCTTATCATTTTTTAATTGAATTTTTTTATCTATCAAATTTGATCCTTATTCTTTTGATTGTTACTTATTTTATTTGAAATAATTAATGAAATGTTAATTATTATTATTTTAATTTCTTTATCTTTCAATTTTTTTATTTTTTATTTGATCTCTATTATTTTGATTATTATTTATTTTATTTGAGATAATTTATGAAATTATATTTTTTTTCAATTTCATTCTCATTCAACTTTTTAATTTGTAAGATTTGTTCCTCATTATTTTATAAACTTGAAAAAAATAAAACATTAATAAGTTATTTTTCAGCTCATTTTCCATGACATAACCAAACACTGTAAAGTGATTTCCAACTTATTTTTCATTACACTACCAAACATCGGAAAATACTTTCCTAGAATTCACTTTCCAAAAAGAAACTACTTTCCAACAAATAAACGGGGCCTTCATATGTTGCAAGTCTTTCTAATATTTGTGTTTTGAACTCCTCCTGCATTAGAGTTTAAATAACACACACACCAAGTTAAAATCTAAATTACAAAGCACTGTCTTTAAAAGGGCTTAAAAAGAAACAACAAATAACCTTGTCATACAAAATAAAACACTTCATGCAAAAAATATAAATGAAAAATCTTCATTGTGCACATCATCCCAATCGAAAAGCACATCAAGATGACAAGAACATTGCACTTTGATTCCTTAATACCATTGACATCAAAACCTGGAATTCAAGATCTAAAATTATAACATGATAAAATAAATTAGAATATGTAAAAATAAAAAGTAGTATTTTACCATCAAACTAACTTTTGAAATAATTATCATCTGTTACTAGATGTAACTTTCCACTAAGCCATAATACACATACCGATGAAAGAAATTAGACATGTTGGATGATTGCAAACGCTTTAATTAATAAATCACAAAATAAAAGGTGCAAGTTTATAAAAAAAAAATTATCTGACTCAAGTTTTTCATGGATTTCAAGAATTCTAAATGATAATTGGATATCGATGCAGTAATTGTGAAAGCATATACTTTTACACCACATTCTAAACACCGGAGAAAATCAAGTAAGTGATTTCATGAAAATCACTCTGTTTCCAATAATAGCACTGGTCTAATAACATAGTTTAACGACACACTAAGCCATAATACACATACCGATGAAAGTAAAAACAATCCAGGTAAGAATTAAGGCTTCTTTGGTCTTCATTTTTCCTTTGCAAATTTGTTTGAATTTGTCACATTATGTCCAGCAGTTCATTTCCCTGAAAGAAAAACAAAGAGCTGGAATATACATGTTGGCTGCTGCTTAATGCTTAATTGCTTACTGACAAGGACCTTTAATCAATGATGTTTCTCGATAATAATTTTTCCCACTAAAATGAGTAAAACCCAGATCCAAATTCCCACTTTAGTTAACTACAACAACTCAAATCTAAGTTCTGTTCTCATATCCATACAACTGAAAATCAAAATTTCTTTTAAGGACAAGGTTTATGGGAAAAGGAATAACCTTTCAAGGTTGATTATACACAAAAAAAAAACTCAAAAGATCATTAATTACCACAAATCTAAAAAATCCATTTGCAAAATCACAAGAAAAATCTAGTAAACATAAATCAAAAGACAGTACAACACATACACACAGATACACACACAGATACACATACAGAGAGAGATTTTTCAAATTTTACACAAACAGCAACTTCAACATGGTATTTAATGGAAGAAAAAACTAGTTCAGAATGTGCTTCCAAAAGGCTAAATCACACGAAATTTAGCAGAATAAAACCTAAAACAAGTACATTCTACTACAAATAATAATAAAAAAAGTTATAAAAACAACTTATTAAGAGCTCAAAAAAAGTGAAAATTGGATTGTGAGTCGTTGAGAT
>Ga0307514_10006616_pt1 | contig 10057 bp, 13 predicted proteins | sample 16_EM_MG_FD_203088 | JGI IMG/M metagenome (GOLD analysis project Ga0307514, IMG submission 203088) | Populus trichocarpa ectomycorrhiza microbial communities from riparian zone in the Pacific Northwest, United States - 16_EM | ecosystem: Host-associated > Plants > Roots > Unclassified | place...
AAGAAACCGCCAATAATCTTGGAAGACGATGATGCACTCGACGACTCTGATTTTGACATGCTGGAGGTCACTGCTCCGAAGAAGGCTCCTCAGCCATCGAACCCAAAGTCGAGCCGGTCAAACCGAAGATAGAGGAGTTCGACGATGATGATCTCGATGTCATCCACAAGTCCGAGGCGAACAAGACAAGCCAGCCCAAAGCGGAAGGCAAGGAAGGCGACAGCACACGCAGGCCCAGCCACAAAATCCGAAGACGACGATTCGGACTTGGGCCTTCTCCCTGAACGGCAAGGCCTGCCCCCAAGAAGGCTGCTGCACCCGCGAAGCCTGTCGTAATGCCCGGGACCGCTGCCGCTGCCAAACCAAAACGGATTATGAAGGAAGATATCGTCCCCAAGCCACGAACCAAGCGTGCTGCAGCCAAGAAGCCGATTCTGCTTGATTCGGTCTTGGAAGGGATCTGCTTGGCAATGTGAGCGCGCTAGTCAAGGGTGTTGGTGATGAGACCTCTGTTCTCTTCCAGTTCACCACCCCGGCCAAGAAGCCAGGTCCTAAGAAAGCAGTTCCAATCTTCGGCTCCGACGAAGAGGGCGAGGATGACTTAGCCCCACGAAAGCCAGCAGCCAAGAAAGCCGCCGCACCAATCAAGAAGGCTGCGCCTGCCAAACCCGTTGCTAAATCTTGCGAAGACGACGATCTGGACTTGGATATGGATATTGACAAGACTGTGGACGACCTCTTGAGCCCAGACATCGAGATCAAGCCGAAGCCGAAGCCCAAGGCGGCGTCTGCCAAGAAGGCTGGCCCGCCGCCACAGAAGGCTATCCCACCACCCAAGGGAAGCCAGCTCCTGTGGAGGAGGAATCGGCGCCACCGGTCAGGGCTAGAGCTGGTCGGGCCGCGACTTCGAACCGTATTCTGATTCGGACGAAGACGATGAAGAGGACGAGGAGAGCGAGGACGACTACGGCGATGATGGTGAGGACGACTAGATGGTTGCTGTGGATTGATAGGCGATGTTCTTTGTACTTGCTTGCTTCATTTTCTAATTACCTTACCCCACAATATTCTGTTAGCTCGCTTTCTTTACTCAGCTCTACTTTCTGCACCAAAACCTTGCGAGAGACTGGTGGCTTTTCTGGTGCAATAGCATCTGCCTGCGTTACAGTTATATTTACAGGTTTTCCCTCTTCTTTTCTGCAAATATTATACATATCCCACCTGCGGAGAAGTTCGTCTGTTCTGTTTGTCGTGCACATTTGATCTCCGCCCGTGCCCGTGCTCCGTTGTCCACGACACCGCCTCCCATTACACCCCGGCATGGCATGATATGGTATGAGCGAGCGCCGAGCTCGAGGGAATGCAAAAAAAAAATCTCCCGGCCCGCCCATCGATCGCCCGTTCGAGCGGATTGGAGTGAAACCCTTCGCGCTCAAGCGAAGACAAACAACTCATATATATATATTTTGGGTTAGGGGTGTGGTGCGGTGGCGGGGGAGGCGAGTTTGGACGAGGGCGAGTTTGCACGTGTGACGTTTGCTGGCTGGCTGGACCGCCTCGACTCCACTCTTCTCGACGATGTTCTTTTTCTCCGCTGCGCGTATACTTCCCAGATTCGGGTGGGGCCGTCGTTTTAAGCTTGCCGTATTTTTGTTTTTATTTTTAGTTTAATTTTCCCGTATGGACGTCGAGGGACGGCACGGTACTGTAGTGGATACTTTTTTGGACATCCTGAACACCTCGTTGTCTGCACTGCGTTGTACTGCGGAAACCGAATAGTCGTTTCAGAATCTGCAGATGCATCTGCCAGTCTTCTGGTTTATTTACCGGGTTCATCATATCCTATTTTTTTTTCGGGTTTTTTTTTTCTCGAGAGAGGAAGAGGAGAGGGAGAGGGAGGGAGGGGGCGCTGTTGCTGCTGCCACGGTGGCTCCGAGACCTCGCACAATGCACGCTCCCGCAGTTGTGGCCGGGAATTTTTGGGGCTGGCGGAAAGGACGAAGGATGGGAGGAATGGGATGCGGAGGGCCGGGAGATCATGACGGACTCGGCGGGTGTGCGCGAGCGGGTAGCAATTTGGGGGTGGGTGGGTGGGATGTTTGTGCCCATGTGTAGAGAAGTGGTAGATGGTGTTGGGATATCTCCAGTTTTGTCAGAACATATGGATACTGCTCAAAACGAGCGCTATCATGAGTTCCCTTCCTTCAAGGTCGAAATAGCCGTCTAGCTACAGTAGCTACATCTCCCCGAGATTCCCCACTCCCAACTATACCCATCGATCCCCATCCCGTCGCAGCCGCCTCAATATATATCGTAGGACAACGGGCCGTTTTTTTCCCCAGGCCCTTCCTCCTCCCGTTCCTTCGAGGGAATAACTGGAAAACGAGTCTCGATCCATAACCAGGAAACAAGCATTCCAAAGCGGAAGTTTTAACCGCCCTATCAACACCCCATGACCACTGGCTAGGGCAGGAAGGAAGGAAGGATCGGGAGTAGCCGAAGGTGACGTGCATAATGCAGCCTGCGGGCTGTCGATCAAGATACGTGGATTGGTTGGAAGCTGGTGGAATTGAGGAATTGATTGTGGATTGCGGACATGCAATGTACGTGGACATGCAAGCTAGATGCCCATGATACGGAGGGAGATACAGGGAGATGCCAGATCAGTACCATTCCATGGACATGGTCATATGCAATTGCAAAGACCCGTGGCATGTATAGTTGCGCGAGCAAGGGCTTCTAGAAGTACGTATGCATACGGCAGCTTTTTTAAATGGTTCGACATGAAGCCTGAGCACTGTCCGCACGCATGCCCATTGCATTGATTGCTCGTTTCCACACAGGACTCAACGGATACACAGAACTCAAAAGGACACACACAAATCCCACCAAACAGAACCGCTCGCAACCGCCGAACACTCGAACCCACCCACTTACACGTGATGGACATCAGACGGGAGGCTGCATGTCCGGCTATTCCAACCCGGGAACCAAAATGGGGGCTGGCCGGCTGGTTGGAATAAGCAAAGCCAGCAGATGGTCTTTGTTCTTCGATGGCTGGTTCCGCTCGAGGAAATGGGCTGCGTAAGGAGAGACCGTGGAACGCTGCACGGCATAGGTTTGTTTCATATGCTGCGACCCTTCACCTTACCTACCGGTCGGTACTCGACTGTGCATTGGCTTCCCTCCTCCCCCAGCCAGCTGTCATGTCAATCCCCCAGCCAGCTGTCATGTCAAGTCGGCTGGCTGGCTTTCGTATCTGCCTTGTGCCACGTCCTGGGAAAAGAAAAACATAAGTGCAGGAAGATGGGAAAGCCTTCCTTTGACTGACCGGGAGATGGGCCACTTACCAAGCCCTACCGCACACACAATGGGGGTGCATACTGTAGTAATGATGATCCAAGCCAGGATATTTGGTATCGCTGCTACCGTTGCAGATTCCGAGGGCTTGTATGGAATGGCCTGCCATACCGTTCCTGCTCTCTCTAGATTGTTCTTGCTGCGGGCCCAACAATGGTGACGCACAAAGGCAGGTATACCAAAGCGCATGGGTCGGAGGAGTCAGATGGTGGGTGGGAAAGTACCAATGACCGAGTCTTCTCATTCTCTTCCGCAAGCGCCATCACCACCCACGCCCCATCTTACACTCATCCACCACATTCACACGAACTCGCTGGCCATATTCCATCCATCCACCCACCCATCCACCCACCCACCCATCCATCCATCCATCCATCCATCCACTCGCCCGTCACTCGTGTGTGGTGGTAATTGTTGCACTAACGCTGCTGCAGCCGTTGGAAAGCGTGAACCTGTACAGAAAGCGTGAGGAGTGTCTTGCAAGGCCATTTCAGATTGTTTTTGTTGTTGCCCGTTTAAAAAGATCTTGTCTTCCCTCCGACACCGTATTTTTCGCGCCAGAAGAAGAAAGAACGGAACGACCGAGTTTCGCATTTCTCTCTCCCGCTACGTACCGACTGTCGTTACCGCCTTAAAGCCTGCATTGCCCATGTCTGCCTGCCTGCTTTCTAACAAACAATAACGGCCGGCCATCGTCCTAGAACTGTACCTGTGCATGCCGCAAAGCAATCCGAAAGAAGTCGCCCCCACAGCCAGGTGAAGAAAGAGAACTCCCAGGATTTACCACAGGGTTCATTCGGGAGACAAAGCTCCCTCTTGCCCCTGCCTCCTCTTGTTCGTGTGGTACGTACCTTTTCTGCCTCCTCTCTGATTGATTGATTGCTCACGGCACTGGTCACGCACCAACCGGCTGCTTCTTTGAGGTCTGGCCAATCACCACTCACCGCTCGCTCATGGTAGTTGAAGTGCGATGAATGGCTGCCAAAGTCTACTCATCATGAAGAATCGAGTCACCTATTCTGATACTTCTACTCATGTTATTGTTCTTTCTCGTGCTCTTATTCTTATTATTGTTCTTGTTCTTGCTGTGGTTCTCCTTCGTCTTCTTCCTCCTCTTCCTCTTCCTCTTCCTCTTTTCCTCGTCTTCTTCTTCCTTTTCTCGCCTTCTCCCCCTTCTTCTTCTCCATCATCACCATCATATGCTTTACTTGCTTCTCGAGCCCTCGATCCCCCTCCACCTAGTGGATATAAACGAAGATTGATATAACCGCCTTCTGATGGATACGTCCTTTTCCCAGGCTTAACAGGACACGAAATCGGATCAGGAAGAATCAAAGAAGAAGAATCTAAATCTACCTTGAACTTGAGGCATCCTCCGTACCCACCACTCGAGGATTTGCGTTGGCTGCGCCCCACAGCCCTCGGCAGTCCAGGGCAAGATATCTATCCATCAAATCCATCCATCCATCCATCCACCCAGCAAAAACGGCAGTCTCTCTCCGGGAAACTAGTATTTCGAAAATACAGAGAATCTATTGCCCACTGTGATAGCTCCTTCTCAAGCCATCCATCCAGCCAGCAATCACCAAAACAATCAATCTCATTTTTTCCTATCGAATCGATATAAAAAACCGGCAGATATGACCCACCACACAGACTTAGGCGATGTTCTTCCTCCGGCTGTGCCAGCTGTACACGTCCGCCCTCCGCACCCACAACAGTACCAGGCGTCGACCCGATTAAGAAGCGACACTCCCCTCCACCACCCTGCCTTCATAAAGCGAAAGGAACAAGATATCATACCCCAAAGCCCCCAACCGATACCTTCGCCACCCCGCCCCTCTCATCTCCTCATTCCGACTCCGACTCCAAGCCCCCCACCGCTACCACCATCTTCGTCCAAGCTCCAGATGCGACGCAACAACCGCACAAACAAGCCTTCGAGCTCCACTACCTCTAAGGAGAGGGTGCTGAAACTCCAGGCTCCGGAGGAGAGAGTCAACTTTCCTTGCCACGAGGATTCATTGAACGAGGAACAAAAGCAGCAACTCAAGGAAATGCAGCTCTATCCGACTGACGGCGTAAGTCGCTACTGCCGAAAGATCCCTTTCAAGGGAGCCAAGGCCCAGCTATTTGAGATTACGGGGCGGCATGAGTTCAACCGTAAGCTTCCTCCCGCATACCAACTCCTGTTTATTCCCTTCCCCTTCCCGTTCCCTTTCAAGCTACGGAGAGATAAACGTCCATGCTGACTCAGTGCCGCCTCTGTTACACAACCTATAGTCTACGAGTACAGTTTTATAGCGAAGAACACCCTAGGCGAGCCAATGCAATGGTGGATCATGTGGGATTACTGCACTGGCTTTGTTCGCGTCCATGACTTCTTCAACTGCTGCAAACCTGGGAAGGTAAGTCTTCGAAGGGATCCGATGAGATGAGACGGGATGGGAATGTGCCACGAGAACTCACCCTGCTTCAGACTGAGCCAGGAAATGCTCTCAAACCGAACATCAATTCAGAACTGGCGGCCATCTGTCCCAACATCACCGGAGGCCAGCTCCACGCTCAAGGTGTGTTTGAATGGGCCCCAGTGTCGTCTTGTCGTGGCCGGGGCGGTCGTCATCAGGCACGGAGTGATAACCGATGCAACATGCAAACTTTATAGGTTATTGGTTCCCATACGAGGCCGCCAGAGCGATGGCAGCAAAGTTCTGCTGGAGGATAAGATTTGCGTTAACCATAGTCTTCGGGGAGGACTTCCCCAAGGATTGTCTGGATCCGGAAGCGGACGAAGAAAACTTCGGTCGATACAACATAGACCCGGCCATCATTGTCGCGTGTACGCACAGAGTACGCAAACTCAGGGAGGTCGAAATTGCACGGCGACAACAAAAAGACTCCAAAGCTTCCGCCGCAGCAAACTCTCCGCCGCCCAATGCGAGATACGCGACTCCGCCCGAAGGCACCCGCACCCCACCACGTTCTACCTATCCAACGGCCTCACCCGAACTGATGGTCAGCTCCATGTCGAGAGAGCAGGCACACGGTAGCAGATACTTCGACCCCGTCCGCGACAGCTCGAGGTCTGGCCCCTTCGGCTTGGGTAGTAATACCACTTACGGTCAACCTCTGTACCCGTCTCTTCCTAGTCCGAGCGGCTGGCCGAACCCACTCCCCTCCCCCATCCCCAATTCTTCCCTAAATCAATATCACTTTAATCCGCAATTCCGCCAACGCCCGATGCCCGAGAGCTCGGTGGATTCGGTCCGCAGCAACGTTCGGCACCATCCCCTTTACCAGTACCACCAGTACAGCTACACGGTCGGACAAGGTATCTCCACTCCCGCTCGAGGAGGGGGAGTGGGAGGGAACCCGGGATACGGAAGCTCACAACACCCGCAAGTGTGGAGGGGATCAGCCGAAGCTCTAATGACCCCACCAGCCCCGGCGACGACGCCGTACTACACTCCACGGCAATCCCACCAGCAGTTGAGCATCAACCCCAGCGTTAATCCCGTGTACACCTACGACACGCCGATGTACCCACCAATCATGCCTCCGGCGGAACAACCATTGCAGCAATATACACAACCATTCTCACCGGCAATAGCCACAGAGCTGCCCCAGGTTATCCCGCAGCGCAGGGAATCAACCGAGACCCACCTCGATCCCGCGCATCTGCCGAAGCGCCCCCGGGTCTCAGGCCGGGACCAGGATCCGAAGGGGTTCGAACATGAGGATGATTACCGTGCGCGGATGTTTGTCAGACTGGTTTCGCCATCCGTCGTCGACTCCCATGTCGAGGCGGAGGGTGATGTCGCTGAGGCCGCGGCGGGTCTAATGAGTCTCAATCAACGAGATATCGAGCTCGAGAGGGAGAACGGTCGCAGGAGGAACAGCACCTAATCTGGTCAACGAACTCTACACTGCGTATTTACGTTTGGTTTCTTGTCTTTCGTTTCGTTTCATATGGTCGGTCGTTGGCTTTCGGTTTTTGCTTCACGTTTGATTTCATTTGCTTTTTGGACAACCTATTGAATTACCCTATCCCATCTCTTCATGCCATGTATGATGATCATCATGATCCTATATCGCTGTCTATTTACTTTCTTCCAATTTGCTGTCACATTTCCGTACTTCACATTTCAAATCTCATTTCAAATTTCTTGTTTTGTCTGGCTGGAGAAAAGGGGGCATATACTAGTATACTTAAATCGCTGCTTGCATGGTTTTGTTTCTACGGAGTTTCTGTCTGGTCTCTTTTGGATTTGCTCCCTTTGTCGATGGACGCTTTGGCGAGTAAGTGCTTACTTACATAAGTAGTTAGGAGATGTTTTTGCGTTTGCTTGAGGATGAATCGATGAATTTACGCCCCGACGGTCTTTTTCTTTTTCTTTCTTTTTTTTTTGGTCCATCTTAGTATTCGAACATGACTGTGATATATACATAAGATGACCGACAGTCTTTTCTTTTTTTCTGTTTAATCATACTCGCGTTCGGCCAATCTAGATGGCTGCCCGACGGGTCTTTTGCTATCCTGTGGATTAATCAGCGTGGAGTGGGGCTCGGATGATATTTCGTGCACGCAACTCCGGCTATCGTGAATATGCAATACCGACGTCGGACAACTTTGTGAGAAGCAAGCTCCAGCACGTCCCCGCCCCACACCCCGCCTCCCGCTGACAACACAGCTACACGAGCCGCTACTGCCCTTGGGCCAGCCTCGCCCACATCGCGCTCCGAGCCCTGCCTGCCTGCGTTCGAGCAGGTGGCGATCGCCCTCGACATGCGGCGGGATCCATGGTGTCTCGAGATCAAATTTTTTGCGAGCATTGGTTTTTTTTGGTTGCGAGGTGCTGACTGGGACGGGGGGGGGGGTGGGTAACTGAAGGCAAGGAGTCCAAACCGAATAATATTCCAAAAGAATGGTGATGCCGACCCCCTCCTGTTGCCTGCCTGCCTGTACGGAACGGCTGGCCGTGAATTTGAGCGGCCCCTTCCTGTACTAGTGGCTGATCCAAAAAAAAAATGATGACACGTGGAAATTCACCCAGCCACATTCACCACACCAAAATTTCAGGTCGAAAAGATATTTCACGTCGCAAACACAACGAAGAGCCGACCAAACTACAAGCAAGTTCGAGGGACTAAGCCCGAGTGATAGGTGATAGTGTATTCGGGTATATCTGAGCTGGCATGGATGTTAGTTCACCTGGCCAGTGTGGCTGGTGAATTACTACCGGTGTCCTCATTTTTTTTTGGATCAGCTAGTAGAAGGGGACGCTCAACGATCTAGAATAGACATGCTTCATGACCCCCCTCAGTGCACCGCTGTCGTGATATCATGACTGTAGACGACTACGGGTGCTCGGAAATCCCATCTGAATGTAGAAGACTAGAAGTCGAAAAGTTAGATTTTTCGATATGTCTTGGCAGTGGACTGCAGTCCGTCTGGTCTACGAATTTTTTTTGGACTAGAGTGCCTGCCAGGGAGTCGACACTGCTGCAGGTTCGTCGCAAATCCGATGATAAAACAGTTGGCTCCCTGCCGTGGTCACCAGTGTTGAAGAGAGAGAAAAATGAGAGCCAGGGCACTGCTGATGTTCGGATTGCGACGACGGGCCCGCTGCAAACGATGCAAAAACGGCCTGTATTCGTTCGTATCGTGTCGTGTAATGTACAGTCCAACCCGAGAAGAAAGCAAACCACAGGAAAAGCAGACAACGTGGAAAGCAGACAACGTGGAAAGCAATGGAAAGCAAACAAGACAACGTGGAAAGCGATGGTAAGCAAACAAGAGAAGCAATCAACAAGAGAAGCAATCAAGACAACGTGGAAAGCAAACAACCCCACGCCCGTCGACCCTTTCATCACCTCGCTGCCAAATTTATTCTTCAAACTCCCCCACCAATCTGCCTCTGTAACACCAGCAGTGGTCGTCCAGTCTGTTATCCGTGGCGTCGTTGTCGATGCGTCATGCGATGGGTATCTGTCCTCCTCTTACCAGCCCGGAAGCTTGCAGTCCGTCCTGGGGGTTGTCCGGCAAACCCGCCCTGTTTCGGGCAACCCCCAAGACGGACTGGACGCCCGATTCCCAGGCCTGGTGCAACCGGGTTAGGAAGTCCCATCCCGGCGCGGAGACACGTCTAGTTGTTTCGGCGAGACTTCCAAGATACGTCACCTAAGCGTACGAGGCATCCACGAGACAAAGGAATCTCGGCTAGCCGCAAGGATTGATCCTCCTTCAGGTGATAACTGGCGATGACAGGCGAAGGCTAAAGAAGGCCCCGCGACCTTATAATAAGAGGCTTCCCCCCCAACAGTTCTTCCAAGCCGCAACGAACGCATCTGCCTTACCCCGGACCCAGGCACCTCATCTCATCCTCATACGTCCCGTCCAGCTCCGACTCCCCTCAACTCGCACTACCCTACACCGCCCAACCTCGCCCCCGGTCCCGAACAATCATCCCACCCCGCACCGTTACAGCATCACCACTCTACCCCGATCGAGCAAGGACCCATGGCAATAAACATGCTCAGTTTCCTCGGCCGGCGAGTCTTCTTCAAGGCTGTTCCCAGGCCGGTTTGTCGTACCTACAACGGCATCCCGCATTTCTTCCATAGCAGCAAGCCCGTGCTGAAACGCCTCGAAAGTTTCTCGGCTAAACGTCTGAAAGACTTCGACAAGGAGCTGCCT
>Ga0307514_10006617_pt1 | contig 10056 bp, 8 predicted proteins | sample 16_EM_MG_FD_203088 | JGI IMG/M metagenome (GOLD analysis project Ga0307514, IMG submission 203088) | Populus trichocarpa ectomycorrhiza microbial communities from riparian zone in the Pacific Northwest, United States - 16_EM | ecosystem: Host-associated > Plants > Roots > Unclassified | place...
CCAGTGAGGTGGTCTTTCCATTGGCTGGCTAGGCGCACGGGCAGCTTGGAGCAGGGGTCGCCTACGCCCTTCATGATGACCATCACTCTGATTGTGGTCTTAGTTTCCGCTTTTTTCACCGACATTATCGGTGTTCACGCAATTTTTGGTGCGTTATTTTTTTTTTCCTTCACGCTTCTTTACCTCAACCATAAAATAAAGGTGGTTTCTTGGCTGGTCTAATCATCCCGCATGAAAATGGTTTTGCAATCTCGTTAGTGGAGAAAATTGAAGATCTCGTCTCCATCTTGTTCCTTCCGATTGTATGTGCCCGATTGAATGTTTTGCCCTCTTTCATTCTCTTTATCTCCTTCTAGTACTTCACGCTTTCGGGGTTGAAAACCAATTTGGGATTGCTCAATACTGGAAGGGACTGGGGTTACATAGTCCTGATCTGCCTCGTTGCATTTTCATCCAAATTCTTCTCATGTGCAGCTGCTGCTCTCGCAAACGGATTCAAATGGCGAGAAGCAGGAGCAATCGGGTCCCTCATGAGTTGCAAGGGGTATGTGTCGTCGTTCATATTTTTTCAAAAGAGCAAACATCCTTACCTAATTTGGTTTGCAGGTTGGTCGAGCTGATCGTGCTCAACATCGGTTTGCAGGCCAATATCCTCGATACACGAACTTTCTCCATGTTCGTTGTACATGCCCTGGTGCTCACTTTCATCACCACTCCCCTTGTCATCGCATTTTACCCTCCCAAGTACCGCATACACCACAAAGGAGAGAAATCTTCGCCTGGTGAAGAAGCAGCCTTACCTGATACCAGATCATCTCCAGACGATGAGCGAAAGACGAAATTTGCCCTCATCTTGGACAAAATTGAGTCGCTTCCGGCAGCGATGACGTTATCTCAGCTCCTCCATTCTCCTTCGCTTACGTCGCTCTCATCCACGCAGTTGACCGTTATTGATGAAAAGGCTGGAGAGTCGGGAGCTGAAGAGCCTGAGAAACCCTTATCGGGCATAACGATCGAAGCTCTCCGCCTCATGGAGCTCACCAACCGAACTTCAGCCGTTCTGAGGTCCAAAGAGGCCGATTCGCTCATCCACAATGATCCAGTCGTGACTGTATACAGGACGTTTGCGCAACTCAACTTTTTCGACGTCACGTCTAATATTTCAATTGTCAATTACGACGAATTCCCAGAGGCCATTGCCAGACATGCGTCTGATACAGAATCTGAGATGGTAATCATCCCGTGGCCACGGGGTATCACCTCTGTTTTGGACGAGGAAAGCGAAGGGCAAAAGGCCCGTACACGAAACCCATTCGATGGCATTTTCCACAAGACGACGACACAAGACCAGACAGGCTCTGTAGTATACTCCGAATTCATTCGCCGTGTGTTCGTCACGTCGTCAAGAGACGTGGCTCTTTTTGTGGATAGAGGCATGTCGTCGATCCCCAACAGGGTCAGCAAACAGCATCTGTTCCTGCCGTTCTTTGGCGGGCCAGACGACCGACTGGCGCTGTCGTTCCTCGTTCAGATCTGTGAGAATCCACTGGTCGTAGCGACCGTGGTAAGGGTGGTCAAGGTCGACTCAGATGCGGATGGTTCGGAAGGCGTCAAGGCACCTGTCAGTCCTCCGAACTTCCCAACAGTCCATGCAAGTGTCATTGCCGCCGACACCATCTATGGTCAACACTCCACCCAAACCCGCCTCGCATCCGACACAGCCGACAATCTCCTCTGGAGCAAATACACCTACACATCCCCTCCGCACTACCACCACCACCACCCAAACATCACCTCCGCACTATCGCGCATTTCGTTCCGAACTGAAAACGCCTCCAAGCCTTTGCAACACGTTGTCCAGCTGGCGAAGGTGGAAGCGTCTACGGCGATTGCGCGGTCGGGAAAGACGCTCGTCGTGTTGGTGGGGAGGTCTAGGAGGTTGGCGGTGGAGGAGTTGGGAGGGGAGTTGAGGGGGGTAACTTCGGAGGCTGCTTCGGCGATTGGGAGTTCAGTGCCCAAGACGTTGGGTGATGTTGGTGCTGCTCTAGTGGCGACGAATGTGGATGCGAGTTTGTTGGTGCTTCAAGCGGCGCCTTCACGTTGAACCGTCAACGGAGTACTAATCTTTGCAGTGATTAATGTATGATACCTTTACGACATGTGTACCCTAAGTTATGACATGTATAACGAATCAAGGAATTCATTTCCAACGAAGCCAATTGCCATAAATCGTCGCAATACAAAGATCATATAAAGAAACAGGTATACCGAGACCGAGAACAATCAAGTTACTGTACAAACAAGAAACAAAAAAATTACATGTCAGCGACACTATTTAAAAGACCAACACGGCTAGCGGATCCGAGACCACTCCCTTCATTCGTGGCAGACTCATTCGGGACAATAGCCCCCAGTCCAGACCCTGATGCACCACCGAGTTGGGATGAAACGTCACTTTGGAGCTGCATAGGTACAAAAACGACTTTGCTGTTTGCTGATTTGGCCATTTGTTGCACTTATTAAAAGAATGAATTAGTTGAATATGGATGGTTTAACTCAAACGATCGCAGGACTTACAGGCTTCGAGCTGCCTAATTTGCATAGCAGCTGGCGAGGCCAAGATATCAGCCGCTTGCCTCATAAGCCTAGCTGCATCGACCTCTGCACGGGCCGCAATGACCTTGGACTCTCCAATCCTCTTCTGCTGCGCAGCAGAAGAGAGGGACGCGGACACCTCAGCGCTGAAGACGATATCCTTGATGAGAAGCCCCTCAACGGCAACCCCCCATTTGTCTGCAACGTCGGCTACAATTTCGGCAATTTCGAACGCGATGGCTTCGCGCTCGGTCACGACACTTTGGACGGCGCGTGCGCCGACAACGTGGCGGAGGGTGGTTTGGGCGCGTTCGATGAGTGCCTGGTGAAGGTCGGTGATACCGAAGGCTGCACGGTATGGGTTGCAGATTTGGTAGTAGATGACGGAGTCACTACACAAAAGAGTAAATTAATGAAAGACAATCTGGGAAGCGTTGTGTACATACATTTCAACGTTGACATTGTCACGAGTGCTAAATTAATCTTAGTTAAGTGAAATCAAAAATGAAGATTGAGAACACTACATACATGACTGATTGTCTGCCAATGGGACTGATCTGAATTCTGACGTCGACGATGCGGAGAGATTCTGTGCAGACATTGACTTGGACGAGACCAGGATCGACAGATTTATAAAACTGGCCAAAGCGAGACACGAGGCCGACGGAACCTAAAGAAAAAGAACCAGACAGTCAGAAAAGGTAAAGCTTGGTGGTGGAGTTGTGTCCCCGCATGGACAAACTTCAAAGTACATACCTTGGTCGACTTCGCGGAAAGGATTTGGGCATGGGCAGCAAGGAATTGCGCCAAAGAAACCAACACATGCGCCCAAACATTGCATTATCGAGCCGTAGGCTCCATGGACGACGTCTCCTGTTCCGAGGTCCTGTGAATACGAAGGCTAGTGGTGATAAACCGAATTCAGGATAATACTTCAATCAGTTCAAATAACACTCACCTGCATCTCTGATTTCTTCAAGGGTTGTACATGGATCAAGGTGGAATCTGTATTCGGAGGCCTTCTCGGGCCAGGAACTTGAACAACATCCTCTGTGACTATTGACGAAATACTTGGTTAAGCTCCTATATAGAAACAGGAACCAAACTCACCAGGTCTTTCGTTGGGATCGATGATATAATTGTCCGACGGCGTTGGCGCACGGGCCTTGGTGTGAGCGGCCGTGTTGTTTGTGAAGGAGGACATTTCGAGAAATGTTTCCCGTGGCCGTCTATATATAACTTTACACGGGCAGTGTCGAATTAAGTAGCTTGATGCGCAGTATGTAACACAGCCGCAAAATCTGTAGGTAATACATGTACTTGACTATTGAATACAGCAACTGTACAAGTGGGAGTACTGCTTTCTACGTCGCTTAGCATTGGTTTCAATGACTCAGATGCGAAGTGAGACAATAATGCTCGTTTGTGGCCCATTAAAAGCAAATCTACTCCAACTCGAGAAACGACCTGACTGCGGTCTGACTTGACACCGCGGTGACCATAAAATGATATCGTATACGCTTCAGAACCAAGGCAATTCAGGTTACAAAACCCACCTCTTAACTTCCTTCCCTTCATACTCCACAGGTGTGTTTCAAAAAGGCGGTGTAGCGAGATGCTGCATCTTGATGCCTGGCATAGCATATGTCAATGATCCAAGTACAGTTTCAGGTGTCTTGACAATGATAAAGTGGTAGCTGTGGATGATATGTATATATGTTGACCACAGATAGGTTTGTCGATATTGAGCGACTTGATATACGACGCAGAGACTCTCGATAAGAATAAAGACGTCTTTCTAAAATTTCGAGAGAGACGTATTGTGAGTCGGATAGTTAACTACAGGAAACAAACATACGTCATGAAGATTACAGTTGGATCAACCGGAGCGGATTAGTGCGACAATTTAAGCCAGTCCAGATCTCGGGAATCAGGCTGAGATTAGAAATTCAGATAACGAGAACAGGTGAAATACAAAATTAAGGAACTCACATGGCTAGCTGAAACATTTTTAAAAATATTGCAAAGATTGAAAGCCGGTAGCAAGCTCTGCACAAGAAAACCCATCTTCCTAAGTATCTTTAAACATAGAATACCATGAGTCTTAGCATTATTGAGGAAAGTCCTACCTTCATCCGTGTTTGTAGTCGAGCTATCGATGAGTGATCTCACCCGTTTAAGCTTCGTAAATGGGGCTGATGTTAAGGTCCTAAAAAGTCTCAAGATTTGGTTGGATGCAACCTACCCGTGGTCTCTGTCCTGAAGATGTAGACAAGTGCGGACACCCACGGGAAGTGAGCCAAGTGACAACTCTAACAGGAGTTGTTGTTGTTGATAACTGTAGTGAATATCCAAGGATTTAAGTCAAATTACACCGAGCGAAGTAGCAGTGATAAGCAGAATTAAAGGGCTAGGTGTCCATATGTCAAGGTCAAAGTGAATTGATGTATTGAGTGGTACTCACAGAAAGCATTCATCCCAAGGTGATTTTTGCATAGATTGCGGCTGTCTCATGGGCTATACCAAGGTCGAGGTAAAACTCTCAGGAAGGTTCAAGGGGGTAGTCAAATAACGATTATGGAGCATGGGAATCACCCCCATCCAGGGTAACCAGGGGTCGAAGAGCAAATCAAGGTCACCGGGCTTCAAACCAAGTAAATTGACAATGACAGAAACTGTCGATGTATCGACGCATCTTCGAACAGAGCTTTACGTTCGGTGATAAGATACAAGATACCAAAAACAAGGCAGGTGGCCTCAACTCGAATGTCTTCTACTTCCTGGAGTATAATGCATCGCCGCAGAAATAACTTTGTCTGGCGGACGCTGAGGGTGTTCGATGTACCTAATCAGCATCGACGAGTAGATCAAATGTCCCGAAGATCGATCCAGAAGGGTATCGAAAGCTTCTCTACAAGAATGAGTTCTGAGTCACATCGTTGGACAGCAATCGCCTGCAAAGCGCGGTGGTGGTCAAACGTGCGTACAATAAGTGAGTCAGGAGAGCTAGCAGTGAGGAAGCAGACAGGGAAGCAGAAAGGAAAAAGAAGACGAGGGTTTGAATCTGCGATCCTTTGTAGCAGGCATTGAGCGTTGGCATCTTGACGTTCGTCGAGGCCATCAATGACAACGAGTAGACAGTGGCATTGTTACTCGCAGGGTCATAGTGGGTACGACGAGAAGCTGAAGGATGAATGTTAGCACGAGTTGCACCTTGTGAGTACTGCCGTTTTCGAGAAGAAGAAACTCGCAGCTAGCCTTCTCAATTTTTGGCAGGTGTCTGACTCAACTTTCCTGCTCCTGCTCCTCCGTAAAAACCAAAACATGCTCTCCAGACAGTTATCGTACTAGGCCAGTCGTCGGCGAGTTTTCGTTTTCGAGGGGGATCAAACCGCTAAACGAGAGCGGTGAGCCAGTGCACAATGTTCACGCAATTGGTCTAACGCTTTATCGTAAAGGTTAGATGTTGACTGAGAAGATTTATGCGAGACGAATCGGGCACTCTTCTCCCAGGTTTCCTGCACGCATGTTCACGACCATCGAAGAAACACTGACCCACTCTGGATTTGAAATTGGGGAAACTATCTTGCACGTAGACGAAGAAATATCATGAATAAATTGTCTTCATACGGGAAACTCCAATAAGTTAATGGTCATACGATATGGCAATGCCACTCACTTTGGAATCTGACCAGTACACAATAATTCAAGAGTTGTACCCAATTCTAGTATTTCGGTTGTACTAAGATGTTCAACGCCAAAAAAAAAGTTTGTAGGCAGGGAGTTTCGTTGTCTGATGATACCATGCAAGTCTGCATCAGACGGTTTCTATGAATCTCGACAGACGTTGAAGCCACCTCTGCATTTGAGATTGCTTCGACATCGATGGTAGCAGGAAGTGTCGGGCGCTTCTTACGCAGTGTGGGAAAGTCTTCCAGTCTCGCTTGCAAGTTTAACTGTTTAAGCGTTTAAACGTTTAAGCTCAAGTTGTACCGTCTAAATGCCAGAATCCACTCTGCAGAATAAGTATTGGCTCCTTAAAGCAGAACCAGACTCTCGTATCATCAAAGGAAAAGATGTCAAGGTGAGTTTTGAATTCGAATTTTGGAAGAAAAAAAAACTTACATGCCGGAACTTTAGGTCGCGTTCATTTCAGCCACTTGTTGGCACCGAAAACTACAATTTATGGGTTTTTATTAGTTTAGTGTGGATGACTTTGAACGCGTCAAAACTTCACCATGGGAGGGCGTTAGGAACTACGAGGCAAGGAATCTGATGAAAGAGATGAAAGAGGGACAAGATGTGTGCACTTCCGCTGAGAACGCGTTTCCCCGTTTCTGAACGCGTCCTTTTTGTGCTTTAGGCATTGTTTTACCATTCAAATTGCAAGAACCCAGGTAAGGTTGCTCTCTGTCATCTTGACTCTTATTAATTGAAAATATGAAGGAATTGCTGCCTTTGCACAAGTATATTATCATTTTTTGCAATACTTAAGCCAGAGTCATACTTACACAAAAGATTTTTTTTGCAGGTCGCTAAAGAAGCCTATCCGGATTGTGAGTCGCATCGTCTTGTGTCACCAAAATCCCCAACCTCAGGCATTTTGTTGTAGATACAGCATGGGACTCGTAAGTTCGAATCTACTCAGATGTATCTCTAGCTATAACTCTATCCCAGGTCTCATCCATACTACGATCCGGTAGCACAATTTCACCTCAACCACTTCGCTCTCGCTCACCCCACCCTCAGAAATCAGATTCTAAAAACCCTCGATGGTTCATGATCGACCTTAGGTTTTCTTCTCGCACAAAGCACTTTATCCCACTCGCACTGCTTCGTGTTCTCGCGAATTCTTCTCTCGCAGACCTTCCAGAAGAGCTGGCGTATATCGGTGTGGAAGGCCTGAGGGCAATTAAAGGTATTTGATTTCCCTCGGCAATGTAATGAATGGATTTGATACCTTCTTTCGGGCAGGGATGGATCTGGTCACTCGGGGTCGACTGAGCGTACAGAGGGTGGAAGAAGACGCGTGGAAAGCGATTGTGCTATTGGCCGAGAAAGGCGGTTGGCAAGAGCTCGATCTGAAATCAAAACCAAAGAAGGGTACTAAAAGTGAAGTGAAGAAAAGAAGAAATGACGATCAAGGTGAAGACGAATACGAGAAAATCGTGCACTTGAAGTCGAAGCCAGAATCTTCCCGTAAGCTTCAGAAGGAGGTCGAAGAATATAAAATGTCATCAGATAATGGGCAAGACGAACGTGAAGCAGATGGGAAATTGAAATCTCAGCGAGGAAGAGGCACAAAACGCAAACGAATGGTGGTGAATGACGACGAAGACTTTGTTGATGCATTACCACGGCGATCCACTCGTGCAAGGAAATAAAATTTCTTTTTTTCTAAATCTGCACATCTAGTTTGCCTTCTTCCTCATGCGCCATAATAACGAGTAAAGCTTACAGCTTTGTCCTTCCAGGCAGAGTCAAGAAAATCTTTGACGGAAACTATGTTCAGCCAGGCCGTGAAACATACACTTCCTGCCGCTTCCCATTCAGTCGGGACAGGGAGAAGGATAAACCATTCGCCTTGCATAAGTATTTATCATCCAGAGAAGCATTGGGAGCGGCTTTTTTTCTTGCTCTTCGGATATTTCTGCCTTCCTCATCCTGTGCCACGACAATACATTGGTAAATCAGACCGAGGATCTCGAGGAACGTGGCAATTGCGTTTGGCCCATAAGCTTTCTACAAAGAGATATCTCCACGGAATGGTATGAGAGTCGAGTGTCCGTTGTGGTGACCATCATAAGTTTGGTGGAACGTCTCTTAAGGGGTATACAATTGCTTTGCAGTGAGCCTGATGATTTATACCGGGGCATAACAAGCGATTACCTCAACCTGTATGAGCACCAAAGCGAACAAAAAAAATACATTTGAAACCATCGAGATTGGGCAATTTCTAGTGTAATTACCCTTGAATGGACTTTGACAAAACCAGAAGTCTCGACAAACAACGTTTCTCTAACAGGTAGAGCTCTAGAAACAGGAAATCCACGCCAGAAGGAATAAACTGTAAACTATGAATGGAGATAGACAACGTTTCGTATGCAATAGAGGGCTTTCTGATGAAATAACAATTATAAGGGAATATCAACCTTATGCAGTCCATACGCGGGAGATTAACTCAATAAGACCTAGGTAGATCAATGATGTTACATACGAGATCTGGCGGAGTAGCATGAAACGAGGCACAACTTACCAACGTCGTTCGTGTTAAACTGATAGACACCAACAAGCGTCGCCAATGTCGCGGTTCGGAGACCCCACTTGGCAAACTGTCCAATGACAGGGAACTTGCGGGTGTGAACGTAATCCGTAACGCTTGAATCAAACTGATTTGAGGAAAAATCGGAGAATGGGAATGAGAACGGGCTTCGAACAATCTCAGATGAATGATGCAATTACCCCGATGTGAGTGTGCATTACGAGGGTCACTGCCAATAAACCGTCGAGAATCGCATGACTACTTCCTGATGTGACGAATGCAGCTGCTGTCATTGGAACGAGGGCTGCAGAGAGAAGACGCTCAAAGGCCCAGTGATACGAGCCATGTATCGGTGAAGGTGGCGGGAAGGGCGTCGCATCGTTCACTGTGCCTTGAAGGATGGCTATGTTTTTGACATAGGATAAAGAATTGAACGATTAGCTTCTAGGGAAAATGGTAACGTACGACCACCAGGAACGTAAGAAACCGTAACTTTGTCGGAGACACATCGAGTTGCTTGCATTCCTCAAGTCGGTCAACATCAAAGGTCAGTTAGGGGATTAAAACAAACCTGTAGCTGATGCAGTTACCGCACGCCGAGCAACCGCCCTTGTGAACGCTGAACGAAGAAGCAAGCTTGAGGACATCGTTGTATGTGATTACCATTCAAAGCGTCACGGTAATTTCCGATCATGCTGTGCCAGTTGAAGAAAATCTCATACATGTGCACCTTCAAGTTATCCAATTACCGAGGAATCGGCGAGGATTCTCGTCGCTTGCGACTGACTACACGTACCTATCACTCAGAAATTGGTGACATTGTGGATGCAAGAAACCTTTGCAGACGCGTAAAGAGGTAACTCTGGATATGGAACTTCGAGCCACAACCATATAATTTATTGAACATATTTTTTGGCAGATCACGGCTGCAGACTGCCGTGGAGAGTACACATTCTTTGTACACTAAAATGTGCCGACCTGTCAGCATGGAGTGCACGATTTGTTGGCACCCGAAGTCGTGATTCCACATTGACAAGGACCAAGATCGTCACATGAACCATTATTGCACCTAGTAATTTAGTAGTTGAGGACATTCTGGTCAGTCCAGATGATACTGGTTGCCACATCTACTCACCTGCAACGCTCGGATTTGGCACAGTGCTGGTTATTGTAGCCAGCCGGGCATGGACCACCACACT
>Ga0307514_10006618_pt1 | contig 10055 bp, 14 predicted proteins | sample 16_EM_MG_FD_203088 | JGI IMG/M metagenome (GOLD analysis project Ga0307514, IMG submission 203088) | Populus trichocarpa ectomycorrhiza microbial communities from riparian zone in the Pacific Northwest, United States - 16_EM | ecosystem: Host-associated > Plants > Roots > Unclassified | place...
GGGCAGAACTTGTTTGTTTCATTTTCCAAAGTAGTTTCATAGACAATTGGGTCCGATTTTATTTTTTCCTGAAAAGACACAAAACCCTCTCCCCTCTCTCCCCCCCTCCCTCTCCCCCTCTCTCTCTCGTGCTTTCTCGTAGTAATAGTTCTTTCGTGTGTGATATTTCATTCCTTTCATTCAAGTAACATCTGAACAATATATAAGAGGATGCGGAGATCCGTTATTGGGTCAGCTAAAGCCCTTTCAAACCGCTCCTGTCAAAATCATTGGAACGTGCTGCTGCTGCGTCCTTTAGCCTCTTCTCCTTCACGTTTCCTGTCTTCTACCTCCGTTCTTGATTCTCCCCCCCCTCCTCCTTCATCTATGCCTCCTGTTTCTCTTGATAACATTAATCCCAAGGTACCCTCTTTTCTTTTCAACATCAATTCTGCTCTTTCTTTTATTGATTAGCTGTTTGGTTCTTGATTTTGATTGGATTTTTCATCTGGGTTTTTCTTTTTCATTTTCCCTCTTTGGTTTTGTTGAGTTTTATATGCTCTAGGTTTATGCTAGTGTTTTAGATTCCTTTTCTGGCTATTGGGTTGTGCTTGATTTGTCTTTGCCTTTTCTTTTATGGATACATACATGAATGTGTCCTTTTTTTTGGTTTTGCTCATTTATGCATTAAAAATGGTCGGATAGATTGGAACCTTAATTCATGCTTCAAACTGGAAGTCCAGTAAGCAAAGCACATAGGCCTAGTGATTCTTTCTATGTTTATCTTATCAAATCTTATTGCTTTATTTATTGCAAATTTTTAATTGTACTTAGTGACATTATCATATTTTGTAGAATCTGATTAAGAATATGCAAAAGCTCTTTCTGTGCTGTCCACTATCGATTTAAGAAAAAAAAAATGCTTAACTTTGATTCACCTGAAAAAACACCAATACTTATTTTTACTGTAGTCATGGAGCGTTTAACCTTGCTCTAAAGTTAAAGAATTCTTGAGTGTTTGGTTATTGGTAACTTTTCTTGAACTCTCTTGCATTCCTTTGTTTCCCTTTTGTTTTGTTTCCTGATATTCCTAGTTTATTAACTATGATATTCTGTTTCCCAGGTTTTAAAATGTGAATATGCTGTCCGTGGCGAGATTGTCACCCTTGCACAGGTAATTCACATGACTGGCTGTATCATGCACTTCAAAGTTAGAAAGGGCAGGATGTTTCTATTTGAAGTTTGTGCTTTTACTTATTGTGACTTTATTAAAGGAGCTTTATGTACTAGACGTGATCATGAATTTTCCTTCATCTTAAACAGGCGTTACAAGAAGAGTTAAAGTCTAAGCCAGGCTCCCACCCCTTTGATGAGGTGTGTAGCTTTTATCTTTATATTTTGTTCTTATTGGGTTTGTAAACATGGTATTTATCTAGAACGGTTAAGTTGCCCAAGGTAGATTAATGATTTTGATCCTCAATTCTTTTTCGATGCTATTGATGTGTGGTGTTGTGTTGCTTTTTTTTGTTAGTGACAAGATTCAAAGGAAATTTCCAGCACTTCTGGATTTTTCAGAAAGCAGATTTCACTTTTCTAGGAATTGGCATTCTGTTTCAACCAAGATAATATATAATGTGTTTGATCAACTCCTATTAAAAAAAGAAGAAAAAGGAGATGCTACATGCATGTCTTCTTTCAATTGATATTCCCTAAAGGGTTCATTTTGATTTGTTTATCATCTTGTGGCAGATACTTTACTGCAATATTGGAAATCCTCAGTCTCTTGGTCAGCAGCCTATTACCTTTTTCCGTGAGGTAAGTATGTTGTGGTGCTTTATAGGGTACTGTGCTGTGTTCAATTGGGGTGTTTCTCCTTGTTGATTATTTTCGCTTTAGGTTCTTGCATTATGCGACCATCCTTCCATTTTGGACAGAAGTGAAACTCAGGGTTTGTTCAGGTACTTCTCATGCTATCATTGAACTTCTCTTTATACTTGTTTACACCATGATTGAAGAAAGAAGAGTATACCATTTTCCCTTTACTAAGAACCATTTAGGGTATACAAGTTAACCTTGAATTCTTGATTCTGCCTTTTTTTTTATTGTTTAGATTTTATACAAGAACTCTCTCCATTTTTATTGAGTTAGTGAAATATTGTAGGATACCTGATACATTTCTGTGAATATTTTTAGTGCTGATGCCATAGAGAGAGCTTGGCAGATTCTTGATCAAATTCCTGGAAGGGCCACTGGTGCTTATAGTCACAGCCAGGTTATAATAGCTCTCACCTTGTGGACTTTAAAAAGTTCCATTCAAGTGGAATATTTGTGTAGAACATGACTCATATTTCCCTCCCCACATCAGGGAATCAAAGGACTGCGTGATACAATTGCTGCTGGAATTGAAGCCCGTGATGGCTTTCCTGCTGATCCAAATGATATTTTCTTGACAGATGGTGCAAGTCCAGCGGTAACATTTAATCCCATATAGAAAGAGACGTGTATGTATTGTACTCGCTTCAAATGAAACTAAATGTGTTTGTTTATTGCCAGGTCCACATGATGATGCAGTTACTGATACGATCAGAGAAAGATGGCATACTTTGTCCCATTCCTCAGTATCCCCTGTACTCTGCTTCAATTGCTCTCCATGGTGGTGCTCTGGTATGTGTCTTTTATATGAAAATGCTATTTGTCCGAAGTTATTCGGTTAGATATCCTGGTGCCTTTAGTTTTAGGTGACTTATGGCTGGAAGCCCTCTATACTTGTTTCAGGTTCCCTACTATCTTGATGAAGCAACTGGGTGGGGCTTGGAAGTTTCTGAGCTTAAGAAGCAGTTGGCAGATGCAAAGTCCAAGGGAATCACCCCTAGGGCCCTGGTTGTGATAAATCCAGGAAACCCAACAGGGCAGGTAAACAGTAATTAGCTTTACAGAAAATGGATAAGATTTTCAAATGAGCGAGAATTTAAAACTTTGTAAATATTGTTCTTACAAAGGAGCCAATAACTTCTGGCTGGCTTGAATAATTTAACTTCCTTTGTCCATGCCTCAGGTTCTTGCAGAGGATAATCAGCGGGGGATTGTGGAGTTTTGCAAGCAAGAAGGTCTTGTCCTTCTTGCAGATGAGGTAGGTGCTTGCCAATAGTTTTGAACTAGTGTTACATTCTTGACTTCTTACTATGTCTAGGTTGATTGACGCAATAATTATACAATGAATTTCATCCAGGTTTATCAGGAAAATGTTTATGTTCCTGAGAAAAAGTTCGACTCATTTAAGAAGGTTGCTCGGTCTATGGGATATGGCGAAAAGGATATATCTTTAGTATCTTTTCAGTCTGTCTCCAAAGGTAAGATTGATTTACAAGTTAAAATTAAGAGATCCTGCACTTTTCTGATTAAATATGTGAACATGTGTCGTTTGTAATGTTTTAGGTTACTATGGAGAGTGTGGAAAGAGAGGAGGTTACATGGAAGTCACTGGGTTTGGTCCTGAAATAAGAGAGCAAATATACAAAGTTGCATCTGTGAATCTATGTTCCAACATTTCTGGTCAAATTCTTGCAAGTCTCGTCATGAGCCCACCTAAGGTTAACTTTTTTAGTTACTTATTTGTTTCCTATGCCTGTGACATTTGGATTTATAATCCAGGATTAGATCAGCCTAAGCTTTGACAAACTTGGATACGCATTTGGTGTCGTGTTGTTAGCGAGAACACAGAGGGAAAAGAAAGAACTCTTAAGATTTTACTTATTTTATATCATGTCTGATCTCCATGAGTTATGTGTGCAGGTCGGAGATGAATCATATGAATCATACTCTGCCGAAAAAGATGGAATCCTCTCATCTTTAGCGAGACGTGCAAAGGTCAGTTCAATGCAGCAGCCAATTTGATGCATTAGTTAACATAGTCAAGATAAAATATTAAATTTACAAGGAATAAACTGATTTTTGAAGTAATTGCAAACTTGTGGTAATACAATTTTTGAGTAAAAAATGTATATTAGTGACTCTTTGGTGCTTCTTTTTGTACTTTATGTATAGTAGATGTGTGCTATACTTTGGGCATTTCTGACGTACAGCTAGTAAAAATTGCTTGGTTGTTAAGCATGCTCTCCTTTTTCTCCCCACTTTTTTATCTAAAAAAAGTATTGATAATCATTTGTTACATAATGCTAGACGCTGGAGGACGCATTCAATAATCTAGAGGGTGTAACTTGCAACAAAGCAGAAGGGGCAATGTATCTCTTCCCCTGCATCTGCTTGCCTGAAAAGGCAATTAAGGCTGCCGAAGCTGCAAAAACAGCTCCAGATAACTTCTATTGTCGCCGTCTACTCAATGCCACTGGAATTGTTTTTGTTCCTGGTTCTGGCTTTGGGCAGGTGAGTTTGTTAAAGTTGAATAATTGTGCAACAAAAAAATTCTATCTTCTCCTTCATCATTCTTTTGACTGATCCTTTGAATTGATGTTTTTCATGGAAGCTTCCGGGCACTTGGCATTTTAGGTGCACCATACTACCTCAAGAAGATAAGATTCCAGCAGTTGTCTCCCGTCTCACAGAGTTCCACAAGAGTTTCATGGATGAGTTTCGCGATTGAAGGATCTTTGCATTTTAAACTCTGAAAAGTTACAAAATAAGATAGTAGCCCATCATTTTAATACAACGATGGATGTTACCTTGATACATTGTAATTTTTTTTCTTGGAAGGATATATAGAGGTTTTTCTTTATTGCTCCTCCATCGAAGCGTTTCCCTTCGTTGTGATCGGGAAAGATATGTTGGATTGTAATCACATTTCTTGAAAACGAAGTTGAGAAATCTTTCTGCAGCACAATCGGGCTCAATAATGATAATATTTTCGCATCCTCTTCATTCTCTTGCCAATAATACACGCCCCCGGGCCCCAACTATGTGAAGTCCTCATGGACGTATGAATGTATGGCGCATGGTTTGTGGTATTGCAGATTTATATGAAGGTGGTGTCAAGTTCTAAATCTTGACAAGTTGTGTCTGTCCCTGCGCACGGCTCGTAAGTTCCTTGAATTGGCCGGATTTGTTTGTAGCTTTCGTCGGTCATGTCTGATAACAAACAAAACCATGCAACATGTTTAATCTTAAGCTATTTGCCCCTCAAGCTTTAATTTCTTTTTTTCTTTAGCATCTAACTGTGATGTATATTTTTGATAGCAGCTACACTCTACCGTCCTTGTATTGTTTAAATATTTTATATGTACAACAGTTACAAAATTTAATTTAAAGCATCGAAGAATACGAAATGCCATGATAAAAAATAAAAAAAAACATTGTCTTGTTAATTGTCATATCATAACAGCCGGATATGGTACTAACATTGGAGACTTCTGATGGGGCTAATGGTCCTCTCTTGTCTGCTGTACAAAGAGAGCACGTGATGCGGTGTTCGTGGGATGATAATTTTTTTTTTAAAGGTATTGAAAAGTATGGTTGTAATTGTTTTTTAAAGTGTTTTTTATTTAAAAAAATATAAAATTATTATTTTTTTATTTTTTAAAAATTATTTTTGATATCAGTACATCAAAATGATCTAAAAATATCAAAAACATATTAATTTAAAATAAAAAAATAAAAATTTTTAATTTTTTTAGAAACGTTTTTAAAACACAAAAACAATCAGATCATTATCTAAATTTAATGAATTCTGACCCCAAGGAGAATAATTATCTTATTTAATTAATAATGAATAGAATATAAATATTATTAAATTTAATATAAACCTAAGACATAGTTATATTATATAGAATACATACATTGAATATTTATATTTTTTTCAATCAAATAGACATATATTACTATTTTATTTTTTAATGAATAATAAATAATAGTCAAACAAAATATTAATATAAATACCCGAAATCTGATAAATATCATAAAAACATCTAAATTTTTTACTCGATCCACGTAAATATCCTCCTTTGCCATCCCTAAACGTTTGAAAAGATTTGAGGGTTGGATTGCTGTAATTCAGCTAGCAAAATAGCCTTACAAATAACTTGTCGCATGCAGACCAGGTTTTCTGGAAAGAGGTTAGTTATACATGATGCTAGCAGTCTTCCGAGAGACGCATTTCCTTGCGGGAAAATGGAAGGAGATTGGATTTTGTTGATCCATGTTAGCAGTTTCGCGGCCAGGGACTAGGATGATCACACTTCTCCTAACTTGGAGTTTGACAATCAGAAAACCATACCATTGGCTAAATATCTAGATTGACCTTAAAGTTGAAGGAATAACATTGATTCACACCAGATTGACCTTAAAATTGAAGAAAAACATCGACTCACACCAGTTACCGGTCAAAATAAAACATTTATCACTCAAGTGGAGTCACCACGTGATCCAAATCCCATAATATAGCCCAGTTTAGAGAAAAATTGAACTGTTCAAGCAAAATTTAGGCAACAGGGATATCACAAGGAAATTAACATTGTTTTCAAAGGCGGCTAATGACTTCCTCCACCTCAGCAGGGGTGTATAAATGGTATACAGGTGCCACCTTGGCAATGTCGACATTGTTGGGAGTCACCTGAAATCATTAGCATAAACCAGTTAATGATAATGAAGTAAGTGTAAACAATACAACTAAACAGCTCAATTGATTGAACTTTAAGTGGAAACGGATAAAGAAGTATTGCATGCATAAATACACACAAATCTCCCATTATACTATGCAGAATAAAGGTTTTCACCTTTTCTTCCATGACTTGCTTTAGAATTGAAAGAGCGATTGTCTCAGCTTCTTTAAGAGTGAGGTCCTGCACATGATTACCAAAATCAATCTCTGTGCCAACTTCTAATTTGAAGTAAAAGATATGATAGATGACAATTAAGAAGGCTAATGAACTTGTTTCATTAGCAAGGATGACAACTCATTATCATTTGGGAAGGTCGAAAGATGCAACCATCCGGCAACCTTTTCATTCAAACTCCATTGGTTATTGTATTTACCAAGTCCTTTAGTGTTCGAGGGAAGGAGAAAGAGGCAAATATGAATCTAAGCAGCAATACCTTGTTATATTGCTCCTGTAGAGTACTGTCTGCACCTTCTGACCCTGAACCAATAGCCTTTGCATTGCACTGCCAAAATGTGCCAGATGGATCTGTGTAATACCTACATGATGGAAGTTCCTTGTTTTAGGCCAAAGAGAAGCGAAAACACAAGTAATACTGTGCTGTTAATATAACATGTTTTGCAGCTAAAAAAGCACGGAGGAAATATGCTAGGATATCAGCTCAACCACAATAATTTTTTTTTTTTTTTGGGGGGTGGGGTGGGTGGGGGATCAAAGAGAGATTATAGGTAGTTGACTTGACATGCATTTGAAATCAGGTTCTCATGGAGGGAAATGCTCCTACTTTGGGCCTAGGGCTAAGGTCCCACAAGATAATTCAAAATAAAAGAGGAAAAAAGGGATACCTTCGACCAGTCCCATACTCACTGTTTATGTATCAACTAGAAAGTGTCCAAACCAAATGGAAAACTAATTTACAGCCATTGTAACTTGTGCTAATGTAATTATTTGAAATGAATATAACACAGAAAAACAAATTAGTAATACTTACAAGCTCGGTCCTTTCTCGTCATGACCAGCAATGAGAAGAGACACCCCAAATGGACGAGACTGCAAAGGAGAAAAATCTCCATAAGTAAAAACATAGAATAAAGCATGTAATATCGATATCTCCACGTTCAACCTTAGATTATGGTATGAAAAATTGTTTAGATAACAATCACTTGCATGTCAAAGTGGCAAGAACAGAAACTTGCTTCTTTTATTTTTTTATCTTCCCAAAGCATAGGAGGATCTGGCAGTGCAGGCATTTCAAGACAACCCACTTGAAGATAAATAGATGCACCATAGCAGCTTAACAGACAATGGTGATCACACATTTCTGGTATTTAGCAATAAGGAACAGTTAATGTATTTTCCAACATGGTATACATAGAGAAGGTGAGCATCACAATTGAATTTAAAAGACAAATACATGAAAATGATATTCAAGAAGAATAGTCATACAACTTTGCCAGTAAAAGGAAAAAGGATTTTTAACATCTTTACCCAATAGGGGCACATCATAATGAATAAAAACAGCAGTAGCTTAGGAATTGGCCATAAAAAGAATATCATAAATGAAGAATTGAGAGCTCATATAAAAAAATTATCAAAAGGTAAACAACTATTACCATGGATTCTTCATCACCTTCACCAAATCGCAGGGCCAAATCACAGAGTGCTTGTGTTGTAGACTCCACTGTCATAGGCTCACCGTACGAGAATCTGTGGTTCTGAAGAATAAATTAAAAAAAAATAAGTGGAGGGGCAATTTCACCATGCCCAAGTCATGGCAGCAGCAGAAACAATTACAATTAACTTATACCTGAGTTTCAACCCGGGCATGCTCAACAAGTGTACGAGCATCTGCAATTAGTCCGCTCATAGCACATCCGATACATTCATCAATTTCCATGACTTTCTCCACGCTACTGGGCTCCTGAAAAATGAATTGAACAAAATGATGACTGAAATAAAGCTATACTCATCTACATTTTAAACATTACCAAGAAACAAGTTCTCTAAGACTAAGTTAAAGTGTACTTCCAACACAACCAAGACAAACCTATTACATAAAAAATAGCAGGACTGCAGGAACACTTCTTCCGAATATGAGTTATCAATCAGATTTTTAGGATTGCTGCAGATATATCATGGAACATGGAAAAGTTTCCAGAGCTTATGCATCATGACAAAGTTCGGTTATTAATTTATAAAGTTCTTCAGGAGTCAAAAGTCAAATATAAAGAACCACCACTTTATTGAATGTATTATAAAGTCCAGATCCACAAGTCTCATTTCACAGTCACTCCAATATGCAACCATGCATAGTGGAAATTCAAAACATTACATTCTTAGAAACAAACCAAAGGAAATCATCAAAATGGCATATCAAGGTGATCCATTCTTAGGTTTATCAAATCAAAAGTGAACCAAACATGTAATATCATAAAACGAAAAGTGAATCCAAGGAGAAAGAGACAAACCAGCAGAGGTGAAGTGATACGCTTCTCAACTGCAAGCACAACACCTTCTTTCGTCTTTAAACCAATTGCAGTTGAACCAAGCTGTGATTAAAATAAAACAGAACTTTATATTCAATCATGTAAAAACCAGCTCAACCTCATGAAGACCACGAAGAGATAAGATTGAAAGGGAGGCGAGGGGAGGCCAAACAAAGGCATCATTATGAAGTAGAAGTTTAAAAATACAAACAATCAAGATCACTAACGATTTCTAAAAAGTCTACAATTTTGCAGGTTTCTTAGAAAGGAGAACTGAAAATTTTTCTATTGAGATGACTCATAGTGAATGTGTTATTAATCACGTATTCTGACCATGGGTGATAAATCATCAACATGACAATGGGAATTCCTCACACTCATATTGTCACACTAAACAGCCCATGTAATTAAAAACTCCATAGGTTTCTTAGATAATCAGAAATCATATTGCTTTAAAATAAACATATAACAAAAAGGAGGAGAAAAACAGTTCTCCAAGTTCTTACAAACACGTGCATATATCCAATCATTAACATTTTTTAGCTTATTTATATGGATTGAAGGACTTATAATTTAAACCACTTCATACATTTAAAGGACATTCCTAAAAGCTAATTAGTTTAAAAATATAGCTAGCCATCAATATCTACTTCTATGAATTAGTAGTACCCACAAGCAATAAAAATACTGTCGATGAGAGAGCAACTATCAAGTACATTCACGGGTCTCTTAATTATTATCATATAGAAAACCCCAAAAACTTGCCACATCCTGTGGTTTTAAAAATAACATCTCTGCTGCCAAATATCACGGTGAAAACTTAAAATCTATACGATAACGCAGTTAACAAGACTAATCCTTCAAAACCCAGTTGAGAAATCCACAAAAAATCCTATTCTATCCAAATAAGATGCATAAGATCGAACGTTCAGTAATGGGATTTGAGTGGAAAAAAAAAGATCAGAACTTTTTCAGTGGTAAC
>Ga0307514_10006619_pt1 | contig 10055 bp, 7 predicted proteins | sample 16_EM_MG_FD_203088 | JGI IMG/M metagenome (GOLD analysis project Ga0307514, IMG submission 203088) | Populus trichocarpa ectomycorrhiza microbial communities from riparian zone in the Pacific Northwest, United States - 16_EM | ecosystem: Host-associated > Plants > Roots > Unclassified | place...
ATTTGAAACAAAGAAAATAAAAAAAATAAATATTTTTAAAATATAAAAACAAATAAATTTATTTTTTTAATAAAAAACAAATATGAGCCACCATCAACTTTTAAAGCACTATATCGTCATCTTTCGTGCTCCCACCAATCCAAAAGTAAATAAAAACTTGTTTTGTAAAATGTTATTGGATTGTAAAAACATCATCGGCGGTGATTATATTAACTCATGGTCCAACAATATCAAATGTAAACTCCAAACCATTCACTTCTCGGCAACAAAATTATAAATTATTATACTAATAATTATTTTTTAAAGTATTATTTATTTAAGAATATATTAAAATAATATATATTTTTTATTTATAAAATTTATTTTTAATATCAGCATATTAAAAATTAAAAAATTAAAAAATTAAAAAAATTCAATTTTTTCTAAAAACATTTTTAAAACACAAAGTGTTTTATGATATTGTGTTGCATTAATATTTTTGAAAATGTTTTTTTACTTAAAAATATATTAAAATTATAAAAAAACACTACAAAATATTAATTTAATATTATTTTAAAACAAATAAATTTCTAAAAAATATCCAAAAACAAGTTATTACATTTCTTCCAAACGGGTTAAAAGAGATAGACCGACCGACCATGAAGCTCTAGGCTTCTAGTTTAGTTTTATTTTATTTGGGCTGATGAGAGAGACAGTTCCTCCATTAACAGGATCACCATAGCTTTATAACATGCTTCACATCTTATTTTTCTGAATTCACATGTAGCCGGACCAGATCCAGGCCCATGAACAGGCCCAGACCCAGTTACAGAACCAGATGCCCATGAAGTAACCAGCAAGGAAAGTCCTCCATCCATCGAATTTGAATGGGGAGGATGGAGTATTCCCCAAGCTCACACGTGCGAGTATTGAACCGCCACAGGCTACACGATCAACTCAAGCATCTATAAAAGCCAATCACAGATATTTGATTAAACGGGTGGCTCGAGTCGGTTTCCTCTTTCTACACAAATTGAATCCATTTTTCTCTCTCTCCCTCAAAGAATCGATCAAACCTTCCATCATCTACGATTACAATCTCTCCCTTTTTCCCAAATTTCTTCCGTTGAAATCAGTTCTTTAATTTTGATTTCCCCCCTAAATTCACCTAGGGTTTATCCGTTTAATTTCTTCTTTTTGAACGGAAATTTAATAAGTTAGGGTTTATTTGGTGGTGGTGGATACAAGCAGTAGTAGTGGAGGAGGGGGGTTGTTGTTGATATCAGAGAATATGAGCTTCCAGCCCAGAAATGACGGGGGAGATAATAATAATGGTAGCAGGTCCAGATTCCCGACCCGACAAACGTGGGTTCCCAGAGGATCTAATCCTTCTCTTCCGCTGAATGGGGATGTAAACCCAAACCCAAACCCAAACCCACCTTCGAGTTTCAGCTCTAGAAACAATGGAAATGGTGGGCATTCTAGCCATGGGACTGGAGTAGCTGATTATAGGTATAAGGGTGGTGTGAATGCACCTAGAGGTGGTCAAATGGGTCGGGGGAAGGAGAGGGGGGTGGAGACTCGGGAAGTGAAGGACCCGAATTTGCCGCAACTTGCGCAAGAAATTCAGGAGAAGCTTTTGAAGAGTACGGTTGAGTGTATGATTTGTTATGATATGGTTCGGAGGTCTGCGCCTGTTTGGTCTTGTTCGAGTTGTTTCTCGATTTTTCACTTGAATTGTATCAAGAAATGGGCTCGTGCGCCGACGTCTGTTGATTTGATTGCGGAGAAGAATCAAGGTTTTAATTGGCGGTGTCCGGGATGTCAATCTGTGCAGCTTACGTCGTTGAAGGATATTCGGTATGTTTGCTTTTGTGGGAAGAGGACGGATCCGCCTTCGGATTTGTATTTGACCCCGCATTCATGTGGGGAACCGTGTGGAAAACAGCTTGAGAAGGAGGTTCCTGGTGCTGATGGGAGTAGGGAGGGTCTTTGTCCGCACAATTGTGTCTTGCAGTGTCACCCTGGGCCATGTCCTCCTTGTAAGGCCTTTGCTCCACCAAGTCTGTGTCCTTGTGGGAAGAAAAGAATCACAACAAGATGTGCTGATCGGAAGTCCGTTCTTACCTGTGGGCAACGATGTGATAAGCTTCTGGAATGTTGGCGTCATCGATGTGAGCAGATTTGCCATGTTGGTCCCTGCAATCCTTGTCAGGTATTGATTAATGCTTCATGTTTCTGCAAGAAGAACACGGAGGTTGTTCTATGTGGGGATATGGCAGTGAAGGGAGAAGTGAAAGCTGAAGATGGTGTTTTTTCTTGCAACTCAACATGTGGAAAGGTTCTGGGTTGTGGAAATCATATTTGTGGTGAAACTTGTCATCCAGGTGATTGCGGGGATTGTGAGTTTATGCCTGGCAGGGTCAAGTCATGCTATTGTGGAAAAACAAGTTTGCAGGAGGAAAGAAATAGTTGTTTGGATCCAATTCCAACGTGTGCACAAATATGTGGCAAATCCCTTCCTTGCGGGATGCACCAATGTAAAGAGGTGTGCCATTCAGGGGATTGTGCTCCTTGTTTGGTTTCTGTCACCCAAAAATGCCGCTGCGGATCAACCTCCCGAACTGTGGAGTGTTACAAAACTACTTCAGAGAATGAAAAATTCCTGTGTGACAAGCCTTGTGGTCGAAAGAAGAACTGTGGAAGGCATAGGTGCAGCGAGCGATGCTGCCCTCTTTCCAACTCTAACAATCAGTTCTCTGGGGATTGGGATCCACATTTTTGTCAAATGGCTTGTGGGAAGAAGTTAAGGTGTGGACAACACTCTTGTGAATCACTGTGTCACAGTGGCCATTGTCCTCCTTGTCTTGAAACAATTTTCACTGATTTGACATGTGCATGTGGGAGAACTTCCATCCCTCCTCCATTGCCGTGCGGCACGCCTCCCCCTTCATGTCAGCTCCCATGCTCAGTTCCTCAGCCATGTGGCCATCCAGCTTCTCATAGCTGCCACTTCGGAGACTGCCCACCTTGTTCGGTGCCTGTAGCTAAAGAGTGTGTTGGTGGGCATGTGATTCTGGGGAACATACCCTGCGGGTCAAGGGATATCAGATGCAACAAACTCTGTGGGAAGACCAGGCAATGTGGTTTGCATGCATGTGGAAGAACTTGTCATTCACCGCCTTGTGATACCTCTCCTGGAACTGAAACTGGCTCAAGAGCTTCTTGTGGGCAGACATGCGGTGCCCCTAGGAGAGATTGCCGGCATACTTGCACTGCACTTTGTCATCCTTATGCTCCTTGTCCTGATGTCAGATGTGAGTTCCCTGTCACAATTACTTGCTCTTGCGGCAGGATGACAGCATCTGTTCCTTGTGATGCTGGAGGGAGCAATGGTGGTTATAATGATACTATTTTAGAAGCATCCATTCTCCACAAGTTGCCAGCGCCTCTTCAACCAGTGGAATCATCTGGAAAGAAGATTCCTCTTGGCCAGAGAAAGTTTATGTGTGATGATGAATGTGCCAAGTTTGAGCGGAAAAGGGTTCTTGCAGATGCTTTTGATATCAACCCTCCAAATTTGGAAGCTCTTCATTTTGGTGAGAATTCTTCCGTGACAGAGTTGATTGGTGATCTGTACAGGCGCGATCCAAAATGGGTGCTTGCTGTGGAGGAGAGGTGCAAATATTTGGTTCTTAGCAAGAGCAGAGGAACCACAAGTGGTCTTAAGATTCATGTTTTCTGCCCAATGCTGAAGGATAAAAGAGATGCAGTTAGGCTAATTGCTGAGAGGTGGAAGGTTGCAATTTATTCTGCTGGTTGGGAGCCAAAGCGTTTTATTGTAATCCATGCTACACCAAAATCCAAAACCCCATCTCGTGTGATTGGCATTAAGGGTACGACAACTTTAAGTGCCTCCCATCCACCAGTTTTTGATGCTCTCGTAGACATGGATCCCAGGCTTGTTGTTTCTTTTCTAGATTTGCCGAGGGAGGCGGATATAAGCTCACTGGTCCTTAGGTTTGGTGGGGAATGCGAACTAGTTTGGTTGAATGATAAGAATGCCCTGGCTGTATTCAATGATCCTGCTCGAGCAGCAACCGCTATGAGGAGGTTGGATCATGGATCAGTATATTATGGAGCTGCGGTGGTTCCTCAAAATAGCGGTGCATCCATGGGATCACCAGCTACCAATGCCTGGGGAACGGCAGGCACTGCAAAGGAAGGGACGATCACAGCTCTGAAGGGAACTTCGTGGAAGAAAGCTGTAGTGCAGGAGTCTGGTTGGAGGGAAGATTCATGGGGTGATGAAGAGTGGTCTGGTGGTGGTTCTGCAGATGTTCAGGCTTCTGCATGGAAAGGGAAAGAACATCCAATCTCCACTTCAATTAACCGATGGAGTGTACTGGACTCCGATAAGGCTGACAGTTCATCTGCTGCCTCTGTCAGGATCGAGGATCCTGCAAAACGAGTTGCAGAAATTCTTTCCAGTTCAGGTTTGGAATCAAATGTAAGCACTTCGAATATATCAGTGCAAACTGCGATGCAACCTGGAGGGGTTTCAAGTGAAGAAGATTTATCTGAGGTGGTGGATGACTGGGAGAAGGCCTATGATTGAGAACATGCGTGTGGAGTCATCTGATTTTTTGAACATGCTTCCAGGGTATCTTTTGGTCTATACCTATTTCACTTTAAACATTTTGGCGTTTGCAGGAGTATTTTACCCGTTATTTTTATGAAAAGCTATATCATCCACCCCTATTGATGCTTGATGGTGGGTGTTTCTTCTTCTTCCTTTCTTCTTTTTTTTTTTCCGGCTCTCTACTTGAAATCCCATTAATTTCGGCGGAGACTGGAGAGGGCATACATCTTTGCTGTATGGGAGAATACTTGTTACTGTAGAACTTTGTCAAAGAATCTAGGAAAAAAACATCGCGGCCTCGTCAGCGGGTTTTGTTGATATATTTTCGAGAAAGGCATTCTATGTGTACAGAGAAAAACTGAGATTTCGCTACTTTTGATTCCAATGAAATATCTGCTCTATTTTGGCATGACAGGTGTTTCTTCGTTTTCTTTTCAATGTTTTGATCCCAAAAACAATGTCTGAGCTGACTTATGGTTTGGTTGGTCTGGTCTGGTTTGTATGCCTATGTTCAAGAACATGCAATTTTTTTTATTTTCATGCTGTCCCATTGTTGATCTTTGGCATGCTTGTGTCAACCTGTTAAGTTCTTAATGTTTTACAGGGATTAAAAGTTTTTGTTAAGAAACAGGAGTTACTGCTGTTTAGATGTCTCTCTAGCCAGAGAGATTTATCTTCTGGTTTATTGGCAAATGCGATCAAGAAGGTCACAGCCCCCTCTGGTTCTATCCCTACTGTTTTTGCGTGCTTGGAACGTCCTGCTTGCTCCCTTTTTCAAATGGAATACTGATATCGCAACAGCTATGCAGTTCTCATGGTGACACAGTGTCCCCATTCTATTGAGGTCTGTTTTCTTTGAATTTCATTGTTTATGAACCATTTTGTGTGGAGATAAAATGTATCCGTTTAATTGTATTGGGATTCTGAACAAGAGGCATCTTCTAAGTTTTGTTGCTAAACGAGATAAATTTAAGAATAACGATAATTTAATCCTTAATCTTCATATAGATTAGCTGATTATCTACTCATTATTTCCATTTGGCATCAATTCTGTGCATGTTGAGTGATAAGTGATGATGTTGCTGCATTTTAACTGAACTGCAATCCATCAGCATCTTAAAAGAAGTTAGTCGAAAGTCGGTGTAAATTGCTGTAATGATCGATTATCTAATTCTACTTGAAGCAATCGAACCTTGCTAAAACAACTAGAATATATATGTTCTTCACTATCTTGAGATCAACAGAAAGCAATTGGTTCAACTGAACTGTGTTGCATTTCCAATTGTTTAGAGGTCCGAAGGCAATCTAAAATGAGCATGAGATTTTGTTACTAGTACTATTTCCTCCTGCGTAAATCCCATTTTGAAATAAAAATGCTGGTACTTGGAACCAACAGGAGGAAGCTAGGAAACTCAATCTCTTGCAGGAACCGAATACTTTCCATGCATCTTATGCAATTTCTCAACTAGCTCTACCCAAGTATTGACAGGAAGAGATGTGCCCTAGCCTTTCACATACCTTAGCTGTTCCTTCGAGTGGCCAGTATAAACTTCTAATGCTTCGCTTCAATTAGACTTCTGGTGTGAGGTGCATGGTGCAACATACACTGCTTGATTGTGTCGTAATGCATTAGATGAAAAACTGCATGTTGACAATCATTCATTGAATATAATTATTTTCTAAAGTAGATAAAAATGAAGAAAATTACTAAGTTATTGTCACAAGTGTAGAAAAATAAAGGGTTTCGGGTAGGGGTATTTTGGTATTTTTGTTTTTATACACAATCGAATTACACATGTATCTTAGATCCAAGAAATCTAATTTATTATGATCAAGGGTATTATGGTCTTTCAACCATGATTTTTTTGTTAATTATTAGTTTGGTTAAAGGTAGTTACGTAATTGATCATTAAAATAATATTTTTAATTTGAAAAAATCTGTTAGTGTGTTGAAGCTGCCATCACACTTTGGACGGCATGTATGTGACGACTCTAGGTGCTTAAAAATGGGCTCCCTTGCATGTTATTCCTCATCATCTCCTTTTTTATTTAGAGTGACATATGATGTCTAGATATTACTGATTTATCATCAATGACCCTTTCTTTTCATCCCTTCATTTCTCTCTCCTAACTCGATAAATACACAATGGTCCTCGTTGTTATTGGTATTTCAGATTTGGTCTTTTTGGTTTTGATTTCTGTATTTTTTTCATTTTCTTTTTTGTTAAAGTTTTGTTGTTTTTAATTTAACCCTTGCCTTTTAATTTGTATAGATAATGTTTATCAATTCGGTCCTTCTACTTTTAATTTTTTATTTTTATCCTTTGCCTTTTTGTCAAAGTTTTTATGGTTTTAAATTAGTAAGGTTGACTTGACATGACTCAGTTAACTTGGTCGATTTATAGACAACCCGACCAACCAACAAAAAAATTATAAGGATAAAATTGAGAAAAAAAATGATGAAAGTGATAGAAAAAACATCCCACCACATCTTCTTGCCAAATTTAGGTTTAAAATTTAAAAACATGAGAGTTGTCAAGACTTAGACTAGTCCAAAAAAAACCTAGTCGACGAGTGAAAAAATCTGAGGAAAAATTTAAGGAAAAAATAATAAAATTGACAAAAAAAACCTTTGATTCTTTACCTAGCATAGGTTTAAAACTAAATCATGTAAGAGTTGTTCCGACGTGATTCAGTTAACTTGGCTAATTTAAAGACAACTTGGATGTTTGTTAAAAAAAAATATGAGTATGAAATTGAAAAAAAAGGGAAAAAATTGAAAGAAAAAAAACAGACAAAAAGAAAAAAAAAGAAAAAGATACTGAATTGAAAAAAAAAAAAAACCTTCACTGTTTAGGTCATAGACCCTTAGTTTTCTACATTTTCTCCATTTTGACCTGCACCCACTCTCCCTATGAAAAGAAAATAGAAGAAAACCATTGCCCCATGATTGAAGGGAGTCCGGACCAGCCAAAGATAAAAGGGGAAGGAAACTCCTCTGATACATCCTTTTGATACCAGCATAACCAGAGGAGGGAAGCTCTCTGATTTTTATCATTAGTATCACTGTAAGAGCCCGTGGTCTTCTCTGTTTAGCTAGAGACCCATGGCCTCTTCCATCATCTTTCCAGGCATAACTCCCACAGGAAACAGGATACAAAAATGGATAGTCCTCTTCCATCTTTGTGCTGAAGACCGTCCCTCTCTCCCTCTCATTTTTTTCTTAGAACTTCTACTCCCTTTCTTCCTCTCGGGACCAGCAGCAGCCAAGACCCAGTACCACCCGTGAGCCACCATCACTAATAACAGCCTCCTTCACCTCCTTCACCCGTGACAGCCCCTCCCCACATCCGGCCAGGACAACTCCATCTTCCACCCATGACAGCCACCATAAAACAACCCTCAAACATCCACAAAGCATCGTCCACAAAAAAACCCCGAAATCAGCCCAGAAACAGCGCACAAAACCACCTCTAGACATATGTGAAAACTCCAACCAAAACACCTTGAAACAGACCCCAAACCAGACAAAGCTTTGCCACTAAAACACCATCCAAACAACCACTTTCCATACCAGAATAATCCAGTTCCAAGTCACCACAAGACAGCCATCAAATCATCACAAAATTGCGCTACAAACAGTAGCAGTAGGAACCATCTACGTTGGAAAAAAAAAAAAAAAACAGGAGGAGACATCAAACTTCAACATAGCAACCTCCCTTCACAGATGTCCGTTTGCATTTTTGCTAGTGGGGAATCTAAGAGGATATGTAGCAGTTTCAAACCTCATTGGATTTTCTTCTAGAAGGAGCAATAACACTTGGCAATAGTGAGAGAAGACAAACTGAAAAACAAGGAGAAGACTAAAAGTTTAACATAGCAGAATATTCTCTGCAAGTGTCCGTTTGGGACTCTGCTAGTGGGGAATCAAAGAGGGAATATAGTAGTTTCAGACATGGTAGAAGTAACACCCTGAAGTTAGGAGAAGAGGTTGATCTAGACTGAAAAACAGGAAGAATACATAAACTTAAACGTAGCAAAGCTCCACCTACATGTATCCATTTGCTACACCGCCATTGAGGAATCAAAGAGGAGACAGATAAGTTTTAAATTCACTAAATTTACAACCTTCAAAAGTAGTAGCATGTGGCCCCACGCACCAGCAACAACGATGACACGTGAAACTTATGCGTCGTCACTATTCTAGCAATTCCAGCATTTCTAGCAGCTCTATTCTATTTCCAAAGTTCTGGAAAATCCATTTTAAATCTTGGATTATTTAATGTGTTGTTTGTGATTGTTTTTGGTTTATGATAATAATGGTAAATATTTGTGATTGTACGGTGTGTACGAGTTTAATTAGTAAAAATGGATGTGCATGTGTGTTTGTATTTTTTTTGTTGGCATAGTTAAAAACAAAAAAAAATTAAATATTTTAACTTGCATCATAGGCGAGCTTTTTAAAAAAGGGAAGTATAAAAAATATCTCTAGTTCGCATAATTTAGTTCCTTTTTTAAATACCATGTTTAAACATAAAAAAGCAAACAAATAACAAAAATCATTTTTGCATGTTGTAGCATTCTAAAAAAGAAAAATTTATTTTTAGCATTTTTATAAAAAAAATTTGTTTTTATTGCATGTAATTTGAGCTTGATAACAAGTTTATCAAACCCATTAAAAAGCCTGGCTCAATTAAAATGGTCATTAGGCTTACATACTAAAAAATACAAAAGAATCAAAATCCATCACTTTTTATTTTTGAAACTAAACAATGACAATGTTTTTTAATTAAGTGGTCTTAATCCCACTTATTTCATTAGAACTCAACCTAGAATTGTTTGAGTTAAGTGGACTCACGATGAATATTAATCTCGGTATTTACTAATATTAGAGTTAGAAATATCCACCTTAATATTTACTCACACCAAAATCAGAAATATTAATAGACAAAATCATTGATAACTTAGTACAACAATCCATAACAATTTAAGACAAAACTAGTAATGCAATCTACCTAAGATAAGAAACTTTAGGAGTAATAGTATCTTTTCTCTAACGTTATCAGTTCTTTTCCATAGAATCCCTAAATACCAGTTAGGATTTTTAATGGCCATAATATCAGGTGACGACTCTATAGACAAGACTCTTTCCTCAAAAGAACTGAACACTAGAAATCATGTTCTCTTTTCTTTTTTTGTTTTTAAAGATCATGTCGATGTTGGACGTGACCGTTGATATGAACATTAAATTTTCATAAACTTTTTCAAGTTTTTTTGAAGTATAGTAGGGTAATGAATGGAACTTAAAGAATAGGAGAAAAAACTCTAGTAATTCAAAGGAACCTACCACTCAGTTCAAAGATTTAAACTCTAGGGTATTAGTCTATTGGTTAATAAAACAGGTTTTTTATCTTTATTTTTAGAGTTTAAACTT
>Ga0307514_10006620_pt1 | contig 10055 bp, 5 predicted proteins | sample 16_EM_MG_FD_203088 | JGI IMG/M metagenome (GOLD analysis project Ga0307514, IMG submission 203088) | Populus trichocarpa ectomycorrhiza microbial communities from riparian zone in the Pacific Northwest, United States - 16_EM | ecosystem: Host-associated > Plants > Roots > Unclassified | place...
ACTCCACCAGTAGCACTTCCGTGGCTGTAATTCCCCCCCAAACCGATCCTACCATATCCCCACTGCGGCCTTGGCCCTACGTCTTCAGAAACCTCAGTGCTGAGCCCATTTCTAGCCTGACTGGAAAGCCTGAGTATATCTCCTTTTATTGATATTCCCTGTTGAAGTGGGATTTTCTATGTCTGGGTGGTGTGGAAAACAAACCGGAAAAGTAGACGTGAAGATGGATGAAAGCATAGTTAATACAAGCTGATTTCTTCCCTAACTCAATAAGCTAAAAAAGCAGTAAAATTTACCCTCCAACACTAGAAAACCTAAAGTTGAGTAGGTATACTTACCCTGAAAGCTGATTCATGGAGTTCATTGGAATTCCAGACCCCGCAAACGAGCAGTATAACAGTATAACACTGAGCAGTGTCACCAAACGCACCAATAGATTTTCCCTACTACTATCACTACCGAAAAACTGATACGGATTTAGGCACCACCCATAGATGAGATAATGCACTTAAAATTTGTACGGGAACTAGTATTTTACCCTGACCGCGGCTATCTGCTGGGGGATGGCTACCTTGAGCCCCAGGCTTCTCAATTGCGCGACATTCTCCAACTAGGACTAAATCGAATCACACTGGTGAAATCAAACACAAGAGGGGCGGGGTTTTGGCTCATTTTACAACTGGATTAACCTAACTACAATCCCCCACAATACCAGCATTGCCATTCCTCTTCAACCAAAGAAACCCTAAAATACAAAGAATATCCAACACTAAATACCCAAAGATCCCTATACCCCCAATACCCTTATACCATACATCGTAATACCAAAGCCTAAAATCCCAAATCACGTATAAGAAAGACAAGCAATTTGATATTTTGTGCTTCGCAGCAGCCCAGTCTTAGTAGCTCAAGCAAGATAACAAAACACAAAACAAACAAAAGCCGAAACTGAAGAATGAAAACGCCAGCAAAAAAGGGACAACTTCAGACGGTCCCGGGTTTTACGAAATCCCTGATTCCCAGAAGAAAACCCACAACCAAAACCCTGAAAAACATACCCTAGGTGTGAAGTGAACAAGAGATAGAAGGGTGAAAACAAGTACAAGAAGTTTGAAGGTCGTTCAAGCCCAAAATATAAACAATTCAAAGTGACTCTTGAGTGGAAATGTGGCCGAAAAAAGCCAAGTATATAAATGAAGATGGTTCCATGAGCTCAGCAGGCTGAAACTGTTTCCTGGTAACCTGGGTATCCGAGTGTGGTGAAAGGTCGTTAGGAGGAAAAAAAAAAAAAAAAAAACTCGCATGCAACAGAACACAAGCATAGTTAAGACAAATTGAGAAAGAAAAAACAGCCACCAAATACCACAAAGTAAACCCAGTAATCCCCCCTCCACACCAACTGTATTAGCAACAATATAGACTGACGGATAACAAAAACAGGGACAATAAAGGACAAACGAAAAAAAAAAATAATAGAAAAAAGGGCAAAGAAATCATCAATCCCTCAGATTTTCTCGCCATTGACCTCAATATCATAGCCCTCGCCCTTCTGCTTGATTGCTTTTGCAAGCATCAACTCTCTCATCCAATCGATTCTTTCATCGCGGCTCTTGACAGCAAAGTGGTGGACAACCTTCTTCTCCTTACTAGCGGAGGCACCCTTCCCACGCTTTTCCTTATCATTGCACGGCACAAGCTGGAAGAAGAATGCACCATCGTTTGCGTTACCCTGATCATTTTTGATCTTCCAAGACTTGAAGGCAGCTGAAAGTTTAGTCGAAGCAGAGTTGGAGCATGCGACGGAATAGTCCTCCATCTCGATGAACCCATCTTCAGCGCTGTGTTGATCCTTATGAATTCCGAGGCGGGTCCCGCGAAGGACAAAATGGTGCTCAGGCCACTCGTGTCTGAACCAGTTTGTCTTGCGCTTACGCATCCATCCAGAGTGGACACGGATGCTGGAGTTCAAGATATCATTAGGAGCCTTCCGTGTCCTGATCTCTTGGATGGAGGTCTTGTCGCTTGCGTCCTCCCACTCGGCGTTCTCCTCGAGGTCGTCGAGTACCACAACCTGTGGTCTGACACCAGTAGTGGACTGAGCTCCACGCCTTGAGATGCCTGCAGCACCAGGTGGAGGAGGCGCAGGTGCCAACAACTTTCCTGCGGTACTAGGCATGCCGAAGCTGGACCGATTCATAGCACCCCGCTGGCCAACCCCATAGGTCATATCTGGTGGTACACTCGCACTTTGATTCCTGAATTCCGCGATCATTGGCGTGCTGCTTCCAATAGGAACATCCATCTCTGAGAAAGGTGTTGTAGTTCGGAGCATGCTACCTCGGGCCCTATATGACATCGGAGAAAATCCAGCGCTACCAGCTGGAGCAGGAGTAAGGTTTGCCGTCCGGAGGCCTAGAGCGGGTGTCTTGGACCTGCTAATGATGGGGCTCATGGGAGGGGCGAACCCATCTCCCGCAGGGAGGATCATGGATCCGATCTCTGGAACTTGATCTTCCTGCTCAGCCTCATAACCTGCTGCTGGAGCTTCTTCACAGTACTCCTGGGGCTTGACAGAACCAGGGCTCGCCAGGGCTCTCATGATCTCCTCGTTGCTCTTCTGTGGCACTGGTGGTGGCTCTTTCCGCTGCTCTTCGAGGTGCTGAAGATGTTGGTGGATTAAAAACTTCTTGACGTTCTCAGCAGGATCCATCGCAATAATCTCCCTAAGGGCACCTTCTTGCAACTTGACCTCTCTCGACTGAATGGGACCGAGAACATCAGATGAAGCCAGAACGGAGGGCGCAACAAAGCTACCTGGCCTGCCAGTGGCGGTTTCATTCTGGGACACCACGCTGTCTCTTGAGGCCTCGAGAGTCATGGCCTGAGCAATGGAAGGAGTGACTGCAACCAAAATGGTCCCAGCAGATGACCTCTGGGGAAGAGCGCTCATTTGGGACTTTAGCTGGGCTACCCTTGAGTTCGTAGACTGCTTTCTGCCAACTCCATGCCTGCCACACTTGTCACCCTTCTTGCACTTGGTGTGGGCCTTGCAAGTTCGCCTCCCGGCAACAGAGATAGAATCGCCCGGCACAATGGAATCAGGTGCTGGATTATTTTTACGCATTGGAGTCTCACGAAGGGTGGGCAAAGCCTCCCTTCCGCTTTTCACGCGGAAAACTTGCTCACCTTCGGTTGTCTCTGCAGCGTCAGTCCCAGAGTCGGCAGACGAGAACCTTTTCCTTGAGATTCTAGCATGGGTGCCCTTCTTGGTACGAATACGGCGCCTGCGGGTTGGGGTACGCATAAGGCGAACCGCAATAGTAGTCTCTTCATCTTCAGACGAGACCGATCGTGGCTGATCCTCGTCTTCATCCTCCTCCTGGATATCAGCGCTAAATGCAATGGGCTTCAGGGCTTCAACGTGAGGAGTCCTGGGTGTCAGCGCTGGGCGAGATGATGCCGGGGATGGCCTGGCGGAGCGGTGGGAGGCAGTGCGAGACATTCTGGATTCTGGTCTGTAGGTGGCGAATTGTTCAACCGGCCCAGTGGAGCTGCGACAGCGCAGGTGGTGGATCTCAGACCACACTTCAATACGCTTACCAAATGATTGAATGTCAAGCTGTTGTTTTATCAGTAACAATTATACTAAGAAATTGTGCAGGCAGTAAGCTTACCTCCTTAAGATCTTCCCACTTCAGGTCAATTAGGATTTGTCCGGAAATGTCGTTTCGAGCAAATTTCTCCACAATGGTCCTATCGAATCCCACCTTGGCTAGATGCTGGCACACTTGTTGGGGAGTCCAATCCATGATATCCAACTGATCATAATCATTTATCACGGCAGCTGAGAGTGTACTCAGTGGTCTGATATCCCTTTCGGGGTTAAAAGATCTTTCCATCTCCTGGGCTGGCTCGAAGGATTGATGCTGATGTTGAGGTGAGGTTGGAGAGAGTTGGAGCGAGAGGCGACGCTGGTCGACGTACATCACGGTATTCAGGCTTACAGGGATGTCAAATTCTGTCACATCAAGGGGTGTAACAGGTGTAGGAGGAATAAAATCCGCTGAGCTGGCAAGGCGTGTTGCGGCCGCCGACGGTACACTCGAGCAAACTGATAGTGATCGGAAGAGATGCGGACCTTTTGGCCCAATTGTTGTGATCATATTTTCCTTCGCTGTATATCTTGGGAGATCATCCCCATAGCTCATAGAATGTCGATACATCATTGGATTTTTATGGTCTGGATCATATATCGCCGGTTCACCGTAATGAGGCAATGGCGACTGCTCGGGAGTTGGCGCTTCGCTAGTACTGTAGCTGGAAATTGAGGTTCGGGTACGCTTTGTTATTGCACATTCAAGGTCAGCCCAAACTGCTTTTGCCTGCAAAGGTCTATCGTATAAAATATTTAGATGGCTTGGACACTTACAGAGCCTGAGTGCATGCTGTCACTGTCCGTCAGAATTCCCTGCATATGTCTCGCTCGGCTGGATAAACTCTCCATGCTCTCAGCATCGCTCACTTCCTCAGGAATCTGCCCCGGTGCCTCATCCTCCTCCTTAATATCCTGTTGTCGCCACCCCTTGGAACCTACCATAGACCTCCCCCGCTCCCTGGCAAGGTCGCTGTGGCTCTCATATTCGGAATCAGACACGGCGATGCTTGTTGCCTGTGATATCGGCCGCAGAGATAGCGGTCTTGGTGGGACTACATTCCGATTTGCCGAATATGAAAGAAATCCTGATTGTGCTGAGCCCTGTCGGGAGTATGTTGAATGCTGGCGCATGTAAGAATTGTGCCGCGAAGACGCTGGCGTTGTGTAGACGGACTGCCGCAGTGCCATCGTGTCAATTACATTGCCCGATTAAGCAGCGGAGAGAGATCGTCATATTGATCCAAAGAAAACTCACCATCTTTGGTATATGGCTACTTAGTAAATTACTGGATGATCAAAGCTAAATGAAAGAGAGATAAACCGACACCGAAAGTAAACACAGTTCACGTTCGGGGGAATAGTCCTCGTCTGCGATTGTGTGGTGCTCGTTGCAAGATATTGTAAGGTTACTGCTGGCTGCCCAATGAACAACGAGATGACGATTCTTCTATCGACACCAGGTGTGATGACTGAAGCGAGTTATTCAGAGACGCAACGTGAGAAAAGGCAAAAGATGGTGGGGAGGGCTCCAAGTTTAAGTATATTCCTAACGGTGAACGTATCCGCTCTGCAGCTGCTAACCAAGAGCTCGCTTCTCCGGGGTGGGTGTGTGAAGCGGTGGATATAAATGGACCAGGGTCGGGGTGCGACGTGGGAGTGGCCTGGGGGAGGGGGGGTTGTGGATGGAGGGCCAGGCTGCCTGGTGGTTGGTTTCGCTATTTCTATCTGAGAGACAATGATCACCCACGACCATGCCACAAAAAATAATACAAGAAAAACATCCAAAAATGAATGCTCGACTCTAATCTGCGGTGTGTGACAAAAATATAGAACTGAACCACCACCACCACCAATAGCCTCTTGATTCACTTTCAGGAAGAAGATTCCATACTGCACTACAATTGAACACTTGTTGGATGAAGGTATAGAATGAAAGTACGGTACCCACACACACAGTGTGGGACGTGTGAATTCACAGGGCGAGTCGGACGTGCGGGGTGCTGCGACTGGCAGGAACTGTACTGCAATCACTGGCTTGGCAACCCAAACGTACGCGCCCGTTGATGCAGCAGTTTGATAGTGTAGACGCAACCTGGGGCTGAACACACTGGTTGGCCGGACAAAGCATTTGTTATGTGGGCAAGCTTCACCACGATCATGCACCTTTCGACGTAAGAGGCAGGGAAGGTACTCGCAAGGGATACTTCACCCTGACAATAAGTACATTACACTCCTCCACCCAATCTCGATGTGTATTGGCCGCCCTAATTTGGGGGAGCCGTCACCAAACGCCGTACCTGAGGCGGGAAATCATTTTGTGTTCGTCTGAGACTCTTGACTTTGATAACCGTTGAGATGTCAGGCCAACTCGCTCCAACAGCCTGACTCATGAAAAATGTACATTGGACAGGCAACACATAGGTACTGTATGTACTGTACCTACAGGCGTTTCTCAATCCTATCTACATCTCACAATTAAATACGCCTACCACTTTCCTTTTCTACTAAATCAGCTTCCTCTCATCTACCTACCATGTCACTCAACCTGTATTTAGTCGTGAGCGAGTTGCAAAAAGTCAGCTGCACGCCCTGCCGAAGAATCACACTTAGCCGAATTAACCAGGCCCTTGAGCGTGACGGACAAGGATGAATATCTCGATCTGGATTGATGCTATTCCAATATTAGCAGGAAAAACAAAAGTTCGGCTTGTTGGTACAATTGGACCAGGAAGCTCGAACCGGAAAAGCACTTTCCCCATCATGAGTTCTCGAGTGTTGGACCAGAACAATCGTCGTGCTTACAATACACATTTTTGGGGGGGGAGCCTATATATACGCCTTTCCCCTGAAGGGAGCCTTAGGTTATGAGGCGGCTTACAATGCACATGCATCGAGCAAACGTACATTTATGCATTGCGGATGTCTGTATCTATCGGCCATGACCATGCCCTGGTGAAGAGTCGTCAAAAGACAAGCACTGTCCAGGCACCCTTGATGTGATCGACTTTCGTCACTTTAGCTAGAGGCCCGCCACCCGTCCTCTGCGCAGCGAGAGCTCTCTCATCATTGTGATTTTACGAATTAGTTGGGCTAGCTACTGTTGGTGGCGTGGTAGCTGGTAGGGATATTCATTACTCCCCAGTCCAAGAAAAACCACCGTGCCAAATCGGCATTTCTGAAACACACGCGAAGAGAGCACGAGGATGTGATGCGTGGCGTGGTACATTAGCGAGTGTGGAAGCATTTCTGTGGTGAACCGTGCCGCATTATCGTCATCACAGAGCTAGTAGTAGAGAGTACCTATAGTACTATACATTATAAGTGAAATTGGCGATATCCCAAGCTTATTAAAATACAGAACCTGTACATGTATATATATCCACACATCCGTATCTATGTATGTGCCAGAGCTTCAATTCTGCCCCGTCCCTGACCTGGTATTGGGTGGTTGAGTGATATCGTTGGGTTACGAAGGCTGTGTACCCACATTCTTCCTACCAGGGACCCCACTATCCCACACACGCAGCTTCCAGGGGACTTGAATGTCTCAATGCACACCGACATCTCATGGGGCCAAATTGCGTATTCTCTTGATGAATATTTCGTCTCGGCCTTGACTAGTCTCGAGCCAGGCCCTCAACTTGACAGCTTCATTGTGCCACAAGTAGTCTACTGTACATACAAAATTGAAAGCTGACGCCTGAGCTAATCTCGTGGCAGATGGCTTCGCTTGACTAGGCGTATCCGGGTAGTGTTGATCCACTCCTCTACGCACTTGTACCCCACATTGCTCAGTTTGAATAGAGCTGCAAGCTTCTAGACGAGTGTTTATTCAGACCTGCCACCCCGGCTGTATTCACTTGTGTATGAGGCTCCAACATGTCATCGCCAAACAGCCAACTCGCCCTGTGTAAATGCATAAAGGTACCCATATGCCCCTAGCCCTGTAATATGCCTCAGTCCGTTCATGAGCACCACAACTAATGGAATCAAAAGGCTGTGATAAAAATCTAGAAGGTGCGGCTTCAATTCGAATTGCTAGACCAATGTCGAAACAACTGTATAACAATGGGCCTAGCATATGTAGAATATGGAATCAGTTTCTGTAACAAAGCACCCCATACCGCAGAAGTGTGAGAGATTGAATCAAGACTGTTGTGGTCGGCCTCTCCGTGTTTTGTCCACCATCTCGTGCATACACATCGCGAATAGAGACAATACGGAGGTGATCTCCATAAGGAAGCTCGCCAGTTACAAACTTTGACACGGGGCTGGCTGAACCCTTGAATAGTGCCCCTGGTTAAGTTCCGTTGACCTGCATAGGTAGGTACCTGCAACCTGCAAGTGTACCCTACCCCGGCCACGCTTGTCAAGTCTATGCCTAACCAGCCATGGCGCATGGTGTTGGTTTGAAGATCTTTACCCGTGGTGTCTCAAGATAAGATGCCTATATTAAACGGTTGCCTCTACCAGGGCTCTTATAGGATAGAGCTCATTCCGTGGGGGTCTTTGCTTTGGGTAGCTGTGCAATTGTGGAGTTTCTTATAGATTGTGCTAGTAGGACAGGTTACGACAGTACCTAATGGCCAAAGTAATCGAACACGATGTGAATACATTCGATATGAGGAGAATTCGAACATATATGCCAGGAACATGCTTGACACGAACCAGATCCACCCTATTGACTCCCATCAGTTATCTCACTCCTTGTACCAGCTGTATCCACATGTGCTGGTCTTTTGCTTGATGTAATGCCTCTTGGACAGTAATATTGTGATCCTTCATTGGACAGACTGAGATGTGGTCTTCTCAGTCAGCCAGTTAGTGTCTTATAATAACACCTTAAATGGGGAAATTTAGATTCCATGGGGTAAGTATATAGATGTACAAACGCTTCAAGCTTTCATAGGAGGGAACCCTGTAGCATTTTACGAGTAGTTCTTCCATGGGCTGCTTCACTGAGTTTCTCGGTTATACATTTTAGGTTGGGTCGCTTAATGAGATCAGATCCGTATTGTAATGTAATACAATGAGGCGAAGAGCAAGTTAGTGATAACTTTCAGCGGGGTAGCACATCGTGCATGAGCTCCTTACAATTCAATGATCGCCGATCATAACGTGCTTGATATCGATTCAATGAAAACCCGGATATATTGATATACTATGACCTAAACGTCGTCTATTCACCACAGGCGGGATGAGGTGTAATGCGTTTTCATATCTGGGCCCCGCATCTGACTACCCTTTTGAACGCTTGGTTAGATACTCGGACGCAAAGGTTCGCCCTGTCGGGGGGACATCATGAACTAAGTAAATAAGCTGCATACTGCACCAGCCCACCTCGCCTCCACCCAAGCACCCGCGGATGATTTACCGATCGATGTCCTTAATTTCCGTAGGTTTCTTATGCACCACAAATAGAGTACTGTGAATAGGTTGATCATAGCCCGGGCACGCATATGCATATTTTTTTAACAACGAAATTAAAAAATCTCTTGGCACAACTGAGCACATGAGTACCGGTAGGTACAACACCTGAGGCTGTAAAGTGATTGTGTTTGGTGACCATGCGGTACGGTGATGGATTACGCCATCCATGATGCTCATACATAGTCACATCACATATGCAGAAGGCCTGCAAAAGTGTGTCCGCCGACAATCGATAAGAAGCCAACCAGCTCATCACAGCTGGACCGATACAGTTTGGCGTCAATGGTTACAGGTGTTTACACATGGGGCAATCTTTTCCCGTGACAGTTCAACCAGAGCTCATCAAAGTGACATGTATGGTGACATATACTTCTACGGACATCGCCGGGTTCGCAATTGAGTGCAAATTTGGAAAATGGCTCTTCCGTATTTAGTTGAATTTACCTACACGACCGTGGCAATCTAATGATATTCTTCAACAGTACCTTAGCAAGCACTCTGAAAACTATCTATCCAGGAATCTATAATGGATGCATGTAGTTTCTATTGTACGTATCCTGAACGACGGTGTCGCATATGATGCATTGGTTAGAGCCCCCTTCACTTCGATAGGTTATAGTTACCTACTCTCATAGCGGCGTCGCCCGGGTTTGGAGGTTCCATACCTGTATTATATAGACATTACGGATATCGTATCAAGCCACTGAACATCCCTGGCTTCAGGATAATCTAGCTCTAGTACTTTGAAACCCCAACCAATCAACATGTATAAACCGTTGCGGCTTTTTTTTTTGCTTCTTCCGTCATTAATCGGTCATTAAAATCTCATTTTCATTGTTTTGTTTTGATTCAGGTTGCCACTCAAGATGCGGGTCATTGAGTCGTGCTTGCCGAGTTAGAGGCAGGGTAGTTACGGCCTTCTCGAAAGCTAGTCGAAAGGAGCCAGGCGAGGTCTTCAGCCATCGGACAA
>Ga0307514_10006621_pt1 | contig 10054 bp, 4 predicted proteins | sample 16_EM_MG_FD_203088 | JGI IMG/M metagenome (GOLD analysis project Ga0307514, IMG submission 203088) | Populus trichocarpa ectomycorrhiza microbial communities from riparian zone in the Pacific Northwest, United States - 16_EM | ecosystem: Host-associated > Plants > Roots > Unclassified | place...
TTTCTCTCTGGGTTTCTTCCTTTGCTTCTGTTTCTTTGGTTTTATTCCCCTGCCTCTGGTTCCAAAGGTCAAGGGACAGCAACGATGGAGGCTGGTTGCTGTTGGTTTTTTTCTTGCTTCTTGTTCGGCTGATCCTCTGTTATCTTCTCCCTGTGCTGCCCAGTTCTCCTTCCTCTCTCCCTCTGTTTCTTTTTATTCTCCCTGTTCTCTTTCTCTCCCTCTCTGTCTCGTCTTTCTCCTTTCCGTCCTCCTCTGCGTTCGGTTTTTCTTCTGGCTTTTATAGCCGGAGGATGAGAATGTTTTTGGTAAGCCGGCGTGCATCACGGTGGTGAGGGTTGTCAGTCGTGATACACTCCCTTCTTGATTTGGAAACGGCTCCATTATCGCTGCCAACGTCTCCTTCCTTAATTATCAAAGAACACCAGCTGTTGCAGACAATGACATGGTGAAACGGCGCCGCTTGGTTTCTTTTGATTCAGCCATTGAATTTCTTGCAGCTTTGTAATCAAATCCTTGCCAAAATTGTAATTGTGTCCCTTAATTTTAGTACCTTTTCTGGTTTGGTCCTTGGTTTCGGATTGTTTCAATTAAGTCCCTAATTGGCCATCAAACTTCAATAATTATGCAATTAAACCCCTGATTTGAGCAAATTAATTCTTCAAAATTATAATTGGACCCCAGAACTTTAATTTCATCCAATAAAAAACTAAATTGACTTTAAAATCAATTTTTCTTACAATCCAACCCTCCATAAATTCAATTAAACCTTAGAGAAAATTTAATTGAGTCTATAAACATCTGATTTTGAACTTTTCTTCCTCAACTTGAATTTTCTTTGTCAACAAGGCTCTCATTAGTCAAAAATATAAAATCGAATTTCAATTATTGTATTTCTAAACCTCCTCAACCAATTCTAACATTTCTTCGACATTCCAGCATTCTTTTCTTGCTTCTATTATTTTTTGATTTCTTCTAAATATTTTTTTTTTGTATTTTCTCATTTTTTGTGTGGGAACCAAAAAATAAGTAACAACAACTTACATTCTCTGATTTAAAAGGGCCAAGGCTTGATGTATTTGTTCATTCACCATGAGTTTTTGCTCTTTAAGAACTAAAAACAGAGGGCAGAAGAGAGAGGAGATAAAGTTGAAAAAATAAACGTGGTGGACATCCATCAACTCTTTTCAAGCAATAAAAGTTAAGAAAAACAAAATAAATGAGAGTTAAAACAACGCGTGAGAAAACCTGCAAGAAAAAAAGCTTTAGAATGAAAAATACTATTAGAATTCACAGTAAAAATAGAGTAAATATATAGTGTTTTCATGAGCTCTTTTAGTTTTTTTAATATTTCTTTTCAAAATCAACATAAATTATGAATTTCAATTAAATATGCATAAAGAATAGAATTTATTGCAATGTGTGTGTGTATATTAACATTATTTAAGATTAAATTATATATCATTTGTATTCTTATTATTTATCTTTTAAGCTATTTGATAATAAAATTATGATATGAAATGATGTCATTTAACTTATAATTTATGTTTGATTTATTTTAAAATAAATTAAAATAATATTTTTTTTATTTTTAAGATTTATTTTTAAAATTAGAATATAAAAATAATACAAAATATTAAAAAAATATTAATTTAAAGTTAAAAAATTAATTTTTTTAAAAAAACACATGACGCGTAAACAAACACACCTGATACTACTTGCCACATCAGCTCTCTCTGCGCGCCTTGAAACGGATAATCTCTCTTCTTCTCTGCTGTGTCTCGCTCTCAAAGCCAAAGCCACTGAAACTGAAAAACGCAGGAAAAAATGCTTGCGAATCCTAGCACCAGTACTCTCCATCACAGACCTAATTACACACACAACCCTCCATGTTCACTCTCTAATCATCGCTGCAAGCTCTCTCTCTCCCCAAATTGCCCTCGCTTCTCCAATTCTGCAAAATCCAACTTTTCTTCGCTTTCTCTGCTTCTATCAAGAAGAAAGCGTGAAAGGTTGTTTACTGTTGTCAATGCTTTCGAGGAAACTTCTGTGGCACATGACGCCCCTCAGTCTTTGCCTCAGCCTTTTTCTGTCAAAATCCCCGTCGGTGACAGACATGTAAGTTTATTAATATGCTTAGTTCATTTTTCATTTTTCATTCTTTTGTGGTTTCGATGATTTTATATTTAAATTTCCGAGGTTTTTTATAGGCAGAAATTGTGTAATTTTAACACATTTTGTTTTGGATAATGAATAGCATCGTGGAGTTTTATCAGTAATGGTAAAAAATTATGAAATGTGAACTTGTGTTTGATTTTTATATCTTTTTGTTTGAATAATCAAACTATCAGTGTAATTTAGGGTGGTTTTGATGAATTTTTTTTTCCTGTAGATATTGGTTGAGACGGGTCATATTGGGAGACAAGCTAGTGGTTCTGTCACTGTGACGGATGGGGAAACTGTAAGTTATAATTTGTGCAGATGGGTGTATAAGTGCTATTTTTTTATATCAAAGAAATAAATTGTTGACTTGTTCGATATGTAAACTTTTGAACTTTGATTCTTTGTTACTGGAAATGAGATCCATGTTCAACTTTTATTAACTTGTGCTGTCTTATTAGTTTGCGTGGGAGTTACCAAAAGACCTGGTGTACTTTCACGAGCAGAAGTTAATGATATGTTGTGAATTAAAAGGCTCCCCCAGCAATGAGTTTAAGTTTGTATTCCGTAGGTGGGTGCTAGCTAGTCTGGTTGGTGAAATCTTAACACTATTTCTTCTTTTTTTTTGTAGATTGTCTATACATCTGTTTGTTTGGATGATGTTCCTAGTGAGCCTTCTGATTTTTATCCTCTATCTGTAAATTATCAAGAGCGATTTTCTGCAGCAGGTCGAACTAGGTATGCCTGGTGTTTTCAACTTTTTGGAATTTATCTCAAAATTTTGTGAAGAAGACTAATATTTATTCTATTCATCTGCTATTGCTTTAGTGGAGGATTTTTCAAACGAGAAGGGAAGTTAAAAGATCATGAGGTGCTAACCTTCTCTTACAAGTACAAAAATGCTTAATTTAGCAGATGCTGAATCAGTTGTCTTTAACTATCACCTTTCAATCTAAGATTTTTAACTTCATTCCTTTATAGTGTGTATTTTGTTTGCGTGAGTTTAATTTGCTCGCAAGTCTTAGCATAAGTCAGAAATTCTGCAAGTCTTTGCTTTCATGTTAATGGATATTACATAATTTGTCTGATAATTGGAAACTACACGATGTAAATAGCTGCTAAAATTTTTACATAATGCTGATGTCCTGTTTTCTACAATATCGTAAAGAAAATGAAAATTTGAATGGTGATACTGCATCATTAATCAAAAACCTCACACTCTTGTCAGCCAAGAATTTATAATTGATTTATGAACACAAGTGCAAGGTACATGAACATGAGTATAAATTCAGATTATGTAGACCGTAACAGTTGTACGATATACCATATATATGTCTAGTTCATAATATGGTAAATATCTTATACCACAGGTGCCATTTATGATGTTATGTGTGCCTACAATGTCAAACTCTTTCTCTCTGCCTCATATCACATGAACCTATTAACTAGGATTGTGAGGCTTGAGCTACACTATATTTTTCTTAAATATTATTTCTCTAGCCATTTTTACTTGGATAACTTGATGAAGAGCAAAGATAAAAGAATTTATGTAGCTTTTGTTACTTTCCAGAAACATATTGCAGTATTTCTCTTACAAACTCTACTCTCTCTCTACCTTTGGAAAATGTTTTTGTCACATATCCTTTGGAAAATGTTCTTTGGTTGCTTCTAGGTTCTTATTTGTAGATTGATAGACAGGCCTTTGCGCCCAACCATGTTCAAGGGCTTCTACCATGAAACCCAGATACTATCTTGGGTAAGTCTTAAAGTTTTTTTTTTTTTGCCTGCTTAGATATTGTTCTTAGTATCTCCATGGATTGTCTTTATTCAGTTTAAGAAGCACATCATGCAGTCTTATTTTTTTGTTTTAGTTTTTATTATTTTTTGCAAAATTACATTTACAAAAGATATATAAGGTTGCCACTCAATTATATTTCATACAAAGGTCCTGGGAAAGAAAGTTAGGAACCATTTTCTTTGTGGAGAACCTAGCAAAGACTTTGGAATTGTTTGTTTTCTGTTGATATTTTGGAATGGAGGGAGAGGAGCAAATAAAGAGGGATAACTAGAGATATAGAATCGGAAGAGAAATATAAGAAATAGCTCTAGGGAGAAAATGGTTGTTATGGATTAGATACCAAGAATTTGTTTTTCCTATCTTTTGTCATCTACCATTCAACATTTTTGCACTAACTGGCAGTTTTCATGTCTTAAATGTTCGCAAGCTTAATTTTTTTTCGAACTCCTGGGAAACTATTTCTTGGTGCTGTAAGCCTTGTGTGGTTTGTTTGTATTTTCTCAACTGATTTTAACTTGGTTATTCGAAAGGAAATAAAAGCTGCCAAGTAGACAATTCTGAAAATTTTAACCTTAAACAAGAGCTGACTTGTATTTGCGTGACCATGTTATGCCCACTGCATTAACTTGAGTCTGTCATGTATGTTCCTTTACGCTTGTCTACTAGTAATCAATGCTTAATCATCAATCAACATTTTGAAATTTGATGGGCTGCTATTTGACTTAATGTCGTTGTCTTACTGGATTTATGAATTTGCTAAGAATTACCAATTACCATAACCTCTTCTGAACAGGTTTTGAGCTATGATGGTTTGCATTCTCCTGATTCTTTGGCTGTCACAGCAGCTGGAATAGCTGTGTGAGTCTTACCTCAAGTGTTGCTCTTTAATCTTCCTGTTCTTGAAGTGTTGAAGTTCCAAATATCATGTTATTGTGTACTTATTCTTACTTCTTAAACTTGATTGCAACAGAGCTCTTTCAGAAGTACCAAATACAAAAGTAATTGCAGGAGTTCGAGTTGGCCTTGTTGACAATAAGTTTATTGTGAATCCAACAACCAAGGAGATGGAAGAGTCAGAATTGGATTTATTGCTGGCTGGTACAGACAGTGCAATATTTATGATAGAGGTCAACCCATAGTTCTTTGATAATTATCTGAACTGCAAGGCCTTTTTGCGTGTATCATTTTTTTGAAATGAAATTTTTGCTGGATCATGCTTGTGGCAGTTCACTGTGTGCAGTATAAGTGCATAGTATATTCAATGGAGTCAGATTCCATCCAGGGCATCCCTAACCTTTCAGTACACCAAACTAAGATAGAAATATGTAGTTATGGATGTTGGCCTTTGTGTTAAACCTTCATATGATGTGGATGCACCATTTACCACTTCATTGGACACATCATTGAGAGTGCATTTTGTGTAAAATCAAAAATTCTGTTTCACTTGGCATATGCATTCAATTCCACATTTGTTGGGAAAGGACAATTTTCAAGAGATTATTAGAGATGCCTTACTATCATTGCCATCACTTTAATGTGATGGTCTGAGGAGTCAAAGTAGTCCTCTTGAATTTTCAAAGGCTCGAAGATCATTTGCTTTCACGTGCTGGTTAAGTACTGACTAAAAAGCACCATTGTCATGAAAGAAGAAAACTCATTGCAACCCAGATGGGCTTTAATCCTCAATAATTAATTATTCTGTTTTTGGGATGTGATGAACAAGTTCTCTTATTATAACCTTTTGTCTTGGCACTGCAAGGAAGTGTGAGCAATAGACTTAGTTTGGGTCCTTGTATTGTGGCCTAGCAAAATACCTCATTTACTCCTTGCAGCTTCACTTTTTAGGAGTTATCTAAACTAGCCTGAGTAATTGGTCATTGACCAAACTGCTTCCAGACTACTCATCATATCCTCTTGGAAGGAACTGAGCAACATGATAAACATAACCCTATTACAGCAGTACTCCTATCATTCCTGATCAATAAGCTCCTGATCAATAAGCTGGGCGTTGCTGGTACTTATGCTATTTCTGTCAAATCCTGACATTTTAGGATACTGCTCAGGATGCTACCTTTCAAATCAAAAACTTATATACCCTTGGGTTGAAAATAAAACATGTTTAGGCCTTGTGTGGATGTCTTTTTTAATTCATTTGGTAGAAAAACATAGAAGTAAATTAGCTTATATGGTCATAGTCTCACAGATTTAGATTTTAATTGGCTGATTCTCTTTCTAGATAACTTTTACGTATGCTTTTCTTTTTGCCTTTTTCTTTCTACCTGTTCATTCATTTCTCTTGCATTAACCTAAGATTACAGAATGAAATGATTCTGAAAATACACTTGCATTTCAGTACATCATGAGGAACTTAATTAATTAGGTACAGTTTGTTAACCGTAGTAATGATACGATAACTATATTAATGATATGTGTCTAATGAACTTCACAATCCATTACCTCTATTGCTTGCAGGGTTATTGTAATTTTCTTACAGAAGAAAAGTTGCTTGATGCAGTACAAATTGGGCAGGTTGTTTCTTTGATTAAAGTGTGTTGCGTACAATTTTCTCATATTTCATCATGAACTGAAGTAGATATATTTAGTGTATCACCTATCAGAAAAAGTATATATTGTGTATAATCTGTGACTGTTTCTGTGCAATATGCAGCAATAGCTGCTTAGCTGATTGGTGTACCCTATGCTAGTCAGCACTCATTATTTTGTTTGTTTTCAGTTATTTGACAGTGGTCACATTCTTGATGCCACAGTGTGGCTATGAATTGACAGACAATATGATTGCTATATATGTTGTTGTTGTGATCTTCATTATGAGCTGTTATTTACCGAGGCAAGAAAATTAAGTTGCTGTATAACATGTTACCGATGAGAAAATATAATCCATGTATCCTCATGTTTTATCCTTTTATTGGTTAGGGACTGGTTGTATTGATGTTTGGCAGATCTGATGCATGCTTTTGCCCTTTTCAGGGCATGTTCAACTGTTTTACCTTAATTCTTGCATGTTCACTAAAGCCAGGATGCAGTGCGGGCAATTTGCAATGAGGTGGGTGTTTTGGTGAAGAAGTGTGGGAAAGCTAAAATGCTTGATGCAATCAAATTACCTCCTGCTGAGCTGTATAAGCATGTGGAGGTATAGTTTCTGTTTATCTTTATTATACATCATCCTTTCCTGCCAGATGTTTTTTAATAGCTACTGCTTCTTTAACTGTTAAACTGTTTTCTGATTTAATATTAGGCTGTCTTTATTTGGTAAAAGCTGGATAATAGATTCAAGGGTACTCTTGAAGAACTTGATTCTGTATTATACAAATCATTTCTGTTCTGATAATGGCACTAAATGTATGATGCATTTGCATAGCAGAACTATCAGCAACTAAGATAAAGCTTATATTACGTGTTCTCCATTTTGCATTTGTGCCCATTGAGGAAGCTTTATCTTGCAATGTTCCTTTTGGTATCATATTTTCCGAGAGTTATGCACATGATGCTATTGATGTGCAGTACTATGGAGGGATGTTGCATGTCAAGCAATACCTTAAGTTAATTGCATCAAATTGAGACATGATTTTACAGACTGAAAGGACCTGTTTTAATGTAGCAGGTTTGAGCTGCCCAGTTATCCATCCTAGTGATTTATGGCCAATCTTGTGATTCCAGCTTACCTTTGTCATCTTGCTCAAATTATTATTTGAGTACACTTACTTTGCCAAGAGAAAAAAAAATAATGATACTAATGTTTATACTGTTCCTTGTACAGGAAATTGCTGGTGATGAATTGGTGAAAATATTGCAAATTACAAGCAAAGTACCAAGAAGAAAAGCCCTTGCATCACTGGAAGAAAAGGTGCTTAGTATACTTACAGAAAAGGGATATGTAAGCAAGGATGAAAGATTTGGAACCCCTGAAACAGTTGCAGACTTGCTAGAGGTTGAAGATGAGGATGAGGAAATTGTTGTAGATGGTGAAGTGGATGAAGGTGATGTCCACATAAAGCCAATTGGACGCAAATTCTCTCCCTTGGTAATTCCAACTCAATTTTGGTGCTCGTGGTCTTTTTATCATGTGTGATTTGCAAGCTTTTTGACACTTTATTTTGATTTTCCTTTTCTAGTTGTTTTCTGAGGTAGATGTGAAGCTGGTATTTAAAGAAGTTACATCCAAATTCTTGCGGAAACGTATTGTTGAGGTATGTTGGTTTGTGGTCCGTGGAAGTTGGAAAAGTAGATGAATAAAAATAACTTTACATTCCTTCGTTTAAGAGGACTCAGGAGAGTCATTAATTATGGTCCCATTCACTTCCCTTCCCACTTACCCACAGCAATAAGGTTGACACAGACACAGACATGCCCAATTCTTTCTTTCTTTCTTTTTATCTTTTCTTTTGAAAATTGCATCCGGCAATGTTAGATTCAGACTTTAATTTTCTTGGACATTCAAACACATATTTGGTTTCTTGTGGCACGCGAGAATTTTACATTTTCCCAACAGAAAGGTATCTTTCACTTCAAGGGCATTACTACTGTCCATGCTGTAACCTAATATTTTCATTTTGTAACATTATTGAATTGTTTACTATTTTCTTTTGAAAAAAAGAAAAACTGCGTGTAACTTAAACTTTGGCTCCATTTGGAATTATGGTTTACCATATAAAAAAATCCTATTGCTCTTACCTGTCACATTATAATGTACTGGAAAGTTGCCATGGTTAGAAAAATTCCAAGTGCCAACAGTATGGAGTCAGTTAGGATGTGATTTTTCCATGAATGAGACTATGATTGATGCTGACATGTTCACATGTAATTTTCTTTTTACATTGCATTTTTTTACAGGGAGGAAAAAGAAGCGACGGGAGAACTCCAGACAGGATACGTCCAATTGATTCCAGATGTGGAATACTTCCCAGAGCACACGGAAGTGCTCTTTTCACACGTGGGGAAACACAGGTTTGATTAAATGTATTTTTGCTGTAGGAAACATGCAGTGGTTTACCTGATTCTATGCTTGTATCTTATCTCACTCGCTTATACAAGCAAATGCTCAAAAACATTAACGTGAATGGGTTATGATGTTATGTGATTCTACCCCCTTCATTGCTGAACAAGCTTATCCATCATATTTTTGTTTGTTGACTAATTTCAAGTGTTTCTCCTTCAAGTGACAACTAAAAATGGCTTGAGAACTTATGAAGTGACTCTTATGTTGACTTAGTTAATAGCTGTGTTTTCTCGTTATCTGCTCATTTCTTTTCTGTTTCTAATCCTTTTCCTACTGAATAATCTCTTATCCTTGTTAAAACAGTGCCATTGTTTATAGATCCACCCGGCATACCTTCTTTGATTTCACCACTTCCAGTAAAGGCACCAATTATCTGTCCATCAACCAACTTTTTTGGTGATTTTAAATTCTTCTCCTTCCAAATAAACAAATTTGATCAGTTCTGTATATCATGGTGGGCAATTTTTCATTTGTCAACCATTATTTTAAGCATTTTTCTTGTCTTTCAATAAGTTAGCATCTTCTAGTTGATAATGTTTGGAGAACAGTGCCCCTACCATGTAGTTATATTTGCACACATAATGTTGTTGGTGATCGTTGAGGATGTTTTTCTTTTACAGTCACTAGCAGTTGTTACACTTGGTGATAAACAAATGGCACAAAGAGTAGACAACCTTGTGGACGAAGAGGAATTCAAGAGGTTCTATCTACAGGTCTGTTTACCATGATCTCCTTTTTGAAATTGTTTTTTATTAATAAATTGGAGTCATCTAACAGCCAAGAGTTTCTGCTTCTCTTAATGCTTATAGCTGTGAAGTGTGAATTTAATTTACAAGATCATTTAGGCTTTATCATTTCTATAGTAACCTTTTCTCACCATGCTGTTCGAAATTAAATCGACCAATCTTTTAGTTCAATTAGACATGTCTAATAAAATTGTTTCAAGGTTCACGCCACGTTTTATCTTCCATATTTTTCCCTCTACCAGTAAGTACTTTAGAAATTTACTTTTGCTCTTAGAATATGAATAACTTTAGAAAGGCTTTGGAGATTAAAAAATGGTGATCTAGCTATGTATATTC
>Ga0307514_10006623_pt1 | contig 10053 bp, 14 predicted proteins | sample 16_EM_MG_FD_203088 | JGI IMG/M metagenome (GOLD analysis project Ga0307514, IMG submission 203088) | Populus trichocarpa ectomycorrhiza microbial communities from riparian zone in the Pacific Northwest, United States - 16_EM | ecosystem: Host-associated > Plants > Roots > Unclassified | place...
GCACCTCCGGTAATGGCACCCCCCCCACGCTCGCGCAAACCAAAACCACGACAGACCGCACTATCATTTACTCCCAAAGCCTCCACCACATCCTCCTCCTCCTCCCAACCCTCCTCCCGCAAGCCAGCTCCGGGGGTGAACCGGCTCCGCAAAAAGCCCAATGCGAGTATACTAAATTTCTTCCAAAAGGTTCCCCGCGGGGATCGGAGCTCTCCCGGAGATGGCTTATTTGTTGAGGGGGAGTATGGCGATGGTGATCTCTACTCGAGTGGTCTGGTTACTGAGGAGAGGGATGGAATGATTGATGAGGAGCTGATGGGGCTGTTTGAGGAAGAAACGGCGGTTGTGACTGTGGTGGGTGAGGCTGATGCTGATGAGGGACGGGGTAAAAGGGGGGGGTCGGTGATGCTTCCGACACCAGTGAAGGGAGAGGGGAAACAGCCGTTAATGGTGAATGATGAGGAGAGTGGGGATGGGGGGGTGACTCCGACAAAATCTGCAGCTACAGTGAAGCAGAAGACGGAATGCTCTCCAGCCCCCCCACCACCGCCAATATCAAAGAAGAGGAAAATGCCGTTTGAGATGGAGGAGGATGACGACGAGGCTGAGGATGCAGAGACAGGGGAATCAAAATCGAGGTTTAACAAATACGAAACGAACTTAACACCACCAGTCCTAACCAATGATGCAGGAAATAGCAATCTCAGCGATGCAGCAATGGCTGCTCTTCTGGACGATGAATTTATCGACGACGAGATGCTCAATAATGACGGTGAAAGCGAAAACAGTCCCGAGGAGGGCCTTGATACCCCGAATGGAGGCGGTTGGGAAGAGCGAGAAGAGCGGCGGTATCTTGAGATGCTGCAGGAGCAGGAGGATGCTGGGTTACAGGATGTGAATGATACCCCGCAATGTCCGATATGCGCTGAGAGCTTGGAGGGGATGAAGGAAGATGTGAGTTGTACTCGCTGCCAGAACTACCGGCCACCTAAATGCCGGGCTACACCCATGGGTGTGAAATTCTGTAATGGCGCAATTCTATGTTTATCTTGTCTTTTGGAAGATTATCACATTTGTGCTAAACTGTGGTGTTGCGGAGATATAGGAAGCAACGAGGCATGTCAATCACTGTCTGGATGGCGGTGGTGGTAGTGGGACAGGACAATCCTCCCCACTCAAACCTGCTAAACCACCCACCTCTGTCCCCGCGCCCACATCCTCCAAGCCCTCCGCCTTCACTCACATCATGTCCTCCCTCACCGAATCCCGCCTCTGGGCCACCGCCGCCGCCTCCGAGTCCCTCCGCAACCTCACCCGCCAACGCCGCTCCTCGCTCACCCGCGCCCTCGAATCTGCCTCCACCAAATCTGACTCCAACACCCTTCCACCCTCTACCCGCCGCCCCTGCCCCTTCTACAAACTAATCTTTCCCCACCCCGTCTCCGTCGCCATGGACGCATTCAAATACGGCGCTATCCCCGGCGTGGATGCATACTTCCTCTCTCACTTCCACAGTGACCACTACGGGGGTTTAACCGCGAGCTGGGGGAATGGGCTTATCTGGTGTACAAAGGTAACTGCCAATCTTGTCCGGCAGAAGCTGGGGGTCGATGCGAGGTGGGTCAGGGAGGTGGAGTGGGGGATGGGGACGTATGTAGGGGGGAATAGTGGTGGGGATGGAGAGACGCTGTGGGTACATGCAATTCCGGCGAACCATTGTCCTGGGTCGGCGATTTTTCTGTTTGAACGGCGGAAAGGTGCTGGGGGAGGGGGCGGGGAGAATGTCCTAGAGCGTGTCCTTCACACAGGTGACTTCCGTGCCGCACCATGGATGTTACGCCACCCGCTCCTATCTCCATACATCGACATCATCGATCCCGAAACGGGAGAGAAAAAGAGGAAAGAACAGTGGATAGACACGATATACCTCGATACGACATACCTCAATCCCCGATACACGTTTCCCCGGCAATCCGCTGTTATCAGCCTCTGTGCAGAGATGTGTGTTGGGATTGACTCTGGTGATGAGAATTGGTCTATGCGCGGGAGGGCTCATCCGAAAGCAGGCCTTAGTGCACACCTGAATAAACCCCCGGTAGCCACCACAACTTCTGTGGTGAACCCCCACCCCCCCGGCACCCTCCTCGTAGTCATAGGAACCTACTCCATCGGCAAAGAACGTATCTGTATCTCTATCGCTCGCGCCTTGCGGTCAAAAATCTACGCGCCAAAGAATAAACTCGCATTGCTATCGACCTGTCTCGAATCTCCCCTCCTCGCGTCCCTCTTAACCCCCGATCCCTTGGCCGCACAAGTACACATGGTCCCCCTCATGGAGATTCGCCCAGAGGTACTCTCCGAGTACCTCCAGCCCCTCTCTGCCTCCTCCGCCGCAGGAAGGTTCACGAGGGTGGTGGGGTTTAAGCCTACCGGCTGGACATATAAACCACCCAAGGGCGCCGTCATGCCTACACCCACTCCCGCATCCAGTCGTAGCACGACGAGCCCGGACGTCGGGTGGTCACCTCCCCCAGAACTGCCCTTTACTCACGCTCACCTCACCCCAGCAAGGGGAAGCGGGCCGGTATCCGCCTGCTACGCTGTCCCGTATAGTGAGCATAGCTCCTTCAGGGAGCTGGCGTGCTTTGTCGCGGGGGTTAACGTCAGAAAGCTTGTGCCGACGGTCAATGTCGGGAGGGAAGCAGGCAGGAGGAGTATGGGTGAGTGGGTGGAGCGGTGGAAGGCCGTTGGGGAGCGCAGGAGGAGGTTATGTGGGGGTGTGGCAGAGGCAGGGGTTGGTGTAGGTATTGGGGGAATGGGGAGTGCGTGGGAGTGGGAGGAGGGAAAGGGGGAGGGGGGGGAGGAGGCTATGTTTATGGGGCAGAGGGACTGGGAAGAGCCGTGGCAGGGGAAGGTGGAGTTTGTGGGTGTATAAATATTAATTTCTTTTTGGGGGGGGTTCCACGTACGAGAAGGGTGAGGTGGCGTTCTTGGGCTACTGGAGTTGGCTTGTACTACCACTCTTGTATACATTTCGGCATTATAGAAACCATCCAAGTCTATTGTTCATTCCCCCACAGCCCCCAGTAAGGGGGACTCGTAATGCTCACCAATAAACCCATTCACTTCCTAATGACGCCCTGCACCTCCCTACTAACGTTCGCAAACCTCTCCCACGCTGTCCAGGCCCTACCACTATTCACACCCGCCCTAACCAGCTGGACAGCCTCTATCCACTTTTCGCCTACAGCCACACCATCAGAATCGAGCATCTCGTCATCGATCCACCTTGAGCCTGTGCGGTGGGCAGTGGGGACAACGCCAGCGACGACACAGAGTGCGGCAGTGTTTATGAGGACAAAGTCTAGGATTGCAGTTTCCGGGGCGGGGCCAGTGGGGGGAATATTTCCCTTGAGTAAGTCCTGAAGGATATCTGCGTTTGCGAGGGGGGAGCGGCCGCCAGCGACGGTCGCCAGGGGGTGAGTTTTAATGCCGAATGTTGTCGTAGGGTGGATTTTGAATTCCTCAATAACAACAGGTGAAGAGGGTGTGGGGGATTTGCGGAGTTTCCAGATGTGGGTAATTCCCGCGGGGGAGATCTCGTCGAGGTTTTCCGCGCCGCAGACGACCATTGCGCGGGTGACGCCGAGGTGCACGAGGGTGTCTGCGAAGATGCGGCCAAAGCCGATGTGGCCCACGCCGATGACCCGCGCCTCGAGGCCCTGCGCAAGCGTGTAGTCGACGGGGTTGACGAGCGGGCCGAGAAAGTTGAAGATTGTTCTGTAGGGGAGGGAGCGGCGGATGGGGGCGACGTGCTTCATTGCGGGGTGGTATGTGGGCGCAAAGAGGAAGCAGAATGTGCCCGTACCTGTGCTGTGTGCTTCTGGCTGCTGCTGCTGCTGCTGCGGGCCGGGGGGAAACAGGGAGAGGACTTTGGCGGGGGTGATGTTTGCCAGGTCTGCGCCGAGCGCGGTGAGGATGTCTGCGGAGCCAGACGTCGACGTGGACGCTCGATTGCCGTGCTTGCAGACTTGGATGCCACAGGCTGTGGCGAGGATGGCCGCCGTGGTGGACACGTTGAATGTATCGTGGCCGTCGCCGCCCGTGCCGACAATATCGACCAGGCCGCCTCTATACCTCCCGTCATCGCCCTCGCCCCCCTCCTCCCCCTCCCCCTCCTCCCCCACCACAGGTGGTGGTGGGAAGCGAGCGTCCAACCCAGGAATTCTAACCCCGGCATCCCGCATGCCCTGCGCGGCTGCTGCGATGAACTGTGGGTCTGAGTCGAGGCGCGTGTAGTGCAGTGCGGCGAGGAGCGCAGTGGTTTGGATGGGCGACAGCGAGTTGTTGAAGATGTGCGTGATTGCGTTGGTGACGTCCGTGGGCGTCACAGTAGTAGTACCGGCGGTGGTGCTGCCCGCAGAGAGCGCCTTGAGCAGCGGGCTGATGGTGGTCAGCGTACTTGGGGGGGGCTGTATGCTGGACTTGCAGTGCGGGCAGGAGGGGTCCAGGTTGGCCATCGTGTGGGCCTGGGTGCGGGGGTTGCGGGGGATGTGCGGGGGTTACGGAGGTTGGGGGGGGGAAAAGATAAATTAATATTTTATTATATTTGTGGTCACACAAAGCGGGTGTATGTACTACCTATCGGGCGGCATGCGGGGTATGCTGAGTATGTACAGTATGCACAGTATATAAATAACCTGGTACCTTGTGCCAGCAGTATCAGATCATCAACAGAGTAAAAATCCTACAATGAATAAACATAGATGATCTCAGCTTAGTAATATGAGGCGGCAGACAGAGTAAACATTTCCTTTTTTAATGATTCAATTTGGCAGTGAGCAGCTGCTGACCTGGGTGAGTCCCGCTCCCCCCACCAACGTCACAAAAATCCAAGAAGAAAGCGAAAAAATCAAATCCCAGACCCCTCCCCTCGCCAACAACATCCCTTACAGTAACAACAACATACTTGAACAAATCACTATCGACTTCTTCGTCTGCGGATTGTTATACAAAGCACTCAAACCTGAACATATAAAGTAGATGAGCACTTCAGGTTCTGGATCCAGTGAAGTACCAGGTACCTTCCCAGTCACCCCAAAACCCGAGAAATAGTCTGATCTTGGGATCCTATTGGCTAGTATTACATACTAAACTCATTTTTAATAGCTAGTCATCCACCCCACCATAGAAGAGCACATCAACGAATTTGAGAAAAAATGGGATTTCATGGCCGCAACTCTGTCGACAGGCCCTGACTTTACCCCCCTTCTACAACACCCTCGTCGAAAATCTCCGAACAAATACTACCTATACCTACGGGGACATTGTTAGACAACTGACGTTATATGTCCCCCGCCGGCAGAAAGGAAGAAGAGATCAGAATGAAGAGACTGCTGAAAACCCGGTCGTCCTAGAAACTGACTAAAAAACACCCAAAGACAACGGAAAGAAAGAGGTGCAACTATTGCATCGGAAAAGGATGGAAAGGACTAAACCATGTGGAATCAGAATAAAAAAGGGAAGAAGGAAGAAAGGGAAATATAACAAAACAAAGGCAGACGAAGCTGAGGAATCAGATTGTGAGGCATCAGTATGCCATACCAAGGTAAAACTAGCAAGAGATTCAAAATGGGAAAAAGAGGGCTATTTCCAATATGATACTGCAACTTCACACCACACCACCAACAAAGAAGCTCCACCTGCTCTGCGACATATGAGGTGTCAATATCAGGGTCACGGCACATGATAAAAGTGTATCCTATTGTAAAAGGATAGGATCCCCCACAACGGCCAAGAAATTCAACACGCCGAATGCATGTACCACCCAAAATACTGCAACCTTATGAGTGGACAAAAGCTCGGGTTCCAACGATTGAAGACAAGCAAAACTCACGGAACATTGGTACAAGAAGGAGGGGCAACCCGGATCCAGGAAGAGTAATGGTACATTGTGAGCTCGCTTTGCTAGAACATTACAAAAGGCAGAAAGGAATAACCCCTCCATTTAACTATATAGCAGTCTCTAAGCTATCATGTGAACCATATATTCAAGCATTTAACAACTCCCTTCATACCACATATTGTACCGCCGGGGGACATGAAAAATACTATTATCCATGGGGAGCGCCATCATTGGGGAGTACTGGGTTCTTGAATGACTTGGCAGACAGCATGAGCCGTAGCACCTGCGAACGCTGGGCAGCCATGGTGAAAAGAAAGCTCAGGTCATATAGCGACAGTTCATTGGGGAGCCTGATAGACCGTGGAGCTGAAAGTCTTGCCCTACATATCCTGAAGATATGGTTGATAACATTCCCCATCAAACTGGCTTACCCCGTATCACCTAGTTGGTCTAGAAAAACGGGTAGGTGGATACAAGATATTAGAGTGGACTTCCGCGCTACTACCGGAGAAGCTTTTTATCATTTCCCAAGTACTTACTGTATGGAAGGGGGACTAAATGGACCTTTAAGCACTTTCCGGAATCGAAGAGTCGCATGGGGTCGATTTGCTGAATATGCTGTGATCTGCCCCAAGATGGTAGAGTTCCTTCAGGCAGGAGATAGTGGTTCTGGGGTTATCGACGCAGACAGCAAATGGGGAATCATAGGCATTGGTTATGGGCAAGCATATGCACTAGAAGGCGGACCAACAGTTGCTCTGGTATATTCTATGAAGACAATTTTGGAAAGGGTGTACTATATGACCGGATTGCAACTAAGGGTACTAAGAGCATAATATATCCCGGAAACGTTTTATGGAAGATGCTTTCTGAATGGCATGTTGATTGTGGTGATTGTTATGATTGGGCATGTATTGGACAGGCTAGTGGTATGGTTATGGGCTGGTGGGGTTCTCAGAAGCTGTGCTATTTGTGGCATGGAGATGTATGTGAAAAGAGAGTTGGTGTTATGGGGTTCTGATGGAGGTTATGGGGTTGTGGAGTGGAGTGTGTTATCTGGCTATTTTTTTCTTTTCTCGTATGGAGGTGGGTATAATGAACTCATACGCCTTTGATAGAGGATTATGGGCGGCCTGGGTTGTTTTCAATATCTAGATGCTTAGTGGTCTAACTTTGGGATTGATGTAGGGATGAATTCTGTACTTGATATTACCTTTTACATTCATCAATGCCCACTGTATACCTATACTGTACGCCCATATAAACCAATGAACTACTTCTCGCTAGAAGTCTAGATGTTTTTTTGTTTTTTCCTTCCTCATACTCGACCCTAAGTTATAGTGGCTACGTTCTGCCGTTATAGCTCCTCCCGAGACTACGCTACCTATTTTAGCCAAGAGCAAAAAGGTCAAAACCACACCTGATGGGGCTAGTTACATCTAGTACTGTGTGCATCCCTGTCGTCGTGGCATTATTGAAAACCTAATTGATAAACAAATCTATATACCAGTTCTCAAGGTACGTACGACCTGATCCCAATCTCCCACGACCAAGTGCCCCGAGGCTGCGTGTAGTATACTCATTGACAATCTGTCGGAGAAATCTCTAGTCAGCCTTTTACTCTACCCCATATTGAAGAAACAAAGTCACATGTACGTACTGCCTCTGGGTTGAACAATAGCGACACATCGCCACCATGCCAGTCCCCGTCATGGCCGAGATCTTCTACAGCGGGCTCAATTCCGTCCCATGGGCAGCCAGCGTTCTCCACGCCGCTCCGTACGCTGCCGGACTGTACCTTCTCCGGCGGTACTTTTCCGGGGCGCAAAACCCGCATGAACGGATCATGAACTCCAAAGTCGTTATTATTACAGTAGGTCTTTTCCCAATCGCCTGCTAGCTCCTGCCGCCCCTGCTGCAAACTCACTCTCTGCAGGGTGGCACCTCCGGCATTGGTGAATCGCTCGTCTACTCCCTCGCCACCCGCGGCGCGCAAATCATTCTTCTAGCCAAGGACATCTCCGACCCGTTCCTCATCGACCGGATCAACTTCCTGCGCGCGCACACGGGGAACCAGCTCATCTACGCTGAGCAATGCGATCTCGCCAGCCTGCACTCAATCAGACTGTTTGCCACAAGATGGATCGACAACACCCCCCCGCGACGGCTCGACCTCGTCCTGCTCTGCGCCTCGCACTCCCCCCCGCCCTTTGCCGCCCAGCAATTCACTCATGACGGCGTGGATAAAGTCTGGGGGGTCAGCTACCTCGCAAATGTCCACCTTCTCACGCTCCTTGCTCCTGCGATACGGAACCAGCCGCCAGACAGGGACGTGAGGATCATCGCTGCTACATGCGGGAGCTACATGCTCGCCCCCCCCCTCGCACAGCACATCTCCGGCCCCGACCCCGGGACCGGGGGTTTCCCAAAAAGCAAACCGTGGCAAGCAACCGGCACCGCAAAGCTCGCCCTCATGTCCTTCCTCGTGCGCTTCAACGCCCAAACTCGCGCCTACGTCCGCAAAGACAAGGAGCCCGTCAATGCGCGCACATTCATCATCGACCCTGGCCTCGCACGCACCCCCACCACTCGCACTTTCCTCACCCTAGGCTCCCTCTGGGGCTTGCTGCTCTACTTCCTCACGTACCCGCTTTGGTGGCTTGTGCTCAAGTCCCCCCAGCAGGCGGGAGAGTCGTTTTTGTTTGCGGCAATGAGCCCCGAGGGCGCCGAGGGGGACGGCGGGGTCTTGTATAGGGAGTGTAGGAGGGTAGGCATCAAGAGGGATGATGTGTACGACCAGGAACTTGCAAAACAGCTCTGGGAGGCAACGGAAAAGGAGATTGAAGAGTTGGAGAAGAATGCGGCGGTGGAGAGGAAGAAGAGGAAAATGGACGAGGAAAAGAAGAAGCAGGGGGGAAGAATTCAAGAGGTGGTTGAGGTGGAGCAGGTGGAGCAGGTGGTCACTACTGCATCAGAGAACTTGAACAAAAAAAAACCATCGAGCTCAAGAAAGAGATAGGCAGGGACCATGTGCCTGGCTTGTTTTGTATTTTTTTTTAAAAAATTTTTATTATACCTAGATTTTTTTTTTTTTTCTTTCCCTAGATTTTTTTTTAAATTTTTTTTTTAGCGGCTGTACTGCATAGGGAATAGAGAGGTTTTGCACTCCTGAGCGCTAATTATCTTTTTACCCATGTAGCGCACTTAGATCCCAGTAAGTAACAAAGTGCGAAAAAAGAGGTTTTGCAGATGTATCATTATCTCTTATACTATCTCTACTTAGTAATCATCAGTGTACAACGACATATCATGGGCTCGGACGATGAGATGCTTATGTGGACTGCACTGCTGATGGGGCAACACCTCCTTGAAGAATCTTCAGATGATGAGAGCGATATTTACCGTTCACCTCCTTATCGGCCTCCAATTACGTATGACAAGAAGAACTGGTCGTTAGTGGATGCAGGATGGGGGGATACGGAGTGCCTGGAATACCTACGATTCTCAAGGGCGGAGATCGTGGAACTTATCAGGCATTTAGGGCTTGCGGAATGGGTTGATTCCACAACTAAAGCTCCAGGGCGATATGCAAGGTGTGCAGAACAGGGACTCTGTATGCTACTCTATCGATTGGCATTACCAGGGCGGCTTAAGGATATGATGCATGTATTGGAGTGTCACGAAGCCAAATCTCGAGCACTGTGAATGATCTTGCAGAGTTTCTATATGAGAAATATCATAAGAAACTACTGTGGGATCATGCAAGACTCTCGCTAGATCGGCTGCATACTTACGTGAAGGCGATCGATGAGACTGTAGGGGCGTCAATAGAGATTTGGGGGTTCATCAATGGGACAGTTCGCTCAATTGCAAGGCCTACCAAGGATCAGACTATAGTGTCTCGGGCTGTAGCATCTCAGGCTGTGGTGTCTCCTCCCAAGGCAGTGGTGATTCCGACTGTGTAGGCTGTGACATTTTGGTGGGTAGTCTGGCGGTCTGATGGGATAGTCTGGGCCGATGAGGTCTGAAGTCTTCATATTTTGCAGATGATATTGAATATAAAATTTAATGCCAAGAAAGGAGTCTAACTCTGTTAAGTTGTTTGTTTTGTGAGATAATACAGCAGGGGTAAAAAGATAGTACTGTAC
>Ga0307514_10006624_pt1 | contig 10052 bp, 10 predicted proteins | sample 16_EM_MG_FD_203088 | JGI IMG/M metagenome (GOLD analysis project Ga0307514, IMG submission 203088) | Populus trichocarpa ectomycorrhiza microbial communities from riparian zone in the Pacific Northwest, United States - 16_EM | ecosystem: Host-associated > Plants > Roots > Unclassified | place...
TTTTTATATTTTTAAATAAAAGTTACAACAATATCAAATGAGTATCTTAGTAGTTGGAGTGACATTTAATTTCTTCATTCAGAAAATGCATGTAATGAAGTTATTACACTTTACATTGATTTACCAGAAAGACAAATATGGTAATAGAAAGTTATGGCGATGCACAGAGATGGAAGCTAAAATACCTGACACTGTACATGTATTCCACAGCGTTTGTATTCCACGTATAAACATCTTGATAATTGATCAATGTAACTGCAAGGACTCAGCAGCTCAAATAATATTAGTTAGGTCATTAATTATTAATAATTGAACGGCCCATTAAATTCTAATAAATCTAGTTTCTTTATCCATAAAAAAAATCTATCTATTTGACTTAGATTTTCATTATTAATATTTTTTTTTCAAAATATTTTTTTTATATCATAACTACTTAGAATATTTCTGGAATTTACATGCTGGAATATATATGTGAGTAATTATATAGACATATTTTTTCCAGTAAAAATAATTACATTATACATTTTTAAATTAAATAATAAACTAGACATTATAAACTTGCCATAAATATAATTACTTGGTATATATAATCATACTTCATTTGATTTAAGCAAATAATAAATCCACGTGAGAAAAAAATAAAAAAATACCAAGGATGGTAACCCATTTGATTTCAGCCAAGCACTTGATTTTAAGTAGCATTTAATTACTATATATATATATATATATTCATATATTTTTTATTTTAAAATGATATAAATTTATTTTTAAATTATTATGTTTATTTTTCTATTTCTCTAATAAATATGTTTGTAGTTTTAGAGCATTAATTGAGCATTAATTAAGCACAATTTTAATTGTGTTCTTAATTGTATTATAATTGTGGGTGGTTGAAGTAAATTAATAATCTTTTTAATTAATACACTAACCTACCAAACCTCCAAATTTGGCCAACCTCAAAAGTACACCTAAAAGTCTTTTTTCTTTTTTATGTGCTGCCCTTAATTAACTATTTAGTCGCTTAATTAAACTTTAATTTTTTGTTATCTATAGGAGCTTGTTTTATACATTAATTCAAGGCTTCCCTTTTAAATCTCGTTTTTTTTCCCCTCCCCTTGAATGCTTATTATCAAAATCAAAAGACAGAATAGAAAAAATAAAATTTTGTGTTTAAAATTGAAAATCAGTACTGGAAAAAGAAGAGGGATTATCGATGCCTATGGCATATATGCTCACCCTTTAGTAGCAGCATAGATTGTGAAGAGAGGATGTGAAGGCATGGCACTAGCAGCTCCAGAGCCAATATTAATAATGGCACCTCTTTTCCTCTTGATCATCCCTGGCAAAACTGCTTTAGTAACCCTACTAGTGCCCACCAGATTTACTCGGACAATATCCATCCAAACTTTCTCATCCACCTCGTGGAAAAAACTGGCTGCAGGGTACGTGATTCCCAAGTTATTTATCAGCACACCAACATCTAGCCCCTCTGTGGCCTTCTCTATTATCGACTGGACACCAGCTGAGGCTTTGCTTGAAAAATCAAACACCACAGTCTTAATCTTGGTGCCTGGATGCTCTGCTTGGATTTCACTCGAGACTGTTTCGAGCTTGGTGGGTTTTCTACCGACTAATATTAGGTTTAGATCTTTTTGAGCTAGCTGGTGAGCAAAGGCTTTGCCTATGCCGTCTGTGGCTCCGGTGATTAGAGCCCACGAGCCATAGTCTTTGAGATTCTTTTTTGGTCTGAGAAACGTTGCATACACCCACTTGAGAAGAGAGGTTGAGGTTTTGAGGAAGGAGAGGAAACCAAGTGAAGAGACAAGAATAAGCCACATGGGCTGCGTTAGGAGGTGGTTGATGCATGCCGAGACCATTTTTTTTTTTTTTACTTTTCAAGAACTCCTGATGAGAGAGTGTGCATGTCTATATATTTCCTAAGAATTTAAACACGTATGAGGATTTTTGGCTGGTCCCTGGTATTGAAAGTGATGTATGAATTAGCGATGAACATTTAAGAATTATTGCATATGCTAAGTTATTTTGAGTAGAATATAATTTAAAATATCATAAAAATAAAATTATATTTCAATCTTTTTTTTTTCCATAAAAAGATAAGATTTATAAACTATACATACATTACAAATCCTTTAAGTAAAAAGTTTATAATCTCTTTATTCTTAATATTTTTAGCATATATATTTTCAGAGTTTATTTCTTTAAAATAATATTGTATTTTCTCTCTCTATAAAGTTACTGACTTTACCATCGAAAATCTTCATGTCTATCAAATGACACCTTTTACAGATACCAGCTACAGGTCAACAGGCTTACAAGGCATCACCTTCTACTATTATATCTACCAGTCACCTTGATTTGCTAGACATCATTTATTATCAATTATTAATTCTCTGGATTTTTTTACATCTAATCACCACATACCTTAACTAAAAAGAATGAATTAAATTATTTAAATTAAAAAATTAAAAAATTATCTAATATATCAATTTTATTCTCAAACATCTTGAATTCTTCGTCACTACGCAAACTATCTAAAAATACTCCTTGATATCATCAAATAAAAGAAAACTATAATAGCTATACCGATATAATTGATATGTCAGTAACCCAAGTAGCTAAAACTATCTATTTACATTTTGTTGGGTTATTCAACATCCGTTGTGGAAGAGACCGATGGAGGTGTGAGGAAAAGCTTCACCTTGTAAACCAGCTTTTCAGAGGGAGATCGATGAGCTCAATACCAAAGCCTAGGTTTACCAATTCTGGACCACATTTTACAAGAGTGAGGGAAACTTCAACTTAGAAGCTAGTTTTTGAAGAGGAGATCTGCTGCTCGGAATCACCTAACACATTTTACATGATAAGTGTCTGATTTTGTGTTCAAGCAGATTTAGTAACAAGTAACAACGGATTCAAAATACATTTTACACGGTCCATCATGGACAGAATATGGTTAAACTAGAGAAAATTTGGACCAGTTCTTACGGTATCAGACTCAAGGCACAGGCAATAATTTTGTACGAGTTACCCTATATATTCAAAACAGGGCTGCAGATGAAGTCGTTAGGAGCTGTGGCTTTAATCCGCTGGCAAAGTACGTAGTTTGCCCTCGTCTGGTGCCAGTTGATGGTGCTAAGTGAGCTCCATTTCTACATCTATTTCCATGGCAACGTGCAATAATCTAAACCTGCAACTACCAATTAATGTGCATGTGGCCACACCAGAAAGTGTGAATGATTCCTAGCCTAGCGTAGAAATCGTCCTGATTATCATTACAGCACCTATAGTCACGTAAATTTTCCTTTCCTTTCCTGAGATAAAGAAACCACTAATCAATCATTGTCACTCCCTAGAAGCAATTCCTTTATTGGCTTGAGGCTACCTAAATTTAAGTAGTTAATCCGTCACTAAATCCAGCCCCACTGTCTTGAATCTTTGATCCACATTCTCAGGCCACACCGATTCAGAGAGGCAAAGGGTTTCCTAGGAAACCTGAAGGTTCACTCGTGTTTGACGCAGCTCCACATTCTCTTTGGAATCTCTCGACAGCTAATAATCATTATTGCGGCGGTAGGTGTCTAATTGAATAGGTAGCTGAATGTAACGTCTTGGTCGAATATTCACTTGTCAAAGTTGACGAATCATCATTGTGGACATTGAAGAGGGAGTGTGTCTAGACAAGATCATAAATATAGAAGAGACGGATGGAAGAGAACCACAGTAAACAAATAAAGAGGACGGGGAAAGGTTAGAATCTGATGAGCTATATCTTGCTTCCATGATGTCACTGTTCAAATCTGATGCAAGTTCGGGCTTGAGCTGGCCCAAGTAATGCATTTTGACCTAATACAACCTTGAACGCTACAGTTAGAAGTATGATCCTTGCAATATGTGATGGATTCCTAATCTGTACAACTCGAGTGCATAAATTGATTTGCCACCTCAATATTAGCTCACCTACCCTAGTTGTCTTTTTGTGGGCATATGTGGATTCCGATCCATTTGCAGACCATTGATTATGACCACTCAGTATAATGCATCCTGGAACATATGCGAAGTGCACCAGTTTAAGCAATTTGTGTTCTTCGATCATTGTGTGTCCAAGTCACGATTATCACAGCCGAAGCCCTTTAAAACATGTTCTTGGTGGAATGGATCATCAGCACCACGCACTGAACTCAATCGAGGAGAGAAGTTCCACCCTGCCATCGATTCCTGCTCATGGCCATTGAATCTCATATTGGCCTCTTTGAACTTGATGAAAAACATGGATGACCAGTAATCCTTTACCAAGTTCTTCAAGAATTTAGAAAGGAAAAACAGTATACTTCAGATATGCTTCTATAGTGATATATATAAATAACATCTGTAGAAACAACAGTAAGCCACCTACCGTCTTCATCAGCTGCATCAGTTCATTTAGTGCATTATTAAACAAATCAGGGTGTGCCAAATTGGTGGTGGTCAGTATTTCTTGTCGTGTTCGATAAGATATGTTCACCTCCATTGATGCACCTGTATAATAACAGAATCAGGAAACCTATCAGATAACAGCACGCTCTGCATGCTTATGTGCACCACAAAGCCAATAAGCTTAGCAGAAATAGATTTTCCATTGGAGCAAAAATCTTTTAAGGCAATTCAAGTACAAATTTTAGCATGGCTATCCAGGTTTTCCTTACCACAGTAGACTGATTAAATAACAGGGAAGTTTTATCTTGATATTCCTTGGACTAAAATAAGGTTAACTGTACAATATTCCTGAGAATATTAATAGAGGCTAGGTGGCTATCACCTCTCCTGATGAATGGATCAGAGTCAGACTGATCACTGATGAGCTGGAAACCGTGTTTTATTTGCAATTGTAATCTGAATGTTATTTCTTTGTTCATCTCCAGATTAAATTTTGATTTTTCTCAACAGTTTTTGGTGGATTCCAAAGGAACACCATCTCTCAAAATCCCAGTTGATTTTTTGCTTCTCTAGCCGAGCTGTTCCCTTGCCACTACTCCTAAGAATTATTTCCTTTTCATTTTATTTTTTCTTTTTTACAAAAAAACCTAGATACATCATCGTGACACCAACTTTTTTTTAAAAAAAGACCACATATATTGGAACATCGGGTTAGAATGTGGACTCTTAATTGGGATTTTCTAGTTTCTGATTTGCAAACAAGGGAAATGTGCACTGATATGTGGATTGTTACTAGCAAAGGAGCACATACCGACATTCGATTCCCAGTTTTACTTATATGCAAGGATGTATGAACATGTCTAGAGCCAGCAAGCAGCGTGTAAAACACCATTTTTCATTTATTTGACTTCCTCAACTGCCCAATCAACAAAATTGGTTGAAATCATTGGCACCTCTAAACTAAGATATCCAAGAAGAGGCCATATCACCAAGTTGTTTTTGTTGGTGAAGATTGAGCGGAAATAATTAAGTTCCTGAATGCATGCAAATGAATGTAATAGATGAAACTTAGCACAAATTTCCTATATGCGTCACAAACCTGCAACAATATACTTCTCAATAATATGTCGTGCCATGTAGATCCTTCTTACAGGGTCATCTACAGGAATTTTATCATGTTCATGCACTTCATTATAGAAATGCACGCTCTCCCCCGCCAAGCAGCTGCAGTTAAGATGAAAAGTGAAAATATACAAAGTAAACTTTCAACTCGAGATTTTTTTTTTTTTGCCAAAATAAATTCTATTTTTCTTCAAATTGCTTCAATAGTTGCAGAAAAACATTATTAGGGATGCAAAAGCTTTTGGGAATCAGAAATTTAAGTTAGCTCAAGAAATATTATGAAGCTTCTGGGAATTGAGAACTTAAGTTTGCACATGAAACAATCTCAGAAACTAAATTTTCTTGTTATAAATCTCTACATCTAAATCATTTCCCCAGAAAATGGTTTCACTAATTGATTAGGAAGCACAAAATACCTGTCAGCAAATGCCATAAAAGACTGGCGGAATCTTTTGTTGAGAAGAAGCTTGTCGAGTGGTTCGTTAGGATCTATGACCGGAACAGAATCTATTTGCAATAGCAGTCCACTATCAGGTATACCCAGAGCTTGACCCATTGTTTGAAATTCTAAAGGTTCTCTTTTCCTCAAGCTAATTTGTGAGAGCAAAGGCTGTGAACTTGATATAGAGAAGAAAAACAGAACCAGTACGCTTGCCTGTGGAGCATACCTGAGGAATGTTAGCAATACATATAAGCAGAAAACTAACTAATTGAATCAAATCAACCAGTGATGCCACCAGTAAGTAGAAATAGAGAAAGATCCAGACAACAGAAACATACTGTTATCAAAAGCAAAATTCTGGAGGCAACTTGGAGCCACCAGATGTCATCACGAGTTTCATTTGAAATATAAGCAGCAAACCATATCCCTGCAAGTAGAAAAGAGTAGAAATTAAAAGGAAAGACCATGGAGAGAGGTCAAACTGATCATCCATATACTGCTTTGACAAGCAGCTTACAATTAGTTGGTAATTTGACCAATATCTCAATGTCTTATTACCCTTTGGATTAATTGTTCAAGCAATTACTCAATCATTATCATATATGAATAACATATCAACTACTCAATTTTCAATTCTGGTTGAATTTTAGTGTGGTCCTTTCGTCCAGTATCTATTTATTTTTGTTAACATTATATGAAAGCCCTGTATAATCCATTCCAGATTTTATGTACTTGTTGCAGACCTAGACCTTCAACAGTAGCAGTCCCGTAAAAGAAACCAACGAATTTGTAGCTGCTTTTCAGTCCCATGACTAAGCCAAGCGGACAACCCAAAAACATGCAGGTCCTACACATTAATCTTGAATTAGATTCAGGCCACTATCACATGGACCACAACAAGGAATCTAAGTGCAACTGTAAAGTTTTATATTGTTGCATCTACTAGACACAATAGATCATGAGATTTGAACAATAGAGCTTTTTAAACAAATAGATTCTAACACCATGTTGGTTTTAATAAATTTCTCTAGAAAGTTTATGACCCTTGGTAAAGAGCCAGTGATGCCTATGAGAGCTAACACAAGCAAACTTGAAAATATAACTTTTGGGGTGTACAGTGGCCTTCCCAAGGAAGCAAGACAAAGCTAAATGAGCTTATGGTATATCAACCCATGAAATACCATAGGTGGATTTGGTTCCTTGGAAAACAGATAAAACATAAAGATCATGACCAAGCTTAATCATGTCAAAATATTGTCCATCATCAAATGACTTATCATTTCCACCAGGCGATTGGTCCTCGGATTATGGGACTTCTTGCCTTATGCAGGGAGAAATGAAAGTTTGTAGAGAAAGAAATCCCAATTACAGTGCACTACATAGACCTAAGAGTCTCAGACAAAAGTCTTACCAATAGATAAAGACGAAACAAGTATCCCCTGCCATAAGTCTTTGAGTTCATTAAACCTGAACTCTATATGCCGAATTGCCCATGTGAATCCAACCAGAGCAGCAACATATATTGTGTGAAGGCACACAACTGGAACGATCCAATGAGTCCCCATGTGGCACCGATCATTCAAAGGTCTCTTCACATGGACGACTACAAATAACAAGACAGCCTTCTTGTAAGAAAAAAGAAATTGCAGCAGAGGGTATACAGTAGAACAATCAATGACCTCATTTGGAAATGTACTGCTCTTAGAGGGAAAACAAATGCCACTTAAATCTCTTTGCAGTAAGTTGAACTTGACAAATTGGACTTTCAAATATGTAATATGATCCATGTTCAAGGAACACTTACATGCAGCTCCGGCAACCCATGGCAAGAGAATCAGAGGAAGAAAAAAATAAGATCTAATTGGTGGTAATTGCCTCCTGCAATATCAATACCAAATAATTATAGAATAGGGAAAACAACTAAATGCCACAGGGATTAAGAAATATAATCTGAAAAATGAAACAAGTCCACTGTCCCACTTAAAAGAACAGTGCCACCAATAATGCTATAAGGACAGTGGAAATCTGCAGATTATAAGAGAGTGAACTAGTTGCCAAATGGTTAGATCAATTAGGTGTAGCTAGATGGCTATCGATGGATGGTTCACAAAGTCCACCGCTCCAATTTCAATTAGTACATTTGCGCTTTGGACTTACTTGACAAATATATGATGCAGTTGGAAAGCTTGGGCTATTCGGCAACTCAGTAGCAAACCAAATCCAAGAGGACCTTCAATCCAAACTGAAAGCAGAAGATATTTCAGAGAATCTTGTTTGTATTAAGAAATATGCATTCACTCAAAAAAGCAGATGTGAATGACAAAGTGAGGAAACAGCATGACTGTTGTTAATAGAATCATAAGAAGGGGGCAACCTGCCCAAACATAGCAAGACTGCCACCAGTGACTCTTTTCAAATTTCAGGAAATTGATAGACATCTGCGTAAAAGGAGAAAAACAGCTTAATATGGGTTGCAATGCTAAAATGCCCATAAAACAGACTTCACTGAATGAAAGCGCTGAAAACATAAAAGAAACATATGAAAATCTGTAGCCTACCACAATTGATAACAAAAGGTTAAAGCTGCCAAACACTTGAATAACTGGAATCCAGAAGCCACTGCCATTAGTACGAGGGATCTTGTGGATCAAAAAGGGAAAAAGTAACCTTGAAAGAAGCCTGGAAATAATTATGAAGGGGAAAAAAAACACTCAGTAAAGGAAACAAAACCATTATCATGACCCACAACATTCTTGACGTTAATCTGGCACGGTTGATCATATCTCTAATCACCCGGTAGAAACCATACTGTTAGTGATGAAGTACTCCCTCATTAATCGTATTGATTCACTAATTACCAATCAGTAATAATACTCTATGTAATCTCTAATTGATTCAAAGTGGCAACTGGGGAGATAGGGTAAAATCCTGGCATCCTTCCTGTTATCAAACTCTATTTCATTGAGGCAAAGCATCAAACAGGTGAGAATCACAAAAAAGAAACCCCATATTCAAAAAAACAGACAAGAGACAAAATTATCAACTTTTGTAAATAATTTGGAGTACAATGATAACAAAATTATACCGTCCAAAACCATATCAAATAATAATGAAAACAGAAGGAAGAATCAATTAATATATAGAGAATATAAAGAAAGAAAGAAAGAAAGAAAGAAGGAGAAGGTGTAATGGGTACTAACAAGAAGAAGGCGAGGATGGCTATGGAAATAGCTATGTAATCGGAGGGGCAACCTCCTTGCACAGCACAGCTTCGACTCCCATTAACTTCTTCTTTCATCATTTGCTTTTGTTTTTCCAGATTCAATTACACAGACAGACAAATCTCAATCTTTCTTGGGATTTTAGGAGTAAACCTTTTTACTTGCTCTCCTGTTTTTGACTCGTCGACCTTAAAACTTTCAAAAGGCCGCTGTTCTAGTTTGACCTTTTTTTAAATTAATTATACTACAAAAATTCTCCATTTCTCACGTCTTGGTTTGAACTTTGAAGCTTTCATAGTTCCTTTTCTCTTAATTTTGTATTAATTTGCTTTCTCATTTTTATTTGTACTCAATCTTCTATTTATTTTTAAATTTATCTTTACTTAGTTCTTGTTTATTTAATGAATGGTACGTTGTTCGTTGTTCATTGTTCATAAATCTTATTTTTATAGTTTCTCATTATAGAAAGTATAAATATAAAAAGAAAAAAAAATATTTGGTTAAAAAAAATATAAAGTAAATTTATTAATTTATTTTTAAATAAAAAAAATACTTTAAAAATTAATTACTCGAAAACTAAACCAAAAGGAACTCCTAGACTAGTCAAAATACATATCCGATAATCTCAATTCTCAACAGTAGCTTTTTGTTTGAAGATGTATCTGTCAGCTCCGATCGCTGCTATTGTTACTGAAATTCATGGAAAAATGAATTGCACTTGTGTCTGACAATGAAAGCTTTGTCGATTTATTTCATCATCGGACCTATCATTGACGCTTCCCTAGTAAAAGCATCGTCATCGTCATCGTGTGGCTACAAATTGGTGCCATGCT
>Ga0307514_10006625_pt1 | contig 10049 bp, 4 predicted proteins | sample 16_EM_MG_FD_203088 | JGI IMG/M metagenome (GOLD analysis project Ga0307514, IMG submission 203088) | Populus trichocarpa ectomycorrhiza microbial communities from riparian zone in the Pacific Northwest, United States - 16_EM | ecosystem: Host-associated > Plants > Roots > Unclassified | place...
AAAGGAAAAGGAAATAAAAGAAATGAGGGATAAATTGGAAAAAAATAAAACATCATAAACTTTGACTGAATGATGAAATTGAAAACTAATAAAATTTTATAAAAAGAACCAAGAAAAAAATCAGAAATAAAAAAAATAAGGAGTAAATTGGAAAAATAAATAAATTGTAATTTAAGGAATAAATTGAAAATATAAAAAACTTTTTTAAAAGGATCAAGGACAGAAATGAGTAATAAAAAACATAAGGACTGAGATTGAAAAATAAAAAGAAAAGAGAACAGGCGTGCACTTTCTCTGGAAGAGAGAGAAAAGAAGAAAGAAAAAAAACGATCACGGGTGATCATCCACCATTACCCACCGCACTAAGAAAAAAAAGAACATAGTGGCACTTCTAAGGACACAACTAACGAGTGACATGACACGTGTCGCCTAAAGTAAATTACAAATAAACACATGTGAAAGGGAAAAAAACATCCCTAAATCCATGTCTTATTTTTTGTCTTTTCTAAAGGCATGGATGTATTTTAACAGTAGCTTAATAATGGAAAAACCAGAAAAACCCTTGATCAACAGCTTTATTTTTTTATATATATCAAGAGCAAATAAATATTTTTAATATTGTTAAATTTTTTGAAAAGATGAAAAAAACATTGATCAACAGTTTTAAATTTTGTTGACTTCAACAATAAAAATGTATTTTTACTATGCAAAAATTTGAAAAAGGCTCAGATAACTCCAAACAATCTTTTTAATGATTGATGAGCAGCTGGAAAAGACCAAATTACCCCCACAATCAACTCCAATATTTTTTCCACTCAAGGGCAAAATAATAATTTAACTATAACAATTCACAGTAAATTATATATAGTGCGACAGTAAAAACCCCACACGCTATATATGTTGTTCAATTACATTACACATTACAATTACATTTAGAAATTAGATTAGATTACAACTAGTTTATTCGCTCACGCTTTCATCGTGGGTTGGATATAATTTTTTCCAAACGTAAAAAAGTGTATTTAGATTGTTAAAAAATTTCTGGCATTGTTATTAAATTCAGGATAACAATTTAAAATTAAAAAATCCCTTCCTAACTCCTTAATTAATATTTAATTAGCCTTTCAACCTTGTGACCCGGGTTATGAACTCTATTAGGTCGAGTTAATTTTTTTATTTTATTACATGATAGAAAATACCAAGATTAATTTACAATCAACCCAACACTAAAGGATAAAATTCAATAAAAAAAATTACACTAAATGATGGAATTGACAACAATAAAACAAAAGATATAAAAAAGTGCCAAAATATCCCAATCTGACTCTTCAATTTGTATTTACTTAACCCGTTATATTCACGATCTAGGTTATGGAACGCACTTCGTCAATTTATTTTTATATGGTAAAAAAAATATAAAAGGTAATTTACCATCAATCCAATATTGAAGGATAAAATTGAATAAAAACTTCACTCTAAACGATGGACTTGGAAAATAAAGCCAAAAAAATACAAAATAGCTAAGAAAAAAAAGTTTTTCTAAAAAACTTAAGAAATAAAAAGGTTTAATAACTTTATTTTTTAATCTATTTTTTATTTAATTACATGATAATACAAATAGAAATGCACATGAAAGTGACCAAATAAAATTTAAGAAAGAAAATTTAAGAAAACCATCTAGGTGGTGGCCCAGTAGTAAGAGTTTGGGATCAAGAGGTTTGCTCCCTCTGTGGTCTCAGGTTCAAGCCATATGGGTGCTCATATGATGGCCATTGGAGGCTTACATGGTCGTTAACTTCAGGACCCGTGGGATTAGTCGAGGTGCGCGCAAGCTGGCTCGGACACCCACGTTAAACTAAAAAAAAAAATATTTAAGAAAGAAACATGAAAAGTTTTTATAAAAAAATGTTTGCTAATATTATTAAAAAAAATACTATTATGTTATTCATAAACAAAGTGAGAAATTGTACGATATTTAATAAAATAATATCCCAAATATATTTTAAATTAACTTATTTCAATGAATTTTAATCAAAATTGAAGACTTTCATGCAGGCCTATCCCGTTTTAAATTAAATTGGGTTGGAGTTCATCAAATGTGATTTATTCAACTTGTATGATTCAAACATGATCAGGTTAAAAACAAGATTGACTTTACAAAATTTCAAGACAACATCATTTCATTAAACCAAATTGACTTTACAAAATTAAATTTTCTTTTTTTCTTAAATATTAAAATGATAATGTTTTAGATTGACATGAGTCAACTCGAATTAACTTGAAAAATCTACGATCAAGGTCATGAACTTCTTTACGTCTAATAACTTTATTTTTTGAAATTTATATTTTATTTAATTATATAATAAGAAAAATAGACATGTTAGGAAAGTGACCATTTTTTTTAAAAAAATATCATAATTAAATCAAGAATTGAATGAGTCAATTAGCATTGCCTTTTCCTTTCATGTTATATAGTTGTCAAATTCAATCTATTTTAACTTAAAAACACATAATAAATATCTTGAAAATGTCAATAAACCAATTTCTCTACCCAGAACACTTTTAAATTCGTTTAAAAATACAAAATTAAATAAAAAAATTATTTCTTAATTCTGATTTATTTTTTTCAATAAAATAAAGGGTACAAAACATCAAAATGAAATTTCTTTTGTCAACATTGATACCTAAAATGATTTTTTTTGTTGCTAAAATATAATCAATTAATTATTTTTTTTTTCTCTTTTATTTATCAGTAACTTTCTCTCTCTTTTTCAAAACTCGAGACGTAATTGTAATCTTGCCACAGGTTTAGTATTAAGTATAATTAATTTACAACACTATTTTAATTTGATTAATCCTTCTAATCATCACTTGGATAGATCTCAATCTCAAGTTACATTTCCTGTCGAGGATAGCTTACTCGTAGTAGCTCATGTAAAAGATAAAGGGATTGCATTGATCAAGTAACCTTTTCTGCTTCACTTTATGTTTCGTAGTCTATGTCTGTGTGGTCAAGGCAGAAGAAAGGTTGGAAAAAGCAATGGAATTGTGGGTTTGGTCTTGGTTTGATACATAAATAGAATGAGAGAAACATAACAATCAGATTCTGCCTTGCCAGATTACATTAATAGGTAGCTCATGGAGATGGTCTCCTCCACTAAATCTCAAAATCGAGGCTTCTTGACTGAGATGAAATGCCATGAGGTCTGCAGTGTCAATTTCTTTCGACTGATTTTGACTCTGGCCTTGGATAGTGAAATAGAGGAAAGTGGAGGGTGTTGCCGTGTTGAGATTCAAACCTACTGATAGTTGATGATGACAGATACTTACATGGAATTGCTCTTTTTGCATAACTTCTGTATGTAAACGTTCAACTGTTTGCTGTATGGTTACTTTGATGATCGTCCCTGGATATTTGATGATCTGGAAGTCCCATCTGAAAGGTAAGTGGTGCCTGACATCATCCTCTAACAGTAGACGATTTCGGTTAATGTTCTTGAGGATGAAACTTGGGGATTGATTAAGAACTGATAATGGGATATCCCTGAAAATCATTGGCAGTGAGATGTTTAATTGGGAATCAAGATCAGGGTTAGATGAGGATAAAATAGTTCATGAATAGGAGTATTGAAGGCCTGTGCTTGTGGGAGAGAGGACTTACTGGCAAGGTTGGCTAGCTTATTCTGCCAATAATGTATTCTATTTATGTTGTTTCTATGCTCTCTTTCAATCAAGAAATTCGTGCATTTGTTGTCCTATAGATGAAAACCCAACTAGGACCCCCTTCAACTCGATTTCCTTTCAATGGTGTGTCCATAGAGGGGGAAACCACATATGACAGCCAATTTGTGCTTCACTAGCTGACTAATCACCTAATCGTGAGAGCCAGAAACATAAGCTGGCCAGAGGCATCTGCTTTTGCATTCTACCCTGCAACATACAGAGGATTTATCACTTAACAACGGCATCAATGCTGGATAATGTATTTGGAAGTAACAGAAGAACTGCTATGAAGAAGCATTTTCTTTTACTAGGGTGTGGAGGTAGAGGTTGTAGCATGAGATTTTCCTTCTAAGGTGCATAGGGAAAATTCCGTTGTAACCAATGATGAATCAAGGCTGTTTCTTCTTTCTCTTGTAGTACTGGGATGCGTGATTATTTTCCTTCAGCTTATAAAAGGGCATACTTTCGAGATTCCTTTATTTAGAACATGTAATTTGCAGTTTCTTTCTTCTGATAAAAATCTTCTACTGTCATATAATCATTGCAATCAGTGATAATGTCTTGGTGATTGGTAAAGATAACAGTTGGTAATGATGGTCGTGGTGCACGAAAATGGATGTGGTAGTAATGAGGACAGAACATGGAATCATAGTGGTTGTTTTCTGCGATTAAGATATAAGATGGGATTGGTGCAGTGGTGGCAATGGAAGAGTAGAACTGTGAAGGTGAGATGATGAGTAACGAAGGACAAGGTGGTTGGGGTAGCGGAGTTTGTGGATGAGTGGCGGTGGCGACTGGTGGTGGTGGTGGCAGTAGAGTTATATAAAATGTAAAACATGAGAGAGATAAATTGATATTTGAATTATATAAAAGGATTTAACTGTTTTAGAATTTGGAACCATCCTAGAATTATTTTCATCCAAAAGCAGCACCATAGTTTTCTGAAAAAGCATCAGTAGTGGCGAATAAAACATAAGCCCTGAGCTTCCTCGTTGTGAAAGAATCCCCCCCTCTTTCTTTGTTTCAGACAATGCCAGCCTAAGGAAAGGAAAGGAAAGGAAGCAGCAGCATCCAAGCACAATCTCAAGCTTTCCCTGCCAACTATGATATAATAGTAGAAAGTTTCCATCAGCAGTCTCTGAATTTATGCCTAAAATAGACGGTATCCTTAACTTTGCATCCTTCTTATTCAAGGAATCATGATTTTTTATTTATTTTTTTGCAATTTGTAAATTGATCAGGCTAACAACAAACAGCTAGGGTTACAACTCATCTTTATATATATATATATATATATATTGAAAAAGGGTGAAGCGTATCCAACATAAAAAATCTCAACCTGCCTTTAATTTTTTGATTCAGTCACATAAAACAGTAGAAAGAGAAGGGAAAACTGCCACAGCATCACAATCACATATGTATTTATTCCCAACAGAACAGATTGCTCTTTTACCTTTTTCCCTTCATCCTCTTTTTTCAGTACCTTCTCTTGCTTGCAAAATTTAACTACTCCAATGCCTCCTTTCTCAAGTTTTCTGATATTCTTCCTTCTCTTTCCTTCTCTCTACGACCCAAGGAAGCTTTGATTCTTCGAGTTTTATTTATATAACTTGTGCCACCATGATATTTAAGCTCTTGTTCTTTGTAATAACTCCATTGCTCCTGGCTTGGTTTGTATCTCATTCTTCTAAACAAATAAGAAGAATTCCAAAACCACACTACAGCAGCCGCAGCAGCTTCTTGACAATATGGCTTCTGGAGGAGCTGTTCAATGTTTCACAATCTTCCTCTTGTATCTATTCCTCTATCCAGGTGATTGGCATTTCCTTCTTTCGGTTTCCAGCATTGCACTCTCGTTTTCTTCATACCAATATTATGTGCTCGTGTTTATATAACCATGCATATATGTATGTATCTTCATGTGTCTCAAAATAGAGGATCCTATAACAAGATTGTTATAAACATTTCTCCTCTGTTAGATGGTAGCGCTTTTGTTTAAACAATGAACAAAAATAGAAATCTACATAGAAATTCGTTGCTTGTGATCATGCTGTAAACTACATCTTAGTGCATGAATTCTTGTGCCTTTTCTGATTGCATGAAACCCAATTCTCAGTAAGAATCCGTAAGCATTTGATTTTGAAACTCACTCTTTTTCCATTTTCTCTGAGGAAGGAATGCTGAACTCGTGCTTTTCTGATTGATGAAACCCATTTTCTCAGGTTTCTGCTTTTAGCAAATCAGGGAGTTGGTGAAAATTTCTGGGTTTAGGGTGAATGCTATAAAACTTCATTTTCATCCATTAACATGGAACAAGATGAAAATAACTTGTCCTGCTCAACATAAAAGAAAAGATAGAAATCTGATCCTGCCTTTTGATTTGTTCAGGTCATCCAAGTGTTGCTGAAATGCCGATTTTGGAACCAATCCAAAAATATGAAGTAGTAGGCGACGAAAACAGGATGCTCATCTCATATTCAGAGACCGCCATCCAACTAGATGCAGTTACAGGAGGGGTTCCCATTATCAATCCAACAAATCCGGGTTCTGGAACAACTCCTGTAGTAAATCCAGTAGACTCTCCTCCAACACCAATTGGAACCAACCCAATACCTACAACGCCCCCAGCTGGTATGGTGCCCCCCGCTGGTATGGTGCCCCCGGCCACTATGAACCCCCCACCAGCCACCACGAATCCCCCAGCTACCACAAATCCCCCAGCTACCACAAATCCGACCTCTTCAGGAGGAGCATGGTGTATTGCCAGCCCAACTGCTTCAGAAACTGCCTTGCAGGTAGCTATTGATTATGCTTGTGGCTATGGTGGTACAGACTGTTCCGCACTTCAACCGGGTGGAAGTTGTTATAATCCAAACACCATCCGTGATCATGCTTCTTATGCCTTCAATAGCTACTACCAGAAAAATCCAGTTCCCACAAGCTGCGTTTTTGGCGGAACAGCACAGCTTACCACCACTGATCCAAGTAAGATGACAGAATATCATTTTGCCATGCTGCAGAAGTTTTGAAATCTGATCTGTTTACAATTATTACTGTCCATAACCTAAATTCACTGCTTGGTAGGTCTCTTCTCTTGAAAAAAAAAATGTTTTTCTGTTTAGGAAACCCTGTTTCCCCTTCCAAAATTATTTTTCATAGCTATGACTTATGGTCTAACTCATCTTTCAGCCACGAATCCCCTAAATTTTTATCTACTATTAGTTTCCCTGCTTTTAGTTCATTGGCCATTCAGAATCCTTAAATGATTGAGCTTGAATCCACATAATTTGCTTCCTATGAGATTCCTTAACTTCTCTGTTTGCACCGCACCTATTGCAGGCAGTGGAAACTGTCACTATGCATCATCACCCACAACACCCAGGTAAAGCTTTCATATCCATTTTAAAACCATTCCTATCACCAAAATTATGCAATAGAAAACTCAATTCATGTTTTTGGAAAATGCAGCATAAGTCCACCGGTCAACCCAGCACCAACTCCCCCAACCCCAACAATGATGACTCCCACAATAACCTCACCGGGTGGACCACCAACAGTTTATGGCGTGCCGGAACCAGTCGGCCAGCCCAGCTCAGCCACCTCTGTTTCATGCACTTTACTTTTCCTCTTCTCTACAACTGGCATCGTGGGATCACTTCTTGCAACAAAACATCTCTAAGGGCATGGAAATTCAGTCTATCGCTACCCTCAACGAGATGGCAGCTTCCTTGATTGCCACCAAACTTCATGAACTTCAAACACAAGCAGTGAGAATCAACAACCACATATTTTCTCGAGGATTTGTCCTCGCCATAAAATGTTACAATCTATTTTCCCTACTATGCTTTTTGGTTGGTAAGAAACTAGAAGAAAATGAAGAAGACCGTAGAATGTCTCTGTCTTAGGTTCTTGTGCTCGTAGACAAGTTAACTAGTTATATTCTCTCAAATTTTTAGCATTCAAAAGCATCGGACAAGCTTGTCTTGCTTTAGGATTGCTTTTACAGCCTGTGTGCTCGAAGTATACGATTTAATATATGAATTAGCAGTTAGTACCAAACAGAATCATCACCCACAGAAAGAGTAGACGACAATAAACAATTGGGACTGGTAAGACTACAACAATGCTCGTGGTAATTACTAGACGAATTTATTTCATCCAGTAACAGAGGGATTTATGTTATTCCCCGCGTAGCAAATGAACATGCTTCAACACACGCCACCAAGCTGGCCAAAGACAGTGAACCTCATAAATTGTGTCACCTGATAATAATCTTAGCCCAGAAGAGGATAAAAGTATTACAGACGACTAAAAACACAGAAGCAATTTTTCACCAACGATTTCAATTCCTTTGCTTCCTATAATAAACTCAACCTATGTTCATTTGTCTTAAATCATAAGATAGTTCTGTAGATCTTGGAAGTCTTGAAAGTAATTTGATCAGACATTTAAAGCATTTTGCCATAATGTTCATATTCTCCTAACTCGTTTAGAGTTGAACCATACAAATCTTATTGCCATTTAAATAACAGATCAGATGAGCTTCTTACTTTGCAACAAATAGCAACTTGAGTGAAAACAGAAGGCCTACTTTACATTGCTTATACTGAATCCTTAATGAGTAAAGATGTACAACGTAGTTGCACCGTATTTTAGCGATCCTCAAATCATACTGATACCCATATCAATCCTTTTTGCCATCATATCCTCTCAACATAGTTGTACTCCCTTTGTTTTTAATTTAAATTGCACTCTGGCACAGAATGAAAAGGAAAGCTTGGCTATCACACCAGTACTACTTACCAGGAACAGCTGCGTTTACAAGAGCATCGCGAGAAAAGCAATTAGATCGGGACTCTCTAAAATAGATACAAATACATGTAACATTTAGAGACGGTAACGCTAAGTATTATTAAATAATTTATCATCGATTCAAAATCTTACACATTTTATTATCTGCCAAAGAACCCATACCTATAGCTAACATGGTAGCATAAGATGACACCAGGTGATTGTTTGTTTATTACTGTCACCTTCCACATGGGTTTGGTAATTTACCTAAAACTCAGATCAAGAGCAAGCAAGATGTGACAACAACACACACAACAGCTATGGTGGCAACAACTGAACCTTGCTCAAATGCTCTCTGCATATTCCCTATCCGTGAAAAATGCTGGAAAGCCAAATAGGCTGCAATCACCAAGCCAACAATAGCACCTTCTTGCTTTCCCCTGTAAACACAACATCGCAAGGAATATTAAGTTAAAAAAAAATGAAATAGACATGATTCTCTCTCTTGATAAACACATCCATCTTACCTTATGTTCATAACTTGATAAGGAGCCACAATTACCAAGAGCAACGCCATAAACGGCAACTCAAGTTCACCTGTGAAAAGAAGAAGACCCAAGATTGAAACTTTTAAGAATTCCTTACCCGTGGTTAAAATATATCAAAATAAACTATATAACATGCGGCGATCCTCCTTAAAATTATAACATGGGATTCTATAGAAGTTAAATTGAGGAAGAGAATTAACCGGGAATAAAGAAAAAGAGACGGAAGAGAAGGGCAAGAAATGCAGTCCAAATGCCATATTCACCCCTGCAAATTTTGAAACACCAAACTTGTAGCATAAATCCTCCACCAACCCACAATACAAATCACTCACTGAATTTAATTAATATAAAAAAGTAACATTTTCTTACAGAATAATTATCATTAACACAGTTCATAATCATATCGATGATAGCATAAAATAAAATAAAGTACTTGATCCATGAAATGACGGCTGGCGGTGCTTGGAGAGCAAATAAAGGAACAAGAAAGGACTTTTGGACAGCAGTGCCTTTTGCCAGCACCAACACCCTGTAAATAATTTAATTCAATTAAAAAGGAAAGAAGAAGGAAGCTCAAACAACAAGAGAGAGAGTGATTAATGAATATAGAGAGGTACGCAGAAGAGAGAGCGGAAATCCAGGGGAGACTAGGAGTAGTGAGGGATCCAGCATGACAAACAGCACCAAACCCTCTTCCCGATTCCTTCCTCTTTATCTTCATCATCATTTCATTGCTCTTTATCGATAATCTGTACATATTGTATAAACAAAATTAGAAAATGAAACAAGCAAAAACAAATAACAGTAACGGTTAGTAGTGAGAAGAGACCTACCTAAGAGGATTGAAGGTGGTGAAAGAGCTCGAGAGTGGTGTGACTGTAGGAGACCTAAGAGGGTTTTGTATAGAAAGAAACTGCTTCTTCTTGCTGCCGCTGCTGTCGGCGAGAAAGAAAGACTGTGCAGCTGGTGGTGATATAGATATCAGCA
>Ga0307514_10006626_pt1 | contig 10048 bp, 11 predicted proteins | sample 16_EM_MG_FD_203088 | JGI IMG/M metagenome (GOLD analysis project Ga0307514, IMG submission 203088) | Populus trichocarpa ectomycorrhiza microbial communities from riparian zone in the Pacific Northwest, United States - 16_EM | ecosystem: Host-associated > Plants > Roots > Unclassified | place...
TATTCTCATCAACACTTTCATCTCCTCCCACGACGCTACCGGCCTCTCTCCACTCCTTCTACTAATAACATTCTGATCCCACCAAATCAGTGCATAATCCGTGAATTCGATGACTACCAATTTCATTTTCTTCGCCTCCAAATAGTTATGGCAATCAAAAATCCAATCCACCTTTTTCTCCAACACCAAATATGCCTCGAGATCGTTTTTACCTTGAAAAGAAGGTATTTTCAGTTTGATAGCATCCAAATCACCATCTAAATCAGCATGTCCCCCAACACTACAGAAATTTTTCCTTTGGCAGAATTGGCCCTTAATTCGATTCCCATAATCCCTTCGGTTTTTAGGCTGCCAAAACCTTCCTGATGGCCTATGGCCTCATCCTCAAAACCACCATCACTAATATCATCAGCGGCCTCCTCAAAATCCTCATAATCAGCCCACCTTGGCCTTTCAGCCCTACTGCCACTGTTTGCTTTCGGTTCAGTCTTAACCTTCCTCACATCTTGGGTGCTCGTACCAGCCTTCTTGCCACATCTCTCCACCCTATCAAGTTTTTCACACACGTTCCCCATCACAAAATTCATCCTCTCCATCAACTGCGTCATGGCTTGCATTTGGAATTAAGTTCTTCCTCGGGAGGGGGTGGTGTGTTGTTTTGATCTGACATGATAGTACCTATAAAAAATTGGTTTGTGGTAAACACAATTATCCTCACGTCGCTTGTGTTTCGCTCAAACACTCTTAATATCCTCACACGCTCACACCTCTCGTCTCACCTTCTTGCGGTCTTGCAAAACTGAAACCAACACAAAAAAAAACCAACTTGGCAGCGCAATCCATATATATATATATATATATATATATATATATATATGACTCAAGAAGCAATAAAAACCAGAAAATAAGCAAAACAAAACTACGATGATAGTCTCGCGAGTAGCAAGCGAGTATATCCGAAATATGAACAAAACTGAAGACTCGAATAAAAACAGAAACAAAAATATGCAAAATGATGAAACAACACCCAAATATGTTGGATATGATGAAAATAAATTGCAAGAAATGAAAACCACAGAAAGAAAGCGAATTTCAAAAGTTGACGCAAAACAGACTCGTTTACGACGAGTTAAGTCTGAATCTGGAACCTAAAGTAAATGATGTCCAATTGAGTTAATATTTCAGATATAGTGCGATATCAACCCAAATGGACAGAATATAAATTTTGATCAATTTATGATAAGGTTTGATATACTGACGAAAAAACGTTATGAATCAGACCTGATTAGACCCGAACTTGAAACCCAAAGCAAACGGTATCCAATTGACCCCAGTAATCAGATTCTCAATTTTGAGCTAATTCTGAGTTGATTTGATCCAATTTTCCCTTGTTTAGTTTACTTTTTTTTCTTTTTTTCTTTTTTTTTATGCAACTGATATATTTTGGACAGAAACCAAATGAAATAACTATTTTATATATATATATATATATATATATATATATGCTGCAAAATCAAGGAGAAGAAAAAAATTGGACACTGATGAAGTTTTTGCGGAAACAACAAGAAACGAAAAATTTCAAAAAGATATAACCTGATTAATGGATCCAAGCTCTGATACCAAATGATGCGAATCTTGTGATCACATGGTCACGTAACTCACACGCAAAGACACCAATTCCCGGAACGCCAAGTAAATCAGGTTTGATAGGAGTGTGACACAAAGATAACTTGTACCTAGGCACCAGCACTATTAAAAACAGAGACCCCCACCCAACGAATATTGATTCGCGAATGAGAAGTATAAGGATGACGCCATGAAGACAGTTGTTCATCGATAAGTCATTTTTCAGTTCTTTAGAGAACCAAGGAAGATTATCTCACCATCACACACATACAAAGTGCGGCAAATAAGAAGTTTTATTAATATGAATTGTCTAACCTTGCATGTTTGATTATGTCTTTATTTATATTGACTCTAGACTTAAAGAAACCCTAATGGACCCCCCTTAGGTGGACTTATATGAAGCCCACTTACAATTGACCCAAATAAGTTATGATAACCCTAAAAACTAAGAAAAAAATAATAAAAATATGAAAATTACCATCCTAAATATGCTAGAATCATATTTGTCACCCTTAAGAAGCACTAAATAAACTAGGAAAAATCTGATTTGTCACCTTTAATATTCTATGATCTTCAAGCTTCATGGGAAAAAGAGGTACAACGCCAAAAAAATAAAAGATGAAGGAGAGCCGTTGTTGTTACCATTCAAAAGTATGTACGCAAGAGGTTAGTACGTCGTGTTTATTTGAAATTCTTGTCAGTCACTACTTCTATACAGTGTTGTTGGAGAAAGGTGTTAGCAATAAGGGAATTCCGAAGACTTAAACAAGAGGCTATTGAAGTCGCTACTAATCATATTCAAGATTCAAGGGCAAATCTTCTTGAAGAGGGGGGAATGATATGGTTCAGCCTTGTAATACGGCCCAAACAAGATCAGATTCGAATTTTGGCGTAAAATTCTCTACCATCTAGTTTTACGCTATTGAGCATAACTCCAAATCAAACCGTTGGATCGATCTAAAACTTTACCAGAAGATTCCAGAGGTATTGGTCTATGTTGGGGTAAGGTTTTTGGTGAATTGGAGTTCGCAAAGGACTTGCGATATAAGGGGTTCATTAGGGTTTGTTTTAGTTTAGAGTCGGTATAAATAAAGGCATAACCAACCAGAAATGTATGTTAGATAATTCAGATTAATAATACTTCTTGTTTGCTGCACTTTTTGTGTGTGTGTGTTGGTGAGATACTCTCCCTTCCTTGGTTCTTTAAAGAACTAAAAAACTAAAAAACAACTTATCAAATAATAACTGACTTCGTATCGTCATCCTTATACTTCTCATTCGCGAATCAATATTCGTTGGCTGGGGGATTTCATTTCCAATAGTGTTGTTGCCTAGATACAAGTTATCTTTGTGTCACACTCCTATCAAATCTGATTTACTTGGCTTTTCGGGAATTGGTTTCTTTGCGTGTGGATTGCTTGACCGCGTGTTCAAAAGGTTCGCATCAAAAACCAACTCAGCAACACAATCCAAATAGATGTATATCACTCAAGAAGCAACAATAACACAGAAAACAAGCAAAACCAAAACTGAAATGTTAGTCTCGCGAGCAACTAGCGAATCTATCCGAAATATGAACGAAACTAAAAACTCAAATGAAAATAGGAATGAAGTATGTAATATGATGAAACAACACCCAAATATACTTCAAGAAACAAAAACGACAAAAACAATACGAGTTTCAAGAGTTGACTTAAAAAACAGACACGTTTACGACAAGTCCGAATCTCGAACCTATGGTCAATGATGTCCAAATGAGCTAAAATTTGAGTTATAGTGTGATTGAAACCCAAATAGACACAATATGAAATTTGAGCAATTTACAATAAGGTTTGATATGTTGACGCAAAAACATTATGAATCAGACCTGATTAGACCCAAATTTGAAAACCTATGCAAACGATATCCAATTGACACCAAAACTAAAACAACCATAACTTTTTGTAAAAAACTCCAATGCATGCATGGATAGAAAATCTGGAACGATGACATTCTAAACTTGAAAACTATGTAGAATAGGCGTTATTTTCCATGCATTAAACAAGAGCAAATTCAGGCCAAAAGTGGTCGATTGGCTTACAGCACCCAAACTCATCAAAACTCCTAAATCATGACCTAAGCCTTATTTGTAGACAAACAAACATATTTGAACCATTTCCATTCAGTCTGCAAGCCCTCAAACTCATTGAAGCTTTAGTCGCGTTAATCTAACATATTAAGGCACTTTGTAGTTGTTTTGCTCGAGCTCTCATCATTGGACCATTTGAATGCCCATAAACATTAGAATGAACCCCTTCCATGTTAGAATCCTGATGCATATCATTTAGTTGTTCTTCGATAATTCATTGCAGCTCTTTAGAGAAGCAAGGAAGGGATAATATCTCACTACTCATACAACAAAGTTGTGGCACAAGATGTTTATTAATTTGAAAATTTCATCACCCACCTCATATCTGGTTATGGCTTTATTTATACTGACTCTAGACTGAAATAAACCCTAATGAACCCCTTTTATGTGGACTTATATGAGACCTACTTACAATTTACCCGAATAATTAGTAATAAACCAAAAACTAAAAGAAAATAATAAAAATCCAAAATTAATATCCTAGATATGCTAGAATCAAATTTACCACCCCTAAGAAGTCCTAAATAGACTAAGAAATCTAATCTTAATATGGAATCAATTATGAAGTCTTCTTGCCTTGTTGTGCTTGGTTTCCTTATCTTGCAAGGACACTTAATGAAGAAATTCTCCCTTTTTATACTTGCCAATTTAGTTTCCTTCCTAGATTAGGAGAATCATTAATTAATCCTTTCTAGCTTAGGAAATCAGATATGGCAATGCTTTGATCCACACGAATTGGGTTCTTCTTGGTCTTGGATTAGATGAATTTGAGGCTATCCTTTATGCTCCCTAGGCATTCAAAGCTCTTTTAGGTCCATTTTGCTCCATATATTCTGAAAAGGCACATTCAATGTCTTTTTAACCTTCTTCGCTCTAGCTCTTATAATTGTCCCACTTGGTACCTACAATGGGTCTTTGGCATGATTAAGCTTGGTGTTGGACTAATCCACATCAGTTCCTTAACTATTTTTAGAAGGTGTTATGGGGGGAAATTGGGTACTAAACTGTTGTTTTCAACTACTTGTCACCCCCAAATAGATAGACAACTCAAAGTAGCTAATAGGACCTTAACACAACTTCTATGTGATGTCATTCAAAAGAACTTAAAGAATTAGGAACATTGTTTATCATTTGTAGAGTTTGCATATAATTGTAATGTGCATTCTACTATTATATTTTGACCATTTAAAATTGTGTATGGATTTAACCTTTTAAATCATGGATTTGATTCCTTTGTCTGTTGATAAAAGGGTTAGTTTGGATCGTAATCGTAAAGCACAGGTGATGAAGACACTCCATGAGAGTGTGCGGCAACAGATTGAAAAGAGAAATCATGTGTATGCGAACAAAACCAACAAAGGGTGCAAACATGTTGTCTTTCAGCCCAGCAATTGTGTTTGGGTGCATATGCGCAAGGAGAGATTTCTGGCCCTTGAAAAATCAAAGCTACAACCATGAGAAGATAGGTCATTTCAGATCCTTGAGAGGATAAATGACAATGCTTATAAAATTGATTTGCTAGGTTAATGCGAACCTCGTGATCAGTCACGCAACCCACAATCAAGATTGAGATTTGATCCCGGAAAGTGAAAATAGGTCTGATAGGAGTGTGACACAATGGAAACCTGTCCCAAGGCACCAACACTATTGGATTGAGTAGAATGACGCCAGGAAGCCAGTTAATCTTCGATAAGTCAGATTCAGTTTGTTCAAGAACTGAAGAAGGCAAGAATCACTCTCACACGTTAAAACTGAAAAATTCAGAAGTAATTATCATCCAAGCTGCCGAAATTTTGGCTTACAAGAGTTTAAATAGTTCTTGAAAAGTGAACCCTAATGGACCCTTTATGTGGACTCATATGAGGTCCACTCAAAACTGACCCAAAAACCCTAAACTAAAAAGCCCATAACCTGATCCAAACAAACCTTGGATCCTAGCTCAAAACAAAGTTTTAATTAAGCCCAAACATGAAAGAAAATAATAAAAATAGCTAATTTGTCATTAAATACCACTAGCTTTTCTTTCCTTGTGTAGCTAGGATGAATAAGGAATCCTTATAAGAAAAGGATTCTGAAACATTAATGAATTATTGCCACACTTGGAGATTATATTGCAGCTCATTAAAAATCCTAGTGGAACTAGGAAATTACCAAAACCAGCTGCCACATCCTTGTAGGAAAAGAATCCTAACCAAATAGGAAGTCCACAAGTCAAATGAAAGAAAATAACAAAATTCGTACAGTCTCTGTTGACCAGTATTATGATGCCTTCCCGAAGTCCAATTGACCTGAAATTTTAACCCATAGTAGGAAAACATGTCTGGAGAGTCCACATAAAATTTTAGTCCGATCCAATGGTTAGATTGAGAATTATAATTGTTGTTGTAAACCTAGACTGTTGCGCTTTTTACGCCAAAATCTGAATCTGACCTTACTTGGGTTGCATCACAAGGCTGAACCGCATCACGTGTTGGTTGCTTGACCGCGTATTTTAGAGGTTTGCATCAACTTGATTACTAGAAACATGAGTTATACATAAAACTTCAGACCTTACGACAAGGTTCTTTAAGTGTGGAGGAGTATGTGATGGAGTTGAGCTACTAATGATATGTTGCGAATTGATACAACCCCAAGAATAGACCATAGCTAGGTTTATTGGCAGGTTGAGGAAGGATATTGCTAATGTTGTTGAGTTGTAGCCATATATCTTCCTTGTGGATGTGATAAAACTTGCGACAAGGATAAAGAGAAAGTGGAATGCTTCAATATATATTTCCACATCTTCACGAATGTGGAATGCTCCTATAAAGGATGAGAAAGTGGGGGTTTGTAAGGGGAGTACAAGTTCAGACTTTACAAAGGGTAAAGAAAAGGTGACCGAACCTCAACATCCTAAGAGGTCGCGAGACATTAAGTACTTAAATGTTTATGGCATGGGCATATTGCTTTTGAATGTTTGAACGAGAGAGTTATTGTGGTACATGGGAAGCATAGAGAGCTGGTCAGTAGTTATGAGGCCAAAACTGAAGTTGAGGTTGAGCATGGAGAAGATTTTGAGCCAGCAGAAGGGGATTTGTTAGTGGTGCACGGGTTTTAAATGCACAAATTGATGTTAGTGAAGAACAACGTGAGAAGAGCTTTCATACGAGGTGTCAAATTCAGGATAAGGTGGGTGGAATGTTATTGACAATGAAAGTTACACTAATGTTGCATCCACTACCTTGGTGGAGAAGTTGAGTGTAATTACTGTTCCACATCCTAAACTGTATAGTTTACAATGGCTTAACGAGAATGGAGATATTTGGGTGACAAAGCAGGTTCATATGCCTTTTTCCATCAAAACCTATCATGATGAGGTTTTGTGTGACGTGGCTCCGATGTCAGCTAGCCATGTCTTATTGGGGCATCCATGGCAATTTGATAAAATGTGACCTACAATGGATGGAAGAATGCTTACTCGTTTATGTTGGATGGGAAGAAGGTGAATTTGTTGGCATTGAGTTCTCTGCAAGTTAGAGAGGATCAGTTGTGAAGTCAACAAAATGAGGTGAAATCGGGTAAAGAGCTTATGTTAGCTAAGAAGGGAGACATCGACCAAGCATTAGCTTCAATTGGGGTTGTTTTCATGGTATGAGCAAAACCATTATTACAAGTAGAGAATGTGGAATTGCCAACACAGATTATGAAGTTGGTTGGGGAGTTTGCAGATGTGTTTCCAGAAGAGTTACCTAAGGGATTACCACCTATTCGTGAGATAGAGCATCAAATTGACTTGGTGCCGAGAGCTTCACTTCCTAACCAGCCAACCTATATATGTAATCTAGAGGAGGCAAAGGAGATTCAAAGGCAGGTTGGTGAGCTCTTAGAAAAAAATTATGTGCGAGAGTCACTTAGTCCATGTTTTGTGCCTACTTTGCTTGTGCTGAAGAAAGATGAAACCATATGGATGTGTGTGGATAGCTATGCAATCAACAAGATAATAGTTAAGTATCGATTTCCTATACCTAGACTTGATGATTTGCTTGATGAGTTACATGGTGCTACGTTGTTTTCTAAGATTGATTTGATAAGTGGTTATCATTAGATTATGATGAAAGAGGGGATGCGTGGAAAACAACATTTAAAACTAAACATGGATTGTATGAATGGTTGGTAATGCTATTTGGGCTATCTAACGCACCTAGTGCATTTATGTGACTTACGAATCATATTTTGAGGAAGCATATTGAGTTGTTTGTTGTCGTGTATTTTGATGATTTTTTGGTGTATAGTAGAACTTTTGATGATCATATGGAGTATCTTAGGGATGTATTTGAAACTTTACGACATGCTAAATAATATGGGAAACTAGAGAAGTGTCATTTCTATCAAGAAAGTGTTGTGTTTTTTTGTTATATCATTTCTAGTAGTGTGATTAAGGTTGATGAAGAAAAGATAAAAGCAATTAAAGATTGGTTGAAACCTTCTAGTATTGTTGATGTGAGGAGTTTCCATGGTTTAGCTTCATTTTATTGGCGATTTGTGAAGAACTTCAGTTCTATAGTTGCACCTTTGACCGAATGTTTGAAATAGGGAAGTGAGTTTTGGTGGAATGAAAATGCACAGAAGTCTTTTGAGTTGATTAAAGAGAAGTTATGTATTACGCCTGTTTTAGCACTTCCAGTTTTGCCAATACATTTGAGATAGCGTGCGATACTTCCGGGGTTAGAATTGGGGTTGTGTTATTGCAAGAAAGGAGGCATATTGCATAGTTTAGTGAAATGTTTAATAGTGCACCACTGAACTACTCAACTTATGACAAGAAGTTTTATGCTTCAACTTGAGCTTTAGAGGTATGGCAACACTACTTATTATTACCAAAGGAGTTTGTTGTGTATACTGACCAAGAATCTTTGAAGTATATTGAGGGTCAAAGCAAGTTAAACCGAAGACATGCTAAGATGGTAGAGTTTATGGAGTCATTTCCATATGTCATCAACTATAAGAAGGGGCAAGTTAATGTAGTTGGCGATGTGATGCGAACCTCGTGATCACGCAACCCACACGCAAAGACATCAATTTCTGAAAAGCCAAGTAAATCAGGTTTGATAGGATTGTTACACAAAGATAACTTGTACCTAGGCCCCAGCACTATTGGAAATGGAGACCCTCGCCCAATGAATATTGATTCGCGAATAAGAAGTATAAGGATAACGCCACGAAGACAGTTGTTCTTCGATAAGTCGTTTTCAGTCCTTTAGAGAACCAAGGAAGGGAGATTATCCCACCAACACACAACAAGTGCGGCAAAGAAGTTTATTGATATGAAAATTACGTACCTTACATGTCTGGTTATGCCTTTATTTATACTAACTCTAATGGACCCCCCCTAGGTGGACTTATATCCCAAATAAGTAATAATTGACCCAAATAAGTAATAATAACCCAAAGACTAAGAAGAAAATAATAAAAATCCAAAAAGCACCATCCTAAATATGCTAGAATCAGATTTGTCACCATTAAGAAGTCCCAAATAGACTAGGAAATCTGATCTGAAGGTAGAATTTATTCTGAAGTCTTCTTTTCTTTTTGTAGCTAGGATGAATAAGGAATCCTTGTAAGAAAAGGATTCCGAAATAATTATGAATCCTTGCCACACTTGGAAACTATGTTGCAGCCCATTAAAGATCTTTGTAGAATTAGTAGATTTCCAAAATAAGCTGCCACATCCTTTTAGGAAAAGAATCATAGACAAATAGGAAGTCCACAAGTCAAAAGGAAGTAAATAACAAAATTCCCGAACTCTGATTGACCTGAAATTTTAACCCAACGTAGGAAAACATGTCAGAAGACTCCACGTAAAATTTCAGCCTGATCAACGGTCGAATTAGGAATTATGACTGTTGCCATAAAACTGGATAGTTGCATTTTTTACGTCAAAATCCGAATTTGACCTTGCCTGGATCATATCACGATGCTCTTTCTAGGAGGTATGCAATGATTTCTATGTTGAATACAAGGTTGATGGTTTTTGAACAAGTGAAGTATCAATATGCTAATGATTCCTACTTTGCTAATTTGATAGTTGAATGTGCTAAGAGAGCTTGTGATGGGTTCTTTATGCATGAAGGTTACTTGTTCAATATGGGCAGAATGTGTATTCCTTTAGGTTGTTTATAAGAGTTGCTTATACGAGAGGCTCGTAGTGGTGGTCTTAGTGGTCATTTAGGTGAAAAGAAGACTTACGAGCTGCTGAAAGAACATTTCTTTTGGCCTAGCATGTTAAAGAATGTTCACAAGGTGAAGAATGCATAT
>Ga0307514_10006628_pt1 | contig 10045 bp, 4 predicted proteins | sample 16_EM_MG_FD_203088 | JGI IMG/M metagenome (GOLD analysis project Ga0307514, IMG submission 203088) | Populus trichocarpa ectomycorrhiza microbial communities from riparian zone in the Pacific Northwest, United States - 16_EM | ecosystem: Host-associated > Plants > Roots > Unclassified | place...
CCCGGACACCCACGTTAAACTAAAAAAAAAAAAAAATTAGACATCCATCCTTTAACAAGCGAAATATCAATTAAGTTATTGTTTTTGAAGTAAGTGCTAAGAAATCACCCACCATTATTAGCACAACTATCGGAATCATGGTGAAATTTCTAAGATAGGTTGAAGACGTGCATATTTCATTGATTGTACGAGAGAGGTTATTCTTTAATGTGACAGAGAAGGTAAGGAGATGATAAGGAGATTAAATAATAAATATAGAAGTTTGGTGTACAAAGTGAATCCAAGAAGTCGGGTCTAAGCATATCCATGTTGGGTTTAGGTAAGCATGGCTTGCCTGAACCCAACATGGAGAGGAAGCCCAGCTTTGGATTCTTTTAGTATATATTGAGATATGCCTAAATCGTTAAATAATCACACGATGTTATTATTATAGAATTGGAAAAAAAAAAACAAGAGAAAGACTTATTGAGGAGGTAAATTATGTTTAAGGAGAGAAAATAATCCATATAAATAAGAACGAACTTTCATGCACCAGAATAAAAACTTGTCATATCGCTTAATACAATAGAATAAATTGCAATACGAGAATGCTCCATAAGAATAAATTAGCCAGAGCTTGGGCTGTTTCTTTCTTACATCTCCTTGTGAATTTGCAGTCAGAAGGTGGCCTCTGCTACCAATGCTTCATAAGAATCCTCCGTGATCATCCTGGTAAGAAGTTTCAGTCCTTAAAAGACAATCATTCTCAAATCAGTCTTAGGTTTTATATTTTGATTTTCTTTTTTTTATCTATATATTTTGATTTTGCTTTTCTTTTTATTTCAATTTTAGGAATATTGGGTTCTAATATAAGGACTATGTACATTTAATGGACACATCATTAGCTATCTAATAGATTCTAATGAAAAATATTTACTTATATGAAGACAAAATAATAACATACAAAAATTCATAAAAACCTAGTATTTTCTTACTGGTTTTATTCTATGACCACTTGAACTCGTGAATCTTGTTAGGCAGGGAAGAAAGAAAATACAAGATAAGATGGGGAATGTCATGGGATTGGTCACCCGAACCACATAGAGTCAAAGAGTTTCAGCTCCAAAATTCCCAGAGAGATGGCCTCAATGACAGGGAATCCGTATTCATGGATTTAGCATCCATTTATGCAGCTCCGAATAACTTCTCTGACTCTAATTTGCCTGGAGAAGGTGATTCTGGCCTGTTTATAAGGTAAAAGAAACATATTCCCTTCATGTCCTGGCTCAAATTCACACTTCGCAGTACTCTAAACGGTGTGCATACTGAGCGATGGAAAGGAAGTAGCAGTAAAGAGACTTTCAACTTTGTCTGAGAAAGACACAAAGGAGTTTACAATTGAAGTTCTGCTAATCATGAAAATTCAGCACAAAATTCTTGTCGAACTTCTCTGTTTTTGTGTTGATAGAGATGAAAAGCTTCTGGTTTATGAATTTCTGCTTGACAGCAACCTTGACGCTTCCTCTTTGGTTAGTTTTCTTCAATACTTTCGATCAGAAATTTCCATTCATTGATCTTTAGATACAATCTGCTTATTTTTCTTCAAATACCGGATTTTAAGTTGTAATTAACTAATTCATTTCCACCGATATCGAACACGAACTTGTATTGTAAATAGAATTGTGAAGGGAACTCTTTATCGCCATGAGGATTCTAGTCTCAGAATCATTCATCGAGACCTGAACGCTAGCAATATCTTGTTGGAAAAGGATATGAACCCAAAAAGTATCTGACATCGGAACGACAAAGATGTTTGCTGGAAGTGAAGGCGAGGCCAATACTGCCAGGATAGCTATAACAGAGTGCGTTTTCATCTCTGATATTATTTACTCAAAACTATATTAAACAAGATAATTATTACAAGGTCTTCAATTATGTGAAGAACCGAGAGATGTATGGGTCTCCCATTCATATTGGGCTTGTGTGTACGAAAGGCTTTTAAACAAGTATGGACACCTTAAACCTAAAAGACTGCATTGTTGGGTTATGGGTATGGGCTTCTATATCTAATATTGGGTCTGTGTGTGTGAAAGCTTATACAACATGGACATACTCCAACCCAAAAACCTAAATTACTGGGTAATGAGTACATTTTATATATAAATAATTTTATTTTAACATTTATTTTTAAAATGGGATAATTAGAACTCATATGTGCACCCAGCAGATCTCACTCAATGTAGCCCGCGTGATACCGTGGGTTGGACAAAATTATTTTAACCAAAAAAAAAAAAAAAGTTTAAGAGATTATGGTTTTTATGAAGAAAATTTAATAATTAAGTTAAATTTTGATTAATTTGATAATATAATAAAAAAAAATAGACAATATCAACAACAACAACAACAAAAAAATAAATTTAAAAAAATATTACCCTGAGAAATGCTGAGTAACATGTAAAATTTGTGACTTGTACATGAGATATGCCTAGATTATATGTCTATTGTCTATTCTAGATTATGATATTAGAATAATTCAATAGAAAAAAATTGATGAAAAATAAAAATAAAATATTAAAAATTGAGAAAAATATGTAGATTAAGATACTTAATAGTAAAACACGAGTCATTAAACCGGTTATATTTAATGAATATATATATCGTTGTAAACGTTCAAAATATTATAAAAAAATAAACATTTTAGATTTTTAAAAATAAATTTAATTTGGATAAAATATATATATAAAAAATTACAAATGAATTATACTAACTTCATCAAAAATCAAACGCACCAAATATAATTTAAAAAATAATCATTATTAAAAAAAGTTAAATAAGCTAGAAAAATCACAAAGAAGGGATTTTAATTAAAAAATTAAATTAAGAATTACTTAGAAAAGGAAATTAAAAAACAAAATAATTAAATAAACAAAAGAACAAAAAGTATAAAGAAAAGAAAAGTCCAGGCGCGTAAGCCTTCAAGCCCAGGTTCGCGCTCTTGGGCTTGTTATTTTTGTATTATCTAAAGGAGCGATGACATGTTGTTTACTGCTATATTTTTTTATAAAAAAAAAATAGACAGACAACACATCATTTGTTGTGGCAAACAACATGTCGTTTACCAGCCAAGATTTTGGCCACCCACGTTGTGGCTGGAAAATTAAGGTTATGGGTTTTTACCCAAAAAAACTCGTTTTTCAACCACTTTCAAACACAAAACACCAAGAAACCAACCCATCAACCTAATAAAACCCAAAAAGAGCCTAAACCATAAAATCAAACCACCTAAATCTAGTTTCAAATCTAGTTTTTTATGTTACATTGAGACTTAAAACAATTTCTTTAAGACTCTCCTCACCTCGTGAAACCGTGACACCAATTTTAACTTGTTTTATGGTTGGAAAAGGTGTCAACAATAAGTTTTCTCTCTCTACACAGGAATCCGATGAGCTGTCTCTTTCCTCTTACAAAAAGAGATAATGAAAAATGAGAAAAATAAAATTTGGTACCAAAATAGAATTTGTAAAAATTAAAAAGACCGATTATTTGACTGATAAAAAAGATAAGAAACTAAAATGAACTTTTCAAATAAATTTCAAAGCCGTCACCTATTTTACCTCTATTCATCACTCTAGTCTTCCTTTTTTCAATTCAACTTCTCGTCCTCATAAAAAACATAATTGGGTACTAATTTAGGTTCAAAAGGGTTAAATCATACAAAATAAAATTAAGTTCGAGGATTATATTAAAAATTACAAAAAAAATAAAACTACTCTAAATTTTCAATCCATAATGATTTTTAAGATGATGAAAAGTGATTAATTTACAAAAAAAAAAATATTAGTATATATTAATATCTAACGATCATTTGCTCAACCATGAGAAAGCAAACAAATAATGGGAGCCTCACCACAGTCCTCGCCTGTATTGATTCTAATACCAATTTGATAGAAAGTTTTTTTGTATTCGGAGAGATATATACATGGACCTTCTCGTTCATATTAGGTTTGTGAGTATGAGAACTCATACACAAGGATGGATATATTTTCAACCTAAAAGAATAGATTATTGGATCCATTTCGTTTTTTCTTTTTCTTTTTTCAATATAAGATAATTATCACACGTGTGTATATATATACCTAATAAATTATTAATTTGTGCACGTACCATAATTTCCCTGTACAATAATGTCAGGAAGTTATTAACAGAATCCATTATTTTTGTTAGCTGTGTTTCATGTTTCAACTCTTAAATTCTATGGACCACCTCTTTCTCCAAAGTGTCCAGAACAGCTGGGAACACATGGGGTCTGCTTGATATTTATGCCTTTTGTTTTCACGAGTTACTTATTATTCCTGAAGTGATGGTGGATACACAGCACCGGAATACGCAGCGGAGGGACTTTACTCCACCAAATCTGATTTTTTCTTTTTTTAGTTTTGGAGTTCTTCTCTTGGGATCATAACTAGAAGAAAGAAATCTGGATCCCACAAATCAAAACGAGCTCCTAGCCTCCTAGCTTATGTGATTTTACTCGGCGTAAATGTAAAATACACCCAACTCACTATTTCTGACACTGATAAAAAGGTTAACATTTAGTTACCCCTCTAAATGGTGAATCAGGCATGGCAATTACGCCATGAAGGGAATGAACTAGCTAGAGGTGGTAGATCCACCGTTAGCCGATTCATGTAGTCCAGATGAACTTTCAAGATACATGCATATATATCGTTTTATTATGCGTTCAAGAAGATCCTTGATAAAGACCTACCATGTCATCTGTTGTTTGGATGCTGAAAAGTGAAAGTCCAACTCTTCACCAACCTGAACGGCCGGCCAGCATTTTCTGCGGGGAGATTCACACACCAATATGAGGCTAATGCTAGCAATTGGTCCCTCAATATATGGTTTAACAATTTCTGGCATTTCGTCTTCCGGTGAGGAAGCTGATCACTGAGCCGTAACAATCTCTGATATTCACTGAAGCCTGACCTGCACTGTATTCTGTAGGGTTCGGTAATTTGCATGTTCTATTTACTTGTAGCACGTATTGCTCAAGCAATTCTAGAAGTGGACAATCCTTCACTACCCTCTTTTCGGTAAATATGCATGATTTCGATTGCTGTGTCTATATATCTTGAACATTTAAACAAGGAAAACTTAGTGATATTTCCTCTTCATTTGTCAATAGCTAATTATCATAGAGTATTATCCTTCGTTTTTAATTTTCATGGATACGAAAAATCAGAAAATCTTTATTGAAATGGCGAATTAGATTACCAAACCTGAGATTGTAAGAAATGGGAAAGGCCTGCACAGCTCAAGGGAAGGCCTGCATTTTTTTGTTTTTAGTAGAAACATTGTTTTTTAAATATAAAAAATTGTCATGATCTGAAGTATCAAGTGAAAAACATTGAAAATCATGTCTTAATATTTTATATATAATTGAAAGAAGAAAAGAACAGTTAATTTGAAAAAAATTATAAAATATTTATAATAAAAAATAAAAAATATAAATTTTATTTTTTATTGAATATTAATGATCACAATTTAATAAGAAAATCACCTTAGATTCATATATAATAATTAATGGAATCCTCGCTAATATTATTAAAACAAATTCTATTGTCTTATTTTAAAACAAAGCAACATTAAATGATATTTGTAATTATTTTATTGATAATAAATTTTGATTAAAATTTAAGAAAATAAATGGATAAAAAAAGGGGTGCATGAGCCTCAAAGTTTATTCTCACGTGTCTAGCCCAATATAAAAAAGCTTGGACAAGCGTGGGCCTCTTAGGCCTAGCCTTTTCTCTTAACCTTCTCACTCTTTTTTTTTTTTTTTTTTTTAATTGAGTAAGTCGACGAACATGAACTTTTATACGAGAATTTGAAAATAACCCCGTTATTTTTTATTTTGGTAAATCTTTGAATTATTTTATATTAAAAATTTAAATCATATTTCATCAAATTAATTTCTATTTCAATTCTAAAATTTTAGTAAACATCTTGAATTGTCAATTGTCAAGAACATTGAAAGAGATGCAAATATCAATAAATAAAATATCACAAACATCACATGTAAGGTTGAAATTAGAAAAAATAATAATTAAAGTTCATTGATAAAATTTAAAAAATAAAAAAACTTTATTGTTCAAAGAAAGGAATGGAGACATTTCTACAAGGACAAATAGTGAGAGCATGTTAGGTTTATTATATAATATATTTGAGTTATATAAAATATTTCATGAACAAAAACAAAGAAGGTAACTAACATGTATACGAAGATGAATCCATATCCCAACACTCTAAATTTTTAAATCATTTTCTCACCTCTCACATCAGACCATCTTTTCTGTTTCTGCCAAAAAAGTCCTGCCTCCTTTGCATTTATTACTCTCTTTTCGAGGAATGGGCCATCTGGGTTTGCCCCTCCAACCCCCGGTTCTCTCTCCCCAAACAAATTCACTTCAAGCGAACAACATTGTTCTGAGTGTCAATGTGTAATAAAATTAGTTCAATGACAATTTACTATGATTTCTTATCAGGATTACATTTTGTTATTGTTTATTTTTATGTTTTAAAAATATTTTTAATTTTTTTAAAAAATTAATTTTTTTGGGTATTTTTATATTATTTTGATGTACTTATGTCAAAAATAATTTTTTAAAAATAAAAAAATTATTATTTTGATGTATTTTCGAGTAAAAAACACTTTAAAAACAGATAGGAATACCTTTTTTTTTTAATAATATTTACCTACAATAGAGTTTGAAAATTTTTATAGTCAAATATTCACTGACGCTAGAGATAAAAATATTATAGGCAAATTATTAAAAATATAATACAACAAATCCTTAGTAATTCAAGACAAAACTAACAATGCAGCTTATCTTAAATTGGATGTTTAATAGGTGATAATATCATACCCTTTCATATAATCAATTATGTACAATAGAATATCTATTGATCAATTAGAATTTTTACTAGATAACAAATCCTTAAACTAGATCTTTTTTTCTCTAAGAATAAGATGCTAGATATTTATTTTTTTGTTTGAAAATTTTAAAAGTTACTGTAATATCGGGTGTGACAATCATGATCTGAAAATAAAGTATCAAGCAAAAAACATTGAAAATCATGTTAAACTATTTTATATATAATCAAAAGAAAAAAAAAGTAATTAATTTGAGAAAATTTTATAAAATATTTATAATAAAAAAATAATAAAATATAAATTTCATTTTTATTGAATATTCATGATTACAATTTAAAATGAAAATCAGGTTCATATAAAATAATTAATGGAATCCTCGCTAATATTATTAAAACAAATGCTATTGTCTTATTCTAAAACAAAGGCAACATTAAATGATATTTTTAATTATTTTATTGATAATGAATTTTAATTAATTAATTTGGTGGATTTTGGTGGGTTTTTCTTGAACTGATCTTCCCTAAGATGAGAAAGAAGGGGATGAATAATTGATTTAGATACGATATTGTTTTTTTTTTTTTGACTGAATTGAATTTCAACTTTATAATTTTATCTTTATTAGTTTTTTTTTCTTGATAAAATTCACAAATTATTTTTTAATATTTATTCAATAAAACCTTAATTTGTCTATTCACCTGTTATTCTGAATGAAAGTACATGCCTGATTAATCTGAGTTATATTATTATTATTATATTTTAAATTAAATTATTTATGTTTTTATATATTGTTTTAGAAACTCAAAATGACAATACAAATAAATATAATTATTTATAGTGGTGCAAGAGAAGTCATACTTAGCTTATCATCTTTGCCCTGGTGTTTGTATTAATTCTCTATTAAGCTCGGTATCTTCTTGTTTTTTTTTTCTAAACCTAACAACTAACCAGTGAAAACAAAAAAAAAAACTAGTTTGATTCATTCATCAAATAACCCGACCTTAGTTTTTCAAGTACTCGTGGGATTGGAAACTACGAGGACAGTGACAGATTCATTGAAATTTGCTACAAGTAGGTCACAGTTGATGTCTTGATCACAGTGATTTCCATAATAATTTTAAGACGAATATATAAATATATATATATAAAGTCAACATCTTCTTGCACTGGCTCCCATCATAAAGATAATGACAAGGTGACAAGTGAAGAAACAACTGGCTGAAACCAGAGTTGATTCAAGGGGAATGAGATGTAGATAAAATTTATAAATAAAATATTTTAAATTATGATTTTATAATTTTTTTATTTATGTTTGACAAGTGAAACTTTTGATAATATTTATTTTGTATCTGGAATTTTTTATTAAACAAAAATTATTTTCATTTCATTAAATATAATTGATAAATATAATTTATTTATTTATTTTTAAAGCTAGAAGTCATTGTCCAAGTGATTCTCAGCTAAAATCTGATATGATTAAATGGCATGACTCTATTACTTCATTTTCAAGGCTCTTAAGCCCTTGCTGGAAAGTTTAGCCATGAAATATGGGCGAGGTTAGTATTCTTCTAATGCTAAGGTCATGTACTGTTCTAGTCACTTTATTTTGGTATTTAAAAAGAAGATATTTGAATAAAATATTGTTAGATTAAATAATTATATTAAAAAATGTTCTTTTATTAAACTTATTTTTTAAAATATTTTTTGCTTGAAAAAAATATTAAATTGTTACTTTTATATATATATATATTTATTTATTGATTTTGATGTGCTGATATAACAATAAAAAAATCTAAAAATAAATATTTTAATTAATTTTTAATTAAAAAATACTTTTAAAAAACACTATATATCATATTATAAAACCTACACCGTGTATTGAGAAATCAAAATCAAGGATTGGGTCAATGTTAAAGAAAGAATTGTTAATCAAATAAAAAACATTTTGTCCTTGTAGGAAACGTTTGAACAATAATTTTTAACCTTCAAATTTTCAAACTAATGAACAATAATTTTGCTAAGAAAATCCCTTAATCTTGATAGTCTACGGATCATTATTACCGACTGCATCCAATAGTTTTATTGATCAAGTAGATTCTAAGATTAGTCAGTTATCCCTTTAGTCAATCATCTCCTAGAAGGTATATTTGTTATTTTAATAGTGATTTTAAAATATTCTTTACTTTAAAATATATTAAAATAATATTTTTTTTAATTTATATTTTACATCAATATATAAATTAATATAAAAATATTATAAATTAAATTTAAAAAATTAAATTTTTTTAAAAACACAAACTATCGATATCTCTACAAATACAAGAATAATCTCTTCAAAATAGAATGGTCAAGCAAGACAACTTAATAATAATCTATTGCCCATTTCGTGTTACACACAAGGATTATATATTTTATTAATTATCTATTTAATTGATAATGATAGAAAAATTTTCATAATGTCTGGATTTTTTTAAACTTGAAATTTGCATAATCAAACTAATTAAATTATTATTTTATGTTTAATTTTATCAAATAAAATATAAATAATAAAATTTAAATTCATAATTAATTGATCAACAAATCTTTTATACATTATAAAAAAAACTATCTCACCTAAAAATTAATAGGTGAGATTCTAAGTTTAACATAACAAAACAAAAAGAAATACACACTCAACTATACTCGGAAAAGTGTCCATGTATTAATTTGAACTTATAATATAGCAATACAAGCCATACCCCATGTATTTGAACTTAGCAAATCAAAGGATAAGCTCTGCTCAGCAGGATTCATATAGAAAATTTTCATTTGAATGCCAATTTATTCTTGGTCAACCAATTACGTCAATGCTCAGGCCGTTCATTTTTAATTTACAAAGTAAAACGTATTCTCAGGGATGATTACAGTTATTCTCTCCCCATGATATCACCTGTACAGCTTTAGCTTTAATAGTTCCATTACTCCACATGGTTTCAAGTGAATTTCTAAGCCCCTTTTCATTTTTCCGTTAAATTTGCTCCAAAATGATCCTGATGACAACCATAGATGTAAATTTAGTCATGTTTTTGCTGATCATACCGTTTTCAGCTCTCCCAGCCATTACTGTTGCAGACCATCTTGTTACATCTTGCT
>Ga0307514_10006629_pt1 | contig 10045 bp, 8 predicted proteins | sample 16_EM_MG_FD_203088 | JGI IMG/M metagenome (GOLD analysis project Ga0307514, IMG submission 203088) | Populus trichocarpa ectomycorrhiza microbial communities from riparian zone in the Pacific Northwest, United States - 16_EM | ecosystem: Host-associated > Plants > Roots > Unclassified | place...
GACAATGCGTTCCCTACATACCAGTGCACGTGGACCGAGCGCGGTCAGTATCACCGCACTCCGTCGACCCGGTTCGCCTACTCCAAGTCTGTTGAAAAACCGCGTCTCAGAAACAGGTTCCATTTTCCAAGAGGACGTGTGGCCCCCGCCTACCTCTCCTGGCATGATAGATCCCATCAGGATGTCGAGCAGCCAGGTTGACCTAGGCACGATTGTGGACGACGTGATGGGTCCCGTTCCGTCCGCCTCAAACGCGGCGGCGCCACTGCATGATCATGGTCATCGGCGAGAGTTGTCCTCTGATTCATCAATGCCTCTCCTAGGATTTCGACATTTCTCTGGCTCATTCGATGACTATCCTCAGTCGCCACCTTCACCTGCCTCCTCTGTTTCAATTGCCTTGCCTGCTTCTTTCTACGCAGACTTCGTGATAGACACCGGTGCACAGGCACTGTCAGAAAGCTACACTCGTCCTACAACGTCATCTTCTCCCACTCTCCCGACATCCGCTGATACCCCTCTGTCGCCCCTGTTGCTCCCTTTGTCGCACCATCGTCCTTCATCGAGTTCGTCTACAGCACCCAGTATTTCGTCATCCGTCGGGCAATTGAATAGAACTCAACCAAAAGTATCAAGCCCGCTCGCTAGAGCATTCTCAGGATTCGGGAGTCCAACTCCAGACTCAACGTCAGATCCAAGTTCTTCCGCTCAATCAACCAGCAAGGATTATTGAAATCAACAAGACAGTAATGATAGCGGTTGGTCTTTCCAAGGGACATTTTTCTCATTTATTTTTTTTTTCGGACCTATTTTCGTCGGACTCAAATTTAAAATTCGAAACGCGCACTGTAATTATCATCATTGGATTTCTATAATTCACAACCTATGGACTTTATGGACATACATATTTTTTTTCTTATGAGACTTACTACACCAAATTTTTTTCCTTTTGTTAATTTCCATACTCACGAAGGAAATCACTTGCCCTGCGTGAGACTCTTCGCAGATCCGCATCGAAACTGATTAAAAATATGGTATTAGATCTAGGTACGCTCAATCCTCATGCACGACTCCACGTGAAAATTTGAGTGAGGCTACCAAATTACAATTACTTGCGGATGAGTTACACCTTTTTGCCGCCAACCAACCGTCTTGCTCTGCTGCTTGACCCTACATCATCACACAACGTTCCGTACCCACTTGCACATGGAAGACGGTACACGTTTGTACACAGAAAATCTCGGAAATGTCGAATGATCACCCTCTGCTTTATAGAAAAAGTCTGTCCCGACTCCTAGTTACGTTGGTGGCTAGAATTAAACACAACTTAGGTCATGCATCCCAATCAGAGACAAACCCCCAACGTCAACTTGAAGTCGAACGTCGTTTTGAATCCAAACTCTCCGGACGCTCTGTTATCGCGAAGGTTATTCTTTCCGGGGTGATCGTCATGGCCTTGGTCATATCGCATCACTTGCTTTACCGAAGTCTTGCCGGTACCGCCGTCACAGCAGGTTCGTTTGCTGTCGGCAGGCGATCTATTGGCTCCCAACTCTGGACGAAATTTCTCGGCACTGCCCTGGCAACTCTTGTGAAATATGGCTTTGTATATGCGATTAGTATTGCATTTACTCAGGTGTTATGGGAGAAGATGCGAAAGGGGCGCTTCACTGTGAAGCAGCTCAGTTTAATTATGGAGTGGAAAGGTGGTCCATTCGCACCCGAGTCTCTGCGCCAGATTTCCAAAGCCTTTTGGGTATTCTTTCTCGCGCTACTAGGCGCCTGTATGGACATACTCCCAGTGTTCGTCCCAGGGGCACTCAATATTGTCACATCCAATTTCACGCTTGCTCGCCCTTGCATTGTCTCCATTGTTGAGCTGCTATGGACAGACATAGCTGTTGGTGGGCTAAATGTTAGTTTCTCGCTACCGCCTATGAGAGCTCTGGCCACAAGGGTCCTCATGCTTGGATCTTATATACCTCCACTGAATCCATGTGGGATTTGCAGTTATGGGGTCACGTTCGCGGCACCTGCATTCCAGTGCAAAAACATCACTCCTTCATACGATTTTGCTGCCGCATTCCCAAGCTACCGCCGAGATCGCGTCATGTTTTGGAACGCAACATACGCGTTCGGAGACACTGGTCTTGATTTTCGGGCTGCCTGGCAAAGTGAATGGGGTCCTGAAATCAGCCCAACCTTTCAGAATGCCATCCAGTGCGTTGCATCCAACACAACTTACCATGTGAATGTCACCCATGACGTTACGGGGTCAACTGTCAAAATATTGGACCGAGTCGACAATAATCCTCTTAGTTCTCTCACTAACATTCCGGGTGACTATAACCTTCTCGCAGTCATGGATGCCGTCGCTGTCGTTCTGGCTGGCACCGTCACCTACGGCGGAGCGTTTCAATTCGATGCCTCCAGCAACCTCGTTGGCTACGCCTTCGGGAACCTTCGTGATTCGTCGTGGACCTGGAATAACGACCCATCAATAGCAGTGCCGAAGCTAATGGAGAACGTCAGTCTGAGTCTGCTAGCGGGGAATGTTTCAGTAAATAGAGGGTTCAAAAGCTTGCGCGACGTGAACGAGACTTGTTATCACTCCGGTCTCGTGTATAATTATGAGTGGATGCTGCTCGTTTTGCCGTACGGGGTTGGATTGGTCACCATATTAGGGTGTCTAGAAGTGGGTCGTCATTCACGAAGGCAGAATGGGAGATGGGAACCATTGGATTTTACCCGCTTGGTGGATGCGATTTCCAGTGAGAGCATGATGCGATTGGTCACTGGCAGAATGAAACCAGTCGAACCCCCGACTCTTCAAGTCAGTACCAAAGATCCGACGAATGGCCAATTCCAGGTTGCAGAGGACAATAGCTAAGTCACGGTCGCCGGTTCAGCTAAAAATAAATTTTTTGAGATGCTAGGCAGCTAGGGCAAAGTCTGGCAGAGTCCGCCACTTCCTTTATTTAAGGTTTATACTAACATTGACCCACACATCGACCACCACCCATCTTTCGGCCACTTCGAATATCTCAACCAGATTTGGTTCAAACTCGTCCTACAATGTCGTCTTCTCCTACTCTGCTGACATCCGCTGATCCACCTCTGTCTCTCTTGTTGCTCCCTTCGTCGCACCATTGTCCTTCTTCGAGATCGTCTACAGCACTCAGTATTTCGTCATCCATCGGGCATTTGAATAGAACCCAACCAAAAGTATCAAGCCCGCTCGCTAGAGCATTCTCAGGATTCGGGAGTCCAACTCCAGACTCAAAGTCAGATCCAAGTTCTTCTGCCCAAGGATAATAGAAATCAACAAGACAGTAATGATGGCGGTTAGTCTTTCCAAAGACTTTATGTCTTTTTTTCGGACCTATTTTCGTCGAACTTAATTAAAATTTGAAACGCGCACTGTAATTTTCATCATTGGATTTCTATAATTCACAAACTATGGATAATAATTTTTTTTCTTATGAGACTTTAAATAAATACTGCCAGTCAAGTCGTCAGTTGTAAAGCGCCTGAAAGCGCTGGCCCAATATTTCTAGGTGTAATTTTTGACGAACAAAAGTCGACAGTTTATTGTCCATCGCGCCAGTGAACAGTAGGTGGCAAGATCACAGAGAACTTAGAACTATGACAAAGAAGAGTGTACAATGATGAAGCAAAGAGCCATACAAAATGTTCTAACTTGAAGGAAAGGTCTTTCACTAATTTAAACATGCATTATGCGTCTGGCAGTGGCAATGATCGCATCTGAACTGAAGGAGGGCCCAAAGTTCCATTCACTGGGGTTAACTTTATAGAGATAAATGGAAAGTGAGTGATGGTAACAAGGTACCAGAAAGACATACTATCATTGTAGTCATCTTCATGCAAGCTTGGTGCAGAAGCTCCAAAATGGGTACTCACTCGCTCAAGCCTATCATCAACCAATGTCAGGAATGATGTTGCAAATCCCATTCTTCAGGATGAACCCCGTGGCGCTTTTGTGGACAGACTATCGATCACAATCATTATAAGTAGAAGAGATCAAATTGCAAAAATTGCTCACAGCTCTGATCACTGGCTTGTTCAACCTCTTCTGAGATGAATTGCGAATCAAATTTGTCTTTGAAACCCCCTTCCCAACAGAACTTTTTGTATAGGTGTTCCAAAGGCCTACCCTTAGGACGACCACCAAGGCCACGACCAGCACCATGACCATGACCACCAAGACCACGACTGGCACCACGACCGGCACCACGACCAGCACCACGACCACGTCCACCATGACCACGACCGCGATTCACGGTGAGCTTAGCATAAATTTGTTCTATAAGAGACAGTTCATCCCAGTGATCTATGGTGTCGGCCAAGGAAAGTCGGCTGGTGACCATTGCAAGAACAATTCCAATGTTAAGTGGCAGTTGCCAGTAATATTTGGGGGAATCGGGATTGAATCGTATGAAGGGGCCATTTACAAGCGGGGGATTACGGTTACCAATGTCGACAACCTCGAAAATCTGAATTACATTCGGGTTTGTTAGAGTTGCCCTGGTTCTGACGAGGTCACCATCTCGGAAGATGAAACGCCGTGGTTGGGCGCAAGTAGGTACAGCTCTTCCGACTGTAGGCGCGGACTGCAGAGTGACTACAGTGAAAAGGTCGAGATGAGTCAAAATCTGCGATGAGTCTGGCAAACTTTCTACGTCCCCGGTAAGAAGTAAATCAAACACCTGACAGTCTGAGTAGCTAAGTTGTTGTGATTGGAAAGATACATACCTGATGCAAGGGCAATTGTGAAGCCACTGGTGTGTTGTTGAGGTAATCGTTGATGTATTGAAGTAGAGGTACGGAAGGGGAAAAAGCAATGTAATCTCGAGTGAAATATTCTAAATGACATGTAGCGCATACTGTGTGCCGTGGTTAGCGGTATTGTATTCAGCGGAGAAAACTGCACGCACGCAAAATCCCATTGTCTGCAGAGCTCCTTAGAAACCCCACGGGCAAAAGACCGAAACGCTGAGCTCGGAAAACCTGAGAAATATCTGTTTGTTAAAAGCCTGCCAATAGAAGAGTTCGTACGAACTTGTTGTTCCCATCGCGACGATGATAATAAATGTGACCACCACCTACAGGAAGAAGGGCCAGGCAGAGGGCACAGCGAGTTCCGTAAGTCTCTCGAATGGTAAGTTTGACAGAGGCAGAGAAAGAAGCTTGAGTATCCCCCGACATCAGCAGCAAAGTCTGCAAAAAATGCGCCTGAGTGGTGCTCATCGCCATCATATCGGAATCCAGGACACAACATCAAATCTGATCCTTTTCGCAAACCTTACCATTCTAATTTAACTCCGTTTCCTGTTCAAACTTTATTGCCTTGTGGGTAAGGAGAGGTTACAAGTACTCTGCTGTAGCTCGTTTCCCGCAGAGTTGGGGTTCCATATGCCTGGTAAAAGAACAAGTACGTTCGGATATGCAACCTCAACCATTCGTGATTATGTTTCCCAATCTCCAGCACATTGCAAAGGAATTTTGTGAGACTCTTTCAACAGTGTGCCCAATAAAAAAAGAATCGTGCAATGAGCTGTACACTTTGAAAAAAGGAGAGTTGATGACTCGGAATGCGTTGACACCGAATCGGGAGGCGACATCCTTATCTTTTGACATGCCAAGAACTTACGAACGGAGCCTGGGTCTTCAAGCTTCATTTCACTCTTTTCAGTACTGGTATGGATTCTGAAGATCTTTTCATCCGCTTTGATGAATGGTTGGGCAAGATTCAAGGGATGGTTGATGAATGCAAGGGCACTATTGAGGCAGTCAACGTTCTCATGGTTGTGGTAAGATCTCATGAAAACATGCCTTGTTCTTGAAATTTTTACACTCGAATAGGCATCGTTCATTGCAGGTGTACAAGCCCAATTGATCTCGTCCATTGTCACACTTCCAAGCTCCCATTTGGCAAGAGCAGCAACTTTTTTTGCTTTTGTTGGCCTCACGTTTGAAATCACTGTAACATTCCTCGGAGCCATTCACCTTGTTCGTCTTCGGCGCGAGTACGAAGTTGATGCACGCGCGCTCAGTCACTTGATAAAATGCAAAGCTTACTTGAACTTGATTGTCAAGTTTTTCGTACAGCAAAACATCCACGGGAAACCAGACCAAGTCGTCAATCAATCGCTCATCCACGGGGTGGATAGTGTTACCATCCACAGTATGCAGGTCGTGATGTCGAACAACCCCACATACCAACTGCCTGGGCTAGAGGACGTAAACGACCAACAAGACCGTGCGAGATCTGTAAAAGAGGTCCTGGATAGAATAAAACCCCGTCATGAGGACCTTGCTCCACCGCGCCTTATAGAGAAGATATACGAATTACTTGATAAGGCATCGCCAACCACGAGCCCGGCACCGACCACACACAGACAATTGCGCCGGGGTACCTATATGTCTATTATCAACGAGCCCTCGCAGTTCGAGCGCCCCGTGTTCATATATCGTAACACACCATTGATGTCAATGGGTGCGGGGGTTGTTTTCTTGGCGATTTCTACGATTTTGCTAGCTGCGGCACAAGTTAATACCGAAGCTTGGATCGGGTGTATAGGGGTGTGTGTTGGGGTAGTCGCAATATCGTTTCTTCCCATGAGGTTTGTCTTTACAACCCAATCAAATGTTTTAAACTGCTCATCTTTCCAAGTCAACTTCCAAGATACGGATTACCAGTGATTTCGGCGGGACGTAATAAACGCCATCCATTCACAACGTCTCCCAGTGGAACTACTGTTGCTTAGCAAAGGTGAGCAGTAAGTGCACTAGCGTCAGGGCTCTCTTCCACAGGTGTGATACATGTTTAGTAACGGAAATATTCCAACGTGATACATAAATGTACTACTATAAATCATACATGAAATCTTGTTTTATTCGTCAACAGGGAATTTTATCACACTAATGGGAACTTCCCTTTGCTGAGTCAAATTGGGCATTTGGCCGTAGAATATTGTCAAATTGAAGGTGTGGTTATGTGCTCACTATCGTCACAGTGGATATTTTTTCGGAAGAAACGTCACGAGTTCAAAGTCAAAGCAACATACTAGTACATCAATGGTGTTAAAATTTGTGTTCTGGTTGTGTAGACCGTTTGATGAACGTCCACAGGATTCGTTCTCATACCTTCCGAATTAATCCACCCCTGTTGACTTTGTCCATCATACCTGATAGTTTAGTCCTTGCCCCAAGTCCACTCAGGATTTACTTCTGCTGGCGAATGTGTATAGGCTGGGCATCCTCAAGGTAGTCAGCCAACTTTGACAAGCTGCGAGCAACAGGCTTGGTGAGTATTATGTTGGTGCTGGGCCCGTCCTCCCCTGCCATTTCATCAAACAGTCCACGCAGACTAGGACGAAAGTGCGGATAAAGACAGAGTACGGCGTCGACAGAACCGGCAACGGACTGCAGCTCTTTGAGGGTGTAAGAACCCCCTTCATGAGCATAACTTCGAAGCAATCGGGTCACCTTCGCCTTTTTCTCATCGGGCACTGTAACCGTCATCGCATTCGCGTCGACCTCATAACCGAGGATGGTCAGGCAAGGGCCAAAAATTTGTTTTTCTTCCTCATGCGGAATGCCGAGCTCGTCCCAAAGTTTGAGCAGTCGAATTTGTTTGGCAGGAAGATGTTTTTGGTATGGCCCGTAGTACCTTGTGTTTCCTTCAAATTCCCAGCCAAAGTTGTCGTCAACGTAACATAGAAGATCAGGTATATTCTTTTTCTCAATACCAATCCAATTGACCAAGGAGGCAAATGCATTCCAATTCCATCCGCCCCCTCGATTTCCGAAGGCATTGCATCGGTCTACATGGTGTTGATCATCTATAAAGACTACCTGCTTAATTTGCCATAATGGGTGCATTGGCAGCTGGCGATACGCGCTCTTGACATCCGATTTGAATAAGGTCAGCTTTCTGCCGGGATGCTCCTGTCGAGCGGCCAGGAGCGCAGTGCCGAGATCGTGTATACTGTCGAGCTTGACTCTGACTTGAGACTTTTGGATCATAGAGTTCAAAGCGTGTGGCCCATTGCTCTGGTCGATAATCAACCTGAACTTGCCCGGAGTGCTTTTCGGAACAGCGCCAATCGGGGAAGCATACATCCCGGGTAGCAATTTCTTGCCGAAAGGTTTTGACCAACGTCCGAGCTCTACTTCTTCATCTCGCTGCTGTCGAATAAATATTGCCTTGGCTTTGTTGGTAATAGGCTGACGCTGATGCGAACCATCATGTGTGGTAGGAAGGGTGGGATCGGTGGTATCCGCCCAAGGCCAAAATCCATTCTTGAGCGCACGGACAACGGACTCGACAAACGGTTGGTTGGGATGGTCCTTAAGATGCCTTTCAAAGGCATCAACATTGATTGGTGTGGTGATCTCAAAGAGATCTGGGTTCCTGGAAATTGTTTCACGCGCAACATTGTTCTGGAGCTCGTTTTGGGGAGGTGACGGGAGTGGAGGGGCGGTTAGAGTAGAGTACGCTGATACGGCCTTGGGGCTGTCGGATTTTCGCCAGATTAGAGTGGGGGAATATTGACGAAGTAAACTTTTGCGAAGAGTCTTTTGAGGAGCTTGAGAGAAGACTAGTAGCACAATGAGAAAAGTTAGTCATTGCCGGAATCGCAATGGCGTTCAAAAAAATCTACCTTTGCTAGACCTTGATCGGACTTGAAATTCTTTTTTGCGCGGCACAGAAGTATTCTTGGCATCTTTGACTGTGCTAGACAAGTCTTGAACTGACTGATGCTTCCTCGACCTCTGGGTGAGGTGCTTGGAATGGAGAGCGCTCGAGGTATCTTGTAGAAACTCAACGTCACTTCGTGCTGACTTAGATGAGTATGGTGTCTTGTCCTTCACTAAAAATGTGGAATGAGTACGCGAACAGGCATTGATATAAAATCGCCTCTACCATAGCTCCTCAACTTCACACCACTCGCTGCTAATGCCTAAGTTTATGAGCCGAAGCGACCAAGGAGCTTACATGTATTCAATTTTCCAGACCGATTTTTCATGTCATGTGGTTCATTCTTTACATTCGCCGCTGGTAATTTATCTTCACCACGACCTTGAAATATCTTCAGCTCATGCTAATAGAATTCGATTGATAAGGTTGTACCTTTGCTCGACTTTGGCACTTGATGAGCAGAACCTAATGGCTCAGAGGCGGCATCGTGTGCTAATAATGGTCAGAATCAAATATGCAAAACAAGAGGTGGGGGGGCACACCCACACTTCCTAAGTTTATTTGTAACCTGAACCCGCACATCAGCTGGTAATTCCAATGGTGTAACCAAAGTCCGGCGGAAAAAAGATGAAACTTGGTTCCACAACCTCCCAAGGCTCAGAGTTGCTTGAGACTTCTGGGATGCTGGAGTAGAAACAAGATTGAGTCTATGAAATGCCAATAACATCACTAACATTTACATTGCTGGGGGGAGGAATCTTTGCTCTTTGCACCTTGATATTTGGGAGACACTGGGATCATATTGTGAGTCTAATGTAACGAGGTAAGAGAAGCAAGATCTACACTGGTTCGATGGACGTTTTGCGGTAAAGGCATCTTGCACTAATGTAGTCAAAGGGTAGCTCGAATGCCGTTTCGCTGCGAGCATTCAATGTAAGGATTGGATCATGTGCAAATCATTGGGTAACGCACATCCAGATGACACTGGTAAACAGTCTGTTTCAAACTTGCTGTTACGCCACCTTTAGCTAGAGAGGGAATGGGTCCGTTAAAAACACACGAACAATCTGTAAAAAAACATACTTTCGGTCGGAATTGATAGTGACATCTTCTTACTGGCAGGACGGGTGTCTTTCTTGGAGGGGATAGCGAAAATTTCGCTCCATCCCAGAGACTGACCCTCAACCCAGCTCCACCGTTTCGCAGAAACGTTATTATTATTGCCTATTTGTGGATACTCACTGTCAGTAAACATGACACCGTAAAGTGGACGGTAAAGCTTACCTTTGTTGTTGAACATCTCTTGTACATGCCGAGACT
>Ga0307514_10006630_pt1 | contig 10044 bp, 4 predicted proteins | sample 16_EM_MG_FD_203088 | JGI IMG/M metagenome (GOLD analysis project Ga0307514, IMG submission 203088) | Populus trichocarpa ectomycorrhiza microbial communities from riparian zone in the Pacific Northwest, United States - 16_EM | ecosystem: Host-associated > Plants > Roots > Unclassified | place...
TTTAGTGTTATAATCATTCCACATGGTTGATGCAATCATTTCTCTTTTTGTTATCCACTCCCTATTCTCTTCCCTATCCTTCCATTAGCTTAAACTGATTGTTCTTCTAATTAGTTCACTTTCCGAACATATTTCTTCCATAAGAAAGTCATAAGGATCGACTCCCATTATGTGATTATGAATAATACAACATGAAAGCATAACATTCACTTGTGTTTCATAAGACCAAAAAGGTTTTCCATCAATTGATCTAAAACGACTCTTCAAAATACCAAACCCTCGCTCAAAAGCGATTCTTAATGAAGAGTGTCGAAGATTAAATAAATCCTTTTTATTTTTTAGTGAATGTTTTGTAAACTCATTCAAGTGGTATCGAACACCACGAAAAGAAAAAATGATTCCTTTTCGAATACCGTAACAAGCATCACCAAGATAATATTTCCCTACAAATAAAAAATCAAACCTATTATTATCTTTATCTAATTAGACAATTTATATGTTTATTGCATATTATAAATATTTAATTTATACCTTCTGAAATTTTTAGACCACTAGATCTTAATAGTGCATCACCCAAAACTCGAGAATCGTGTGCATTTCCTTCCCATCCATCTAAAACATATATAAACTTCACATTAAAAGTTATAGCTGCTAAAACATTTTGTATTGTTCCCTCTTTTCTACCTCGAAACTTTCCTTGAATTTTAACAGGAACATTTGCAGGAACATGGGTACCATCAATTGCTCCCACACAATCCTATATAAACATGAAAAAATAATTTATAACCTTTTCTTCTAGATATAATTAATTAATGTATAAAAATATTGGTATTGTTCTCATATCTTAAAATAAGGATAGAATTTGCGATTATTCATTATCTTCGCGGGAACTGTATCCCCTAGGTCTTTAATAGGGTGGTTGTATAACTTAGGAACGACTTTTAATACAATTCTAAAGTAACGATGGATAATTTCAACAGATCTATAGTATGTACCACTAATAAAATGAATCTTTGGTTTCGACCTATAATTTGTAATAACACAATTATTTGCTCCCTAATAGATATATTTTGAGATGATCGCAATAGGTCATAACTTGTGAGAACATCACACAAATTATAGGTTGTTCGACGCAATGTCTATAACCTCGATTCAAAATGTTATCAATATAGAATTCTCGTTGAGCAATTGCATTTATACGTGGTTCTCTTGGTATATAAATTTTATTTCTTTCTCGTTCAATAATAGCTACCCCTGCAGCTATGATAATTACAGCTGCTCCCATAAATGTTGCATGAATAATCTTACTATTCATAATAAAAAAGTGAAGTTTTAAGATAACAAAACCTAAAAATTTTGGGGAATAAACATTCAAAAAGCATATCAAATACTTACACAATCAATACAAGAAATTATGATCAAACCGACACACATTATAAATTAAAAAGTTAGAAATAAGAGGAGCTGACAATGTATCATAATTATTGCAATGATTTTTGATTCCCTAAACAAACAAGGCCTTAAAGTGGATTACTAGTTTGATAGTAGATACTGAATGGTAAAGTTAGTGGTAAAGTTTGGCAGTAGCCGGTGTGCACACATATGCAAACAACATGGCTCAATACCATAATATGGTGAGAGTTCTCAATCCTTATATTTTTATAGTTTGCAAATATAATTTTCTTATAAAATTCACTCAATCCCTTTACAGTTGCATGGTAACAAACTGTTTGTGCTTTTACTTGCCATTATTTATTTGTACAGACTGGGATTAGTTTACTGGAAAGGGTGTCTCATCCGAACATTATAAAGCTTTTGGGTTTTTTGTCTTGAAAATGAAGAGAAGATCATTATCTATGAATACATGCAAAAAAAGAGCTTTTAGACTGCCAAATATTTTCCAGTAGACTACCATTTATTCTCAATTTGATTATTCTCAATTAAGAGTTATATATTGCAATATTAATCTCAACATTGTATAACCTTATTTCTATTCCTAACACACATGTTTCTTTTGATATAGAAAAATCAGATGGAGTACTTTCATGGGAAATTAGGCTTAAAATTGTGATAGAAATTGTTGAAGGACTGTCTTACTTGCATTCATTAGAGCACCAAGTAATTTTCAAATATATGAAAAGTCAATAACATAAATAATTCCAAACAATAGCATCTGAGATTTTTTAAAGCGAAGGTCATTCAATTTCTTATAAGCATCTAAGATTGAATCAACAAGCAAGATCCTAAGATCCTATACAAAACAAAACATGAGATTGTTATGTTTTTTTTTTCAAAAACCAAACAAAACACAAAAAACACAGCAAATTAACAAGCTCACAAGATTTATGCCACAATCACAATCATAACTAAAAATCCAAACAAAGAACAGGAAAACAAAAGGCAGATAATAAAGAAACTTTTGAGGAAAATGGTTAGCTGAAATAAGATGATTCAATGCTTCAATGAAGATTGTTGCAGTTAACAGGGAATAAAAAGGAAATTATTATGATGATCTTTTGTTCTAATAAAGAGATTTGAGAGAGAGAGAGAGTGTTTTTTTAAGAGAGTTCCAGTGAAACTAATTAAGAGAGAGGGAGAGATTTTGTTCCCGTAAGTCTAAAAGGAAAGTGTTTTCCAAGGATAAGAAAAGAAAAACACTTTCCAAACACTAAAGTGTAACTTTTCCTTTGACCAGAATTTAATTTCCTTTGACTAACTTTCCACATGCTTACCAAACATGGGAAAGTGAGGAAAATTGTTTCCAGGAAAAAACAAACAAGACCTAAAAACATCTTTCTTTTTCCTGCCTGGTGATTTTTTAAAGGTAAGTACGTAAATTTCTTTGTCTTAGGGGATGATTTGTGCAGTGGCAGTGACAGTCATATTATGTGATTCAAACAACAAAATAAAAACAATAGAATCTAGATTTTACTATATTTTAGGGGTTTTATTACCAGTGAATAAAGTTATGGTTTGAGTGCTTCATATTTGGAATAATATTAGGAATAGTATTAGAGGTTTGAAAATATATTAAAATAATTTATTTTATTTTTTAAAATTTATTTTCAACATCAGCATATCAATACGACCCAAAAAATAATAATATGGCAAAAAAATTCAAAATTTTGCAAAATTATTGTTCAACTGTAGCATCAAACACCCTATTAAACTAGTGTTATTAAACTCAGATCAATTCGATGAATTGATTTGGTGATTTGCTAATCCAGGATTTAAGATAAATTTTAAATTAAATTGATTAACTTGATTGACCAAACAGAACTATATTTGACTTCTTTTACATTAAAAAAAAAACCCTTGAATTGATTTGGGTTAACTCATCCAACATGTAATCTAAACTTTAAGTTATATCGAGTTTCATAACTTTAAAAAATATTACAAATACTCTAAAAGGCGTGGGGAAAAATTGTTCCTCATGCCACTATTCAACTAGAGCCAGATCATTGTGAATTACAACGGTATTTTTTTTATCCCTTTTTATTTTTTTTCTAATTACACCCTTATAAACCTAAAATGATGGCCAATTAAAACACATTTATTAAGGAATGTCAAGATTCAAAGACAAGGAGCAAAACTAAAAAAAGGTAGCAAAAAGAGGTGGTTTCCAAAAACTTAGGGCTAAACGCTCACTTTGATCCTCCAACTTTTTAAATTATAAACTTTCAATCCCTAAAAAATTATGAAATTCATTTATGGTCTCAAACTTTGTTTTCTTTATTTTTTGGTCCCTGGTTTGAGAGAGGAGAAAAAAATGGTTGGATTCCGATGGTAAAGAAAAAAAGTTCTTGGTTAAGACCAATTCAGGGCATGAAAAAGAGTGATTTTGTTGTCAATGAGTTCCTTTTAATAGGAAGAGTTTATCCTATGTGTTGTTTTCACTTAAATTTGCCTAAAATGGTAGATTCGAGCCTGTAATATTTTGAAATAAAGAAAGAAAGGTTTAATAGTAAATGACAACAATAACCTTGCCCTTTAAGGAGTAAGTTTTAGATATAAATGATTGAAGGAAACTTTGGTAATTTGCTTAAAAATTGGTAAATATAAATAGAAAGAGAAAAAAAAAGAGAAGAATCAAATTTGAAGAGAGAAAATCAAGAGTGAGAAAGAAGAAGAAGAAGAGATAAAGGAATGAGAAGAGGGTTAGAGAAAATAAGTTTAAAATGTAAGATTTGTGCTTTGATGTGTATAATTGTTGGCATTAATTAAGATTATGAATTTATTAAGATTTAGGGTTTTAAAGTTTATGTTTTGGGTTAGATTAATGAGTTGATTGAAATATTATGGATTAATTGTTATGAGTAATGGTTTAATTGGTTGGTTTTTAGATGATTTTGTTACGAATAATGATTTTGAGACTAATTTGTTTAATTGATGTATTGGGTGTAAAAAATTATGAAAAGACCCTTGCTAGAAATACTGGACATAAGTGTCTTGAGGTTGAGGGTGATAAAATTTCAATTTGGTCCCTTATTTTTTAAAATTACATTTTAGTCCCTAAATTTTAGAAAAATTACAAATTGGTTCCTGGAACAAAATTCGAGATTTTGTACAAGATTTAGGATGAACTATGGATAAAATTTCAGTATAATTATGGATTTATGATATTTTTTGTTTGGTCCTCCAATTTAGCAAATTACAATTTGATCCCTAAAATAATGAGAAATCCCATATTAGTCCTTAGATGTAATCCCAGTTTTTCAGATTGGTTTTGATGAAAAGTTGAGGTTTATTAGCGAATTATTATCAAGTTCTATAATTTGTTTTCTTTTGAATTCGATTTCGGAAAATCGTTTGATTTTTTACTTTTTTGGAAAAAAGACCAAATTGGTTCCTAAACGTATAGGGTTATAAGTTAAACCCTAAGTTGAGTGTATTAAATTGAATTTACATTCCTTTGAAGATTTTTTTTAGTATGTCTTTTTTTGTATTTAGATGTTCTTAATATTCCACTTACTGGATATTAATAGGATTTCTTTCAGTACTTGCTTTTGTGTTTGTTCTACTTTTGAGTCAAGTAAGTGGATAATGTTTCATATGCATAAGAAATAGTATAAATATTTAAATTGTTAGTATGAAACGGATCATGCTTCTTCTATATACATATATATATTGATTATTATTATTTGTTGTGATAAAGCATGATCATTTGTTTAATCTAAATTCTGGATATGAGATATGAGTATGTATGATTTGATAGTTTCTTATTTGATTGATGTCATGAGTTAATCCTTGAAATATAATTTTATTAGTTTGATTATGATATGACCTCTTAATATGCCAGTCAGAATACCCATGTTAATAGCATAGTGTTAGTCTTTGTGTATATCGTATAAGAACCCTAATTAGTTGGGGGAATCAACAACTTGTGCAAAATAATCATCCTACACTTTGGAGCCATATGTTCATCTCATTTTGATTTTCTAATGAGCTTTACCTCATGATAGTCCTTGTTATGGTTTGTTTGTGAAACTTTCTTGTAAAAGCCTAAAATCAAATTTGTATATGTTTCTCTTTGTCGCTATTTACTCACTGAGTTGTTGAACTTAACCTCTCATTATTTATTATTTTTAGGCATATAGTTTTGCTAGCAGGTCACTTTTATTGGACTTCAGAACCTACTTTTTTATTGTAATTAATGTTATTCTGTTATGTCTAGTTAGAGCTCTATAATTATGGTATTTGTATTAACTCTTGTATTAAGATGTTGATTTCTATTATGGACTTTAATTATGATATCAGAAGCTGCGTAAAACTCTAGTTTGTTTAAATGATAAAAGTTTGTATGTAAATTTGAGTTCGTATAGGTATGGAAACCTAGAGAGGGACCTTACTTATGTGTCTATCATGGATCCGGGAATCGGGTCGTGATAAATTTGGTATTAAAGCCTTAGGTTAAAAAAACAATAATTAATTTCATAATATGTAGAGCATTAGGAATCATATTGTCTTGTCCGTTGTCTTTGAAATTCTGAATTTTCATCAAGCATGTCTTTTTTTACTCTTTGAATTTTATGGTAGATATACTTTCTTGTAATACTATGATAATTATCATGCTATTTTTCTACCATGACTTAAATGCTTTCACTTTTTGTAGGAAATTCTGAAAAATAGACAACTAATTGGTACTAGTAGAGTAGATAATGATCAGGATGACGTTTTTATTGTGTAGTTGAGGATTGCAAGGCAAATGAGGAAGGGTGGTGCATGAAACACCCCACCTCACTAGCAAGATATTATCCGCTTTGGGCCTCCCAGTCACCCATGTCCAGGGCTTCCACCCAGTCCCCCTCACGGGTTTCTTCTTGGCAGCCACGCATGGCCCCAAAACGCGTGTCAAGGTGAGCATGCATTTATAAGGCCCTAGCTCTGGACGCTCGCTTTCAATGTTCGCTTTCAATGTGGGATATCACAGTACACCTGTACCTCAACATGTTAGGGAGGTACCTCCACTAGTGGAGGAGGAGCCTTTGGAGTTAGAAGAGGCTAAATAGGTAGAGGAGTAGTTAACCCTAAATACCTTACAGAATTCCAGCAACTTAGTTAGGTTATGCGAATCCAAATAAAGTTTACTATAGAAAGAGATTAAAGAAGGGATAGATATGTACCATTATCATCCCACACTATTTAGAGATTCAATATGTTGTTGAATGACTTTATAAAGTTGGCACCTCCTACCTTTACTGGGATAGATAGCTCATAGTATCCTCAAAGGTTTATAAATGACATATGGCGGCGTTGTGAAGCTTTGGGATGACAGACCATCAGGCTGTAAGTTTGGCATCATTTAGGTGGGAAGTTGATGTGGACATCTCTTGGTTTGAGTTTAGAAAGAAAGTGAGGTCAGTAGAGGCTCAATTAACATGAAATGAGTTTAACACCATGTTTTTTGACATATCTCTTCCTCAGAGTGTTAGGGATGCTAGATTCTACGAGTTTGAAAGGCTATTTTAAGGGAGCATAATAGTAGATCAGTATGATATAAAGTTTACTCAGTTGTTAGGGTATGCTGAGCATCTTCTACCTACTGAGGAGTGAAGAGGGAAGAGGTTCATTTGAGGACTCAAATCCTCGATGTATATGATGATGGTATCTTAAGTGTTTTCATCCTACTCCACAATAGTTGATAGCACCAGGTTAATTAAGGCATGAAAATTAAAGGACATGGCTACAAGCCAGTCTAAGAGGCCCGAGAAAGAGATTTAGTCTTTTAGACAACAAAGATTAAATGCAAGCCCATCCAAGGGATAAAATGGTCGTTAGGGCTCATGGGTTATGAGGAGTTTTAGACAAAGATCTTCACTTAGTGGCTCAAACAGTCAGAATGACAATAATAGTGCTCATAGCTATAATCATAGTTCAGTTTAGAGTGCACCTCGTAGCTCTTTTGTTCCATCTAGAGACAGTTCTTCATGTCAGCATCGTGGAGGAAGTCATACTAGTGTATAGTGCTACAAGAGGACTGAGGTTTATTTTGGTTATGGTCAGATAGGTTATAAGATTCAGGAGTGCTCAAGGAGATAGTCATCAGCTTCGGGAACATCTATTTAGTTCAGGCACCATTGATAAGCTAGTATATGGCTCATGGTGGTCGAGGATTTGGTGGTCGTGGTCAGAGAGGTCGGGTTACAGGTGACAAACGTTAAATACAGCAAGGCAAGGGGCATGTTAAAGTCTTTTCCTTGACTCAGCAGAATGCCAGGCATCTAACACAATTGTTTCATGAATTCTTTTTATTTGATCTTTTAAAGCAAACATTTTATTTATTAAAGGTGCAACTCATTCATTTATGTCCTTGTATTTCACCATGAGGTTAGATAGACAACTAACTTTGTTAGGATTTCTCATTTCAATCTTCACTCTCTTGGATGAATCAATATTAATGGAGTATATGTATTTGAATTATGGAATGGAGATTGGAGAAGAGATATTTATAGGAGACATAAATGTCTTAAATATGGTTGATTTTGATGTGATTTTGAGAATGGGCTGTTTAACAAAGCATGTGGCCTCAGTCAAATGTTGGGGGTAAGAAAGTGGTTTTATTTAGATGAAAAAGTTGGGTTAGTGTTTCAAGGAGACAAGATTGCATCTTCATCGATTATGTTATCGCCATCTCGAGGCAAATGGCATGGAAAAAGGTACAATGCTACTTAGCATATATGATGGATGTAGACAGTTCTCTAGTTAGACCAAGTCCCTATAGTCAGGGAGTTGATCAATGTTTTTTCCAATGACTTACCGAGATTGCCTCTGTTTAGGGAGATTCGGTTTAGCATTTATTTGGTTCCAAGTACCTAATCAATATCAATGGCACTATATAGAATGATGCTAGTAGAGTTAGGGAGCTAAAGGAACAATTACAATATTTGTTGAACAAGGAGTTCATACAACCGAGTGTGTCTTATTAGGGAGCTCCAGTGTTGTTTGTCAAGAAGAAGGATGAGTCATTAAGATTGTGTATAGATTATAGGCATTGAATTGGGTGATAGTTCAAAATCGATACTCACTCCCTTACTAAGTTGTTGAACTCACCCTCTTGTTATTTATCCTTTTTAAGCATGTAGTTTTGCTAACATATCACTTTTGTTAAACTTCAGAACCTGCTCTTTTATTGTAATTGATGTTATTTTATTATGTCTAGTTAAAGCTCCATAATTACGATATTTGTATTAAATCTTATATTAAGATGTTGATTTATATTATGGACTTTAATATGTATCAAAAGCTGCATAGAACTCTGGTTTATTTAAATGGTAAAAGTTTATATGTAAGTTTGAGTTTTTATATGTATGGAAACTTGGAGGGGAACCTTGTCTATATGCCGGTCATGGATTTGAGAATCGGGTCATGACATAGCCCAAAAAGAATTTTAGTTTCGGGTTGATTATGAGTTTTAAAGCTAATTTTTAGATTGTTAGAGGCTATGAATATGTTTTACAAGGTGTTTGGGGTATTTTTTTTAGATGAAAATATGGTTGAAAACATGATTTTCTAGGTCTAAAATAGCATAGCCAGATTTTCCAGGGACTAGAGGTCGCTGGAATATAGGCACGGCAGTTGATGTGTTGCTCACTATTTTTTTCCAAAAATTAAAGGGTGCACAACCTGTTGTCCGCCACCCCTTAAATTGTTTTTTTTTTAAAACTGAGAGGCGTGAGTTGCTCCAGGCACGCGCACCTAGGCCTTTTTCTAAAGGCCTGGGAGCTCTTAGCCTTCCAGGCCCAAAAGCCTGGGCCTTTTTTTTTTTCCTTTTTATCTATTATAATTGGATTTCTTTAACTCTTCTTGCTTATTTTTTTTTCAATTTCATCATTTAATATTTGATTAATTATTAATCAGGCAACATAATTTATTTCATTTTGATTTTTTTCCAATCATCTCAATATTTGGTTGGTTCTCAATTTTATAAGTTTCTATTTTAGATAAAAAAAAATTATGAAAAAAGATTGTTGAACCCAATTGAACCCTTGACCGAGGTCACGGGTTTGGTTAGTTAACTTCTGCTAGATAGGGATCGGGCTTCATAAAGTTTTTTTGTTAGATAAATAGTTCTCAATTTATTTAATTAGATATATGCATAAACTTTTTGAATTCCGCTTGGAATTTTTTTTATATACAAAAACACATCGTAAAAGCATATTCTTTTAAGAAAAAAATATTAGACCCATAGCAAAACATTGGTCAAATAGCTAGTTATAAGTTACTCAGTGATTTTAGATGTTTTGATCTAATAACATTATAAATTCATGTTGTAATGATTTTTTATGAAAACACACGCACATATGATTCAATTGTCCATATGATTCAAGTTGGATAATTGGGTCCTAACAGTTTAGTCTAATAGATAATGAAAGTCTCCCTCATCCCTATTTAAGTTTATTTTGAGTTTTAAACACAAGAGATAAATGTAATTTTTATAACTACTTTCTCGTAAAATCCCTTTATCCATAATTAAGTAAAATCCCTTTATCCATAATTAAGCTAATTTCCTATTAATGGAGTTCTAATATTTAAAGAAACATTCCA
>Ga0307514_10006631_pt1 | contig 10044 bp, 13 predicted proteins | sample 16_EM_MG_FD_203088 | JGI IMG/M metagenome (GOLD analysis project Ga0307514, IMG submission 203088) | Populus trichocarpa ectomycorrhiza microbial communities from riparian zone in the Pacific Northwest, United States - 16_EM | ecosystem: Host-associated > Plants > Roots > Unclassified | place...
CATCGCCAAGACAAACACGGTCTTCCTCGGTGCGGGTGGGGGGGGGACGGCGACCATATCGCCTTTGACTGGGGGGATAATTCTATCTCTTCGCCAACTTCTCACGTTTCAAGTAGGAAGAAGGATTCCAGTTAACGGATTTCATTTGCCTAATCATTCCCTAGGACGCAAGGGTTTTATCTCTTTCGTATTCCTCTGAACCCACTCGGGATTCCGGGTGACTCTCCCCGAACCAAATATGAAAAAAAACGTGCTTCCAACAAGCAAAGGTGGTGTTGAGAAACTTGCTCACATGTTACACAGCCTCACCCAACGAAGTACCTAGTCTGGTTCCTCTAAGTCTGGTTGCACAACCCCAACGAACGATTCCCAGCGCGGTATCGTGCCTCAGCTTTAAATAAACTTGAATGCTCTCTGACCTCATTATGTTGATTCCCTAGGCAGTTTATATAAGGCTTCTGAACGCGTACAGTAGTTAGCTACAATGCTGGGTCGATATACAGCATGTCAACGTTACTTAGGTGCCGTTAACAGTGAGAAAAGTTATGCCTTGGGCTGGTGAGACTTTTCTACGAGGGGCGGTGCTTGCCAGGCTACACTCTTGCATTAGTCTTCCATTCTTGCATTAGTGCGCGTTTGCTGCCAAAAATGTAGTGACACGGGAATAAATTATTACGACAACCAAAACATTCGTGTGCAAACCTGACAAGTTGGCGCTTTACAATTGCGTTGCACTGGTCCTTTAGGTCCTTGACTTGCTGAAGCCCTGCGGTATTAGGAAAGTCGATGCATATAGCTGAACAGAATAGCGGAATTATAGGAGCGGCACATGGTAGCTATTGACTGCGAAGGCTAACTAATGGACTTTTAGGATGTATTGGAAGGACAAGTACTGCCTCTAGAGGTTGGTATTCCGGCACATCTGGTAGATATGAATACCTTATGGAAATATTTTTGCTGGCACTGATTCCAGGCCGGTATCAATGTTTTGCGTTTTGGTGGCATCGTATGTGTGAATGGTGATATGATATCGGTGATTGACCTCCTACAGAAGAGGGTCGTGCCAACCAGACTAGGTGATTGACACAGTCACAATAGATGCAAATCTACTAGCGCAAGAGTGGCAGACTAGTGCAAGGGTGGTGGACTAGAGTGGGCCGGCCGATCAAAGACTCCATACATGTATGACTTATACTCGTAATCTCATGACGTTTGTGAAGGGTCGAGTCACCCAGTCTCGTTCACAAAAGATTACGAGTAAGGTATGCACACTCGGGCTCTCCACTGATCTCAGACTCTTAGCTTATCTGCGCTAAAGCTATCCTCGGCTAAGACTCTCCACCTGAAATCGTGAATGCACAATTAGAGGTGTGGAAATGCTAGTAGAAATCGTAAACTGAGGGTAACACTACTTACTAGGTACTGATTGCCACTGTTGGGTATTGTGCTGCAAGTCGACTTGGGTTTCTGCCTCTCTTCTACGGTTTAAGCCAGCACCTGGGCAGATCTATTGAGCTAAGAGCCTCGTGGTTGTATATGACAATCCTACGAGGCTCAGTTGCTCAGTTCCTCACTGTGGTATTTTAGTCGAATTCAGTCAGTAGTCTTGGCGATGTTGAACTCACAGACCTAGACGTACTATGGACAGAAATATACTCAAGAGCTCAAACATACATATGCTTTAAACTATAGGATCCAGAGGCGCTAGGTAACTGCTAGTCTACCTAGTCTGTTGCACAACCCCTTGTAGAAGCTGCTGATTGCTGCGTACTAGTTCTTATGCTCAGTCAAATGGTCACGAACGGCTTGACCCGCTCGACTGAGGATTTTGGATTCTGGTTCGTAAGAATTGAAACAGATCCTTCTTATTTAAAAAAAAAAAGTGTTCGATTGTGCCCATAGAAGTAGTGCACATATGCCGCAGGTATTATTAGGTGCAAATTTAGTAATTGAGCCCTGCTGAGACTAATTATACATTACAATTTGCTTTTCCTTCAATACTAAGTAGTTTAGACTCGATCTAATCAGACCGGGACACAAGACTACAAACTTTGTATATAATTGTAGTAATTGGGGATGCACATAGCACGTACAGCTTGCGCAGCACAATATGCGAGCTAACCACACATCCATGTTTGTTTATAGGTCTCTCCATATAGGTAGTATTGTCTTAGGATCAGAGCTGGTGGTATACATAGTATTTCTTCCCAGCTTCACACTTTCGATCCACATCCGCCTCTCGTCCCATCATACCAAAACGTTCATAATTTATTTAACCTGACCCTCAAGAAATGGAAAGAGTACAGCAAGGAAAAGAAGACAGCAACTACAACGAAATTGAAATAACACAAGAACACCATTGAGCATTAAATAAAATCCCAGCCGTGAAAGACAGTGTGCACTAGATTTGCAGGTATTTTAATGAATGCTGTGTTGAGCATGGCCAGGGCTAGGTGAGCGCACGCTGGCAAGCCTTCCACCTTCCTCGTTCCGGTCCCCCCCCCCCCCCCACCATTTCGGAAATTCCCGAGCACCCAGCATTAGTTCTCACTTCACCTGCATACTTTACCCTCCCAGCCCAACCCAACCTTCAGAAGCGAAATCTAGTCGTAAGTCTTCCATCTTCAAGCCCCTCCATTGTTATTGTTATTGTTATTGTTATTGTTATTATTTTTTGGCCGCCCAAACCTCAGTCCAAGAATAAGGGCGATGATGGCGATGAGAACTATAAAAATGCCTAGACATATCCACTTATTTCTCCGGGTGTTCCATGCATGCTTCTTCGCGACAATCAATTCCGTATTCCCTTTCACCAAGTCTTGATGTACGTTCTCAACGTGCTCCTCCACTTTGGCCACCACTGGCTCGGCAGCTTCAACCTCCTTTGCCATTTCCTCAAATAGCTCCACGAGCTCGATGAGAGTCTGCTCGATCCGCTGGATTTCTGCATGGCGAGCTTTGACGGCACCGAGGGTGGACTGGGCATTTGAGCTCCGAGCAGATGACAGTATCTAATTAAGGAGAGTGTTAGCAGTTTGGTTTCTAGAGAGAATCAACTGTAATGGCTCGGAGTAATCAATCCACAAAACCCTCTGAGACAGCCTAATTTCATTGTGGGCAACTCTTAGAATCGAGCGCCAAGGGGCAATGAAGATTTGAAGACGAGAAACCAGGCAAGGGGGTCATTACAGCTTGGCTAAAAATCTGCGTCTCCCCACTCTCTACTGCTTGGTCGACTTCCTCTTGTGTTGCATCAGGCCTAACAATTCGGTATTGCCTCTCCATCTGTGTTCTATATTGACCTCGGTATTGGCTCTCCATAAGCTGATAGTTTTTCAATTCGTGGTCAAAACTCTTCTTCAACTTATCCACCTGTTGCCTTTTTGGCACACCTTGTGGGTCTCCTGGAAATTTAGAATCTCGCTCAAGAAATTTGATATCATCCCTGATATGGTTATTCAATAGACTTGTTTCCGCTACCAGTGACTCGAGCTGTGCCGTAAGCTGTGCCGAGGATGCGGAACCAGTGTCATAGCTTTGAAGTGTCTGATTGTGCAAACCGGCTATCCGTGTGACATTTTGACTGAGATTGGAGATGTTGTTCTGGATAGTGGTAACTTGGGAAAGGAAATCGTGGAAGTCAAGATTGCCAAATTGCTGCTGTCTTTGCACGAATGGTTGAGACTCCACATCTGGATTTCCTGTATAGGCTCCATAGGAGGGATTTCTCATCTCATAGCCCTGAGGAGAGATTCAGCTAATATTAGCTCATTTATTGCAGCTCCGAGTGACTGGACCAATAGAACTCACGCTCATCTTAGGTAGCAAATCCGGGTTGCAGCTTGAGATATATAGGGAACTTTTTACGACTGGTGGGGAGGGTTGTGACTGTGACTGGTTTTATGAGCCCTTTCGCGGATGGAAAACGAATAAATTCCCCCGATTATGAAGCCAGACGGGTGTCAAAAAGTGAGCATGAAAAGTGGATATCTACCCCACTTGTCCCAGCAGCCCCAGCCATACTGGCTGGGGGGCAGTGTTTGCAGCAGCTGAGACATGCGGCTGACATGCGGCTGTGGTGGACTGGGTAGCCAGATCCAGATTAGTGTGAGGTGTTAATTGGTACAGTACAACTTGTCGTGGATGCATGACAATAGTTTATGGGAGTACCAAGTGGCACTCTGTGACTGCAATGGTGATGTCTGAGTATAGGTACTCTCGTTCGAATTGAATAAACCTTCAAAAGTCACTCTGAGTACCTAATGAAAGGGCCACTTCCGTTGCAATTGTTAGGACGTTCTCCTAAGTAGTGTGGCTTGTAGGCGGCGAGACAAAAGAGCATTTTGTGCATTAGTGCACCTAGGCATGCTACTGTAACCACTTATGATAGCTACATATGCCTGTATATTTACAGTGTCGTTGGTCTGGTTGGCACAAACAGTGTAGTAGTATGATCTAAGCATTGATACGGGGTCTCCACTTTACAGACACTACATTTCCTCCGTAGCTTCTTCTTTTGACGGATATGTCCACGTATGTGCATATGCCTTGGTACTATGTCATACCTTGGTTTTGGCGTCTGCAGTAGTGACATTGATCGCGATATCACTACCGTTGGCCCTCAGCAATGTCGGAGTCCCTTATGGTTGGCATCCCAGTTATATAAGTTATATAGGATATAACTACTGACAATTGTAGTGTCTGATACTCAATAAAACAATTCTGGACACTAGTAAGATGTATGGCATAATATGGCCGGAGCTGATCAGCTATGTCTACACTACCTACCTATATGGTGATTATAGTCATCAGTGAGTGCAGGTATCTCATGTACTTGATCTCCGAATGAATGGTTAGCTGCATTTGTGCCTGTAATTTGTGGCCTTTTCCTACCCGACAAAACACTTGTTTTGAGGTCATGTATTGTACTCGTAACAAACTGTGTTGTTGTCTTACCACAGCCCACAAAGTCAATAACTGCACTTGTATGACCCAAATCAAGCGTCTTGCAAGCTAGTTTCTTACTAAGGTTTTCGGCTTATGATACGCATTGCCCATGGCTCAGGAGTGAAGAAATAGCGGAATACCTCAAGTGATGATTTTGGAAGCGGTAGGCTCGACACTTTCCTTTTTCTTTCTCTCTATATGCCTTCCCTCCGAAGGGAGCCTTAGGCTATAAGGCGGTAGGCTCGACACTGTATCATGCCGCAAGGCATATATTCGGGGTTTTTTTTTTTTGGAGTCTATACGTCTGTGGAGCCTTACCCCGTTTGAAGATATTCAGGGATTGGTGGGAGCCTCAGATATTTGGATCTAATCGGTCTAGTTTTGGTGGCAAACTTATTGTCATGTTCATACTACATTAGACAAAAAATTTTTTTTTTGAGTCTTTACGCCTTTCCCCCGAAGGGAGCCTTAGACACTACGTTAGACAGGTAGCGTGCCTAATGTAAAAGGTGCTCTTTCGTCTCACCAGCCCAACGCGGGCACCAGCCTCTCGTAGAGATTACTTGTATACAAATACAGTGCTGCCAAATGAGAAGGCGTTTTCTTTCGCCCTGAGTTGGTGGCGGCAATACTCTGGCACCTGTTCTTGAATCTGGGAATGGATACTAAGGGTTATCAATGGTTTTTAGCGCAAACCACTAACTAAACCAATATAGGCAGAGTGAACTGAGTTACCCCAAGTGAGAACCTGATTTGGTTGCAACATACTAAGCATACACGATCGCACACTTGCCTCGAAGGTCAGAAAGAGCACAAGTTCTAAAAGACATTGATGCTGCAATTGAGATTGCAGTATGTTCTTACTTATTTGATGATGTGGAAGAGGAAGAGCACATACAGACCTTTGTGCAGTACAAGAAGTCATTGGGACGCCGGTTCGGAAGCTACTTGAGACGCTTGCTCGGAGGGTATTTGGGAGGTTATAAGAGATTCCGTATTGAAAATAACAGTTGCATCTGGATGTGAACCCAGGGCATTTCCGCTCCAATACCTCATTAATCGACTCTTCATTCTCTTCAGGTTTAACTCCCCACCCTGAACGTTTTTGCCCTGCTTTCGCACCCTTCCAAGCTTTCCTCATGCTACCCATTTTCTCTGTGATTCTTTTAACCGGAATGTGCTCTTCATCTGCAAATACCTGTTCCTTAACTTCCTTATGCCATTGAACCTGCTTGCCTCGTATCTCTTCCTCATGATCTTCCATCCAAGCAATGATCCGCTCAACCTCATCTCGAGTCCATGGTCGTGGGATTGTGGTAGCTGTAGCAGACGCTGGAGCAGATGCTGTAGGGGCGGTTTTTAGCTTTCTGGTACCTGCGATTTTTGTCATCTTGGGGTCTCCGCAATATTGTGCAGTGTTCGCCATATTTGTAGTGTCGCTGATGGCTAAAACTTGGAATTTGGAAACCGGTACTTGGAACTTGGAACTTGGAACCTGGAACCATAGGATTTTCTGCAGCTCAAGTTACTTGAATTTCAAGTGACGCCACCATAGAGTTGCGCCAATGAGAATGGTCGCCAAGTGCCAAGGTGTGACACTTGAAAGCCGTGTGCATGAACTTGGTTGTGAATTGATAACCCTTACTGTTGGAGCATATCGACTAATATATATAACGTCTGTGTACAGAATAAGCAACCAGGGGGGCCCCCAACCTTCCAGCCATGGGGTCAAAGACATCCTAAGCCAAGACTCCCTTCATCCAGTGTCATTTTCATGGATTCTCCACCTATACCTGCGGGCAAACATCGTTGGGTATCCTCCATGAGTTATGTTCAATTCAAGAGAGCTTCCTTACATTTCAGCAGCAAGCTTAGAATTCGTGTACTAACAATGACAAAATATATGCCCTGTACTTGATGGACATCGGTCGTCAAGCACTTCAACTCCCACAAATTGATAGGCCAGCGTTGGGGGAATGAAGTTTATATTATGCTGCAATTTATGCTATATTGAGGTTACCATGAACGCATTGCTGCTGTTGTTGTAGTAATTGTCTACCCCTAACCTTGATAGCGGAATTTCTGCTCCCAGGGTAGGTATTGCGTCAGGGCTTGCTTGCCATGATGATTTTGTTATTACTACAGTACCTATATCTAGGACTAGCTCGGGACTCAGTGCTGACAGTCGTCTCGTACGTTGGCTGTATTGGCGGAGAAAATATCGACCCTGATAAATCCACAAGTCCATTAATGCATTTTCACCCAAGCGAGACACAGGATTTTGTGGGCACCGGTGCCTGGAAATCTCCGCTCCCATAACGGCTGTTCAAGGTTCCTTGTTGCAGTTTCAAGTTCCGCGGCCCATTGGGGCTAGTCGATTATAGTCTTTAGGTTCATGAATAGTCTGGTTATTCTTTCGCACAACTGTGGCGGCGACATTGGTGTGCCGGTACGCAGTAGGTACCGAGATATTCATATATACGAATTCCCTTTTCATCTAAAGGCTAATGTGTGGCCGGTGTAGTGCATGCACTGTCTGATCGAAGCACGAGGAGCATACGCCGTATGTAAGGGAAATTATGTAGGGCATGGTAATACCATGCAAGTCCCTGTGCATGTACTCGTTACTGGCATAAAGGAATTTTTTGGCTGGGGGCCACAAACACGCTAGACATGCTGGTATCAAAAATATTCCGTGAACGGCATTTGTGATTGATTCCCATGCATGCACAAGACACACCGAGAATTGCCCCTGGAATCAATCCTCGAATATTGCTCTTCAAGGTCGCAATATCTAATTAGGTATGTATGTACGCAATTGCAAAGCCGGCCTTGCCACCCCACTATGATATGATAATTCCTCAATTTAGGGGTGGAGGAGACGTAAGCGTTTACCCCAGTATCAGAAGGACATGGGGCTTTGATATAGATATTTGGGCGCTTTGCGGAGGCCATCTGCTAGATCCTAACCCTGGGGCTCTTTATCGTGGTTAGCACCATTTAACCGAAAACATTGGGCCTGCGATTAAGATCTAGTAGTGCAATACAGGTGTAACAGGCTTTAGATTCAAGCTAAACCAACAGCTGCAGATATTGACCTCACCCTGGTCATTGCCACCTAGAGTAATATCGGAAGGATATTGGAGGTTGGGGTTCAGGTATATATGGGTCCTTACCTTTCTTCTGAATCTGCCTCCCCACTAGCAAAAAGCTTCTATCTTCGTCAATACCCCCGAAGCTATCACCAACCATGGGCGGGAAGCTCGTCGATGTTGACTTGACCGAAACAGGTGGTGGTGTTCCCAAGGCAATGGCTGTCGCCAGTGTGGAACTCGCTGAAGCTTTGGAGAAAGCGAAGCCTAGCCCATGGACTAGGCGCATGTTAAAGCTTTACTTCTTCCTTTTCATTGCCTTTTTGAATTCTTGTATCAACGGTTATGATGGGTCTTTAATGGGTGGTATCAATGCGATGGAATACTACCAAAAGTAAGTCATAGAAGCAAAGAGATAATCCAGCGAGCTTACCATTAACATAGGTATTTTGGCATGAAAGAGACAGGAAGCTCAACAGGCATCGTTTTCTCTATTTACACCATTGGTAATATTGTTGGGTCATTCTTTTGTGGTCCATTCACGGATCGGTGGGGACGGCGGTGGGGAATGTTCATTGGTGCAATGATCATTATTCTTGGTACATGTATCCAAGCACCAGCCACTAACAAGGGCATGTTTATTGGTGGTCGTTTCATTTTGGGCTTTGGTGTGGCGACTTGCGCAACTGCTGGTCCATCTTACGTTGCCGAGATGGCTCACCCAGCATGGAGAGGGACCATCACTGGCCTCTACAACACTTTCTGGTTCATGGGTGGTATCCCCGCCGGGTTTGTTCTTTACGGTACCAACAGCATTACCAGCGACCTCTCTTGGCGCTTGCCCATTTGGCTCCAGATGTGTGCCTCAGGTGGCGTTGTGCTCGGGTGCTTCTTCTGCCCGGAGTCTCCCCGTTGGTAAGTCTTTACGCACCTTGTCTATAGCTACCCCCAGAGAGTTGCTTACAGGGTTATCGTAAAGGTTGATTTCGAACGGTCGTCAGGAAGAAGCTCTGAAAGTCATGACTGAGTACTTCGGTGAAGGAGACCGTGAATCACCACTTGTTCAGCTTTCATATAAGCAAATGGTTACCGAAATTGCTACTGAGGGTTCCGATAAGCGCTGGTGGGACTACCGTGAACTCTTCAACTCCAAAAGTGCCTGGTGGCGTATGGTTTGTGTCATTGGTATGGGATTTTTTGGACAGGTAACTACGTGATGATTTCTTCCTCTCTGTGGGCATGCAAATACTGATGAGGAGGTATTCAGTGGGCTGGTAATGGTGCCATTTCTTACTTCATGCCTGTTTTGCTCGACCAAGTCGGCATCACCGATACTGGTACTCAATTGCTCTACAGTGCCATTCTCTCTGTCATTTCTTGGATTATGGCAACTATCGGTGCCCGCTTCACTGATCGCTTGGGTCGCCGGCCTGTCCTATTGATTGCGACTGCCCTGTTCGTCATTGAATGGTCCATCGTCACTGCACTTTCCTCAATTTACGGCAAAGAGTCGAATACCAACGCCAACGGTTCCCGGGCTGCCATTGCCTTCATTTACTTGTTCGGTATCACATACAGCTTTGCGTACACTCCATTACAGGCGCTTTACCCCGTTGAGTGCTTACCGTTCGAGACACGTGCCAAGGGTATGGGAATGTACAACCTCTTTGTCAACATTGCAGCTTTCTTCAATACTTTTGCGATCCCAATCGCCCTCGAGCGTGTCAAGTGGAAAGTCTACTTCCTCTATATCGCCTGGGATGTCTTCCAGTTCATCGTCATCTACCTTTTCTTCGTTGAGACTAAGGGACGCACGCTTGAGGAGATCAACGAGATCTTCCAGGCATCATACCCCAAGAGGAAGTCATTAGAGAAGCATGTCCTCATAGAGCCTGAGGGCAACCTGCAAGAGAAACTGTAAGGAGATTACAGGAGGCGGATTTTTCTACACATTCGTTATTTGGTTAGACGCGGCCGGGATAGCATGAGGCGCTAGGACGAATCA
>Ga0307514_10006632_pt1 | contig 10044 bp, 10 predicted proteins | sample 16_EM_MG_FD_203088 | JGI IMG/M metagenome (GOLD analysis project Ga0307514, IMG submission 203088) | Populus trichocarpa ectomycorrhiza microbial communities from riparian zone in the Pacific Northwest, United States - 16_EM | ecosystem: Host-associated > Plants > Roots > Unclassified | place...
CGTTCGTTGGATACGCTTATCCAACGGAGAATTGAAATCGCATCGGGATTCATCGTTTGTCACGATCGGGGTGGGGGGGGTGGGGAAGAGGATGTTGGTTGGTGACGTACGCGGTACGTTTGTTCTAGAGCCGAGTATCGATCGAGAGCTTCCAAACCCAAGCGACACCGTTGCAGCACAGGCTACCCCGCATGGTCAGGGGCGCCTACCCTATCTTCCCGCCCTCCACAATCGTGGGGAGGAGGGCGGAAAGTGGATTGTCAAAGACGGGATGAGGCCACAACGTGAGGGGTGGGATTGACAAGAGGGTATGGGGAAAGGGGTATTTTATACCCCACTCGGGGTAGGGCATCATCATCACCATCACTAGCCTTGGAAATGCAGGGGTTGGGGGTTTGGGGGGGGGGGGGGGGATCTCGTGCCCAGACGGGGAAGGGTTGCATTGGCCGATAAGAAAAAATTCCATTCTTTTTTGCCCAGACATTCGAGAATGCTTGGCATTTATCCTGCTCCAAGCATTCCCGAATAAAAATTACAGCGAGAACAACACAAAGTGAGGAGTCACACATTTTCAATCTCTTTTATATTTTCCTCTGAGCTGTTACCTACTGTACCTACTTACAGTTGTGGATGTGGAGTTCTTTAGCCCATCAACAGCCTCCCACAACTTTTCGGGACTCTGGACGTTGCCGGGGCGGTCACTCACACAGGTGGACTCAAATGGGGTTTCGAACATACCCAAATTCATCCAATATCCATGGGGTAACAGCCTTGTCTGTATCAATCATTTCCTTGAGGGTAGGCCATTGCCCAGGCTTCAAAGGATGATGTGGGGGGATATAAGCAAGATCCTCCAGTCCAGTGTCGTCAAAATATTGCTCGCCGGCATGTTATCTGCATTTACTCACAACATGGCCGGTGACAACATCGCTATTAGGGTGTTGCAACCTCCAAGCCCCCCACCACCCATCATTACGCACTCCGAAGATGCAGGGTAATAACTGTAAATTAATCCTTCTATCTGCACTATGTAGAGGAGTCATCGCGGGAACCCGTAAACACGTAACCCTAAGGGCGCTATACTCATAAGGACAAAAACTGGCACTGTGTCCAGAAAGGGCAAAAACTGTACTCTCCATATAGTAGATAGGCAACAAGACCGCACCAAGTTGTTTCATTTTTTCAGAGCTCAAGTCTCTCGAGTATAACACTAGCTTTAATAGACTCTCGCAATATACTGCCTTCTCTCCGCTACCACGATCAACTCATAGCTTGTATTCTTACAGGTTATGAGCCCGGCACTTTGCGAACCAAAACTAAGACGAGATATCCGTGGTATGTACCTTTTTTCTCTCTTTGAGTCTATGCGTCTGTTATCACTGTTACCTAACGCTTAAAGCAAAGGGATGGACACACCACGAGGCGGTTGGCAACCAGACTACAACCCTGTAGTACGGCCTGCGTTCACTATGTATCAGGGAGGACAAGACTCCCAAGGTGCCACCATCTGGGTCGAGGAGGATGGAAGGGCAAGGGTAGGAGAAGCCGCAGAAACGGCAAACGAGCAGATTACGGAGATGCACCAAAGTAACAACGTACCTGTCGCACCACCGAAAATTCCCACAGGAATCACCCGGATGGAAGTCTGGAAAATCACCGCTCACTACAAGCACGAAACTCTCCGAACGCACCGACAAAACAAAAACCGCAAGATTTCGACAGAAGAAATACCAGGCTCTAATAGAGAGTCGCTTATTTATCGCCAGGATGGCGAGACCGGAAATATTGGTACACGTGAACCTACTCAGACGAACGGAGGAATGCCCCTCAACAGCCAATATGCAGGCAGCCCTGAAGGCTTTGGAGTATTTGTACTCCACCAAACTCGAAGAACACATTTTATGAAAATCGCTAAACCAGCTACTGGAAGCTTTCGCAGACGGAGGACCCGAGGCGCGATCACAGACGGGAGTGATAATGACACTAGAAGAACGGACGCAGAACTTATCTCAAACAAATCGATTCCTGCGGAGGAGTCGGTACATCGAACATCGATTCCACTATCTGCGTCAACAGGTACAGCAGAATTTGACGATCCACTTTATGCACAATCTGGCGGGCATACTGACCAACCACCTTCCCATGTGCTCGACCTCGAGCTTCAAGGGTCAGAAGTGGATTGGGTCACCAAAGTGACCGGAACCGACCCCACTCGACGGTATTGGTGTTGGGGCGAGTAATCGCTCGGCGTGGGGGACGTGGGGTGAATTGGCGATGGGACTGGTAGGGACTCTGGGGATGAGGAAACACGGGAAGGCATGGGTGACAGTGTGGGATGGATCAGTATATATCTATAGTGGGATGTTTTCATTTCATGTTTCTCTTGCCCTTTAGACAATACGAACCGAGTTCATAGCCTGAATAACATCTTTATCCTCTGTCAACTCACCAGGTGACCTGACAAAGACGTCTTCTATCATCACATTTCTATAATCGGTGGATCAATAGCCGGATCAGTAGGTAGCTGGAGAGCCTGTTGGTGATAAGGTGGATGCTAGAATTACCAGAAACACGTGACCTAAGGGCACTAAGTCATATTGGCGGCTGAGCAGAGGGCTGTGTAGAATATGAGACAGGCTAGGGATGCGGAGTGCTGTGTGGAAATATGGCAAGGCGAGGAGATAGGAAGGCAACGCCTGAAGGAGGGAGGAATATTATATATCATGAAGGAAATTCCATAGTTACATTGTTTTACAAGATGAAAGAATACATTCACACCTGTCTTCACTATGCAAGTGACTTGACAAACGCACTGATTTTTACACATGTAGTATGTACAGTATATACAGTCAACTCTTGCTATACTGGGCCTCGCTATAGCGAATCCCTTGTTATACCGGACGAACCAGAGGCTTCAGGATTCCTTACCACAAAATTGCCTCTCGCTATACCAGGTGGCCATACAATACTGGACCGGACAGCATGCAAAGGCTTTCTTACCCCTGCCTCCATACATTCTAGATCTATCTCCCCTTGCTAACGGACGGAGCTAATCCAAGTGCTCCAGGTACCGTAGAGACTCGAGTTATTTGGTAATGCTATAACATACATATGTGATGTGCACATATATTTTGTATGGCAAACCTGGGTGGCTTTAAACCTATTGGAAAGACAGATCAGACCAAGTTCCTTAGGTAGTTAAGCTCAGCAGAAACCCTTGGCATAATGCATATGTATGTGATAGCGCTACCGAATAGCGTCCACCTGATTTCTGCTTCAGCCATACATATGGAGTGTCTGCTGTTTGCGACTGGTATGCTGATGGGCCTAAACTGCAGGAGATAGATTCTGCCAATACCCTACAGTGTCAGAAATATCAAAGGACTGTCGAGAGGTAGGTTGCTGAAGTGAAGAACATGGTGGGGCCTCAAGATATGGGATTAAAATACTTATCCAAGTAAGTGCTTCTGTGTGCGAGAGTGCTGGCGGTATAGAGGGAGAGTTGAAAGTAGAATCTAGTACAGCTAGATTTTCTTCATATTGTAGGTCCGCAATAATTTCGAAAATGCTGACAGTCTCAGGAGAAATAGATGCATCTCCCGAATCTTCATCAAAATATACATATCGGTATAGCCTGAGTGGTAGATGGCATCGAAGGTAATCGAAAGCAATGTATCAATGGTAGTAGAAGTACCAGTTTGAAGTTGCTCTAAGCATTACACATATGATGTCTTCACTGTGGCAGCAGTGAGTTTGGAATGGGTAGAGGCCTCCTGCTAGCAGTTGTAGATCATCTTCGAAGGTGCAATAAGATGAATGGCTTGTAGAAGACCGATTTCTGGTGGTGTTGAGTTATGTGTATTGAAGTATGAGACCAGATGTTCGGCATATTGACGCTGGTATGAGGTCTTAAATGAGTGGATAATGCCTTGACCAAGTGGCTGCAGATATGGAGTAGTATTCCTTGGGAGGTGTTAAAACTGGAGGTGGAGGTTTGAAGGCTCAATAACTGATGGATGTGATGAACAATTGTCGGCCACAAGGATGATATGATGACCCGGCGTCTTCATCTCAGAATCAAGTTGACTAGGTATTCATACCAGATCGCATTTGCATCTAGGACTTTTTGTTGTTCTGATAGACCACTGGAAGGTTTTGTGGGTTAATTTTTGCTTCCAGAAATCTGTCAACAACATGTTGCTCTGAGCACTGCTCCTTTTTTCCAACCACTACGATGGGGCAAATCTTGTAAGATACAAGGCTATGAGTGAAGGAATGATGGGAACAGAAGGGGCAAGTATTTGAATGGTCAAATTTATCGTAGATTATGCTATAGACTAAAGGCTATGATATCTAGTAATTCTCCGGTTGTTTTTCCCATTATCCACAGCGAAACCGGGCCGTTTTATCAATTTTGGATTATTTCCAGTTACCCATATACGGACTCTTGCCTTCGCCCATGGACTCCTGTAGTCCATGTGACCTTCAGCACGTGAGAGTAATCTAGCATTGGCCATCTCAGCTACTCGTATGCCAAGCTCAACCCCTGTTATTGTTGGTGTACCAGAACCCTTGCTATACGGTACTGGACGGTCTGGTGCCGAGACTAGGATTTCTACCGTCCATGATAGGTTAGCAAGAGTTGACTGTACCTGGGTGCATATCCCGCCACAAATTCCCAGCCACTGGCATGAAAACAAACTCAGCCTACATATCCTCTCAGCCGCAGTGGACATCCACATCCTTGCCTAGTCTAACCAGAGACTGAAAAGAAAGGGCACAAAATCCAGCTACCTACCTAATTTGGCCCACAGCGTGGGTCTCACAAGGACAACAGGGTGAACGCCGTTCCTAGCATATGTGTAAGGGAGGGTTGTCTGATAGTTCAGGGACGGGACGATAAGAGTTGTAGGTGGTATATATATATGAACCAATCAAAGGTATACACAATCTCCCCCAAACCCAGACTAAATCTCCCAACTTGAAACCTGGGATTCGTGGTCTGCCATTCACGAATTAGTTCTCAGGTTCTCTGCTGTATGCGTGATGTCTGCTAATTTGAATTCCATCCAAAAACGTTGGGTCTACTCCGGATCCCGATTATACTTCTCCTGCTGTAGACCCTTCCCCAGGTTATTGCCCAAATTCGTCTGACCAATTCACCTACCCTGATGGCCCGTTTTGTTGGAAATGTGCCCCCGGAGATGGCCTGTGGATATTTGGCGGGAAGGGACAGTGGAGCACGGACTCCATGGCATGTGGGAGAGCAAAGTGCCTGATGGATACATCATGGAGACTACAACTACAAACCTTAAGGGCACCGATACTGTATCAACTTTAATGAGTGTATTCATCTGTGTACTCTTGTCTCCCAAAAGGGGGTTGAAATGTTGCAGGCGTGTTGCTTTAAGGAGAGGTCAGAGGTGCGTTCTTTGTTATTTAGGGTCCGGGGTGGTGGTAGAATATATTGCGCATGCTAATTTGGAGGGCGCTGATAAGTTTGGGGCTGTAGTACATCCGTGACTTCTACTTCAACGAACCACAGCCATTGGGGGCCCAACTGCTACAGCACAAACACGAATATCTACACCAACCCCGCAACCCACCAGGGGTTAGCATCTTCTGTTCACTTGTATAGTCCGCCTCATCAGCATACAAATCTGCATTGTCCTCTGCCTCCTCTGCCGGGGGCGGTAGTGGTTCCTCCACCCTCCTATCTTACTACCCGCAAGCACTCCACCTTGCCTGTATCCGCTCGTCTCCTCGATGTAGAGTCCTAGAGTGTTCTCAGGTGGAAGCTACACTGAAAACTATACCGAAAAGGTGTAAAGAGGGAGGAGATGAACATCTTGGGAGTGATTTTGAAGAGGGGATTTTTGGGGAGCTGATTGGAGGGAGAGGGAGAGGGAATATTGAGGGTCGGGAGGCCAAGACTGAAGTAGCCATTGAAGACATTGTGGGGAAGGTTCGTGGGGGAGATGTGGGGAGTCCGTTCTTGAATTTGATACTCGGGATTAATACAATGGGGGATGGGACTGGCACGGATACAGAGGCGTTGGGTAGGGGGGTATTATTGGATGGTTCAGGTGTTTGACGATCTCCAGCCACTGTTTGATAAGTACAGTTAGACTAACCTTCGATGGTTGAGTGGGGGAAGCCTGCCGTCACTGCAGCAGGCGATAGACAATATTGCGCGGTCCCATTCGCAACTGCTAAAGTGCGGAATTGGCCCGTAAAAACAAATAGAACCCCCCCGTGGCAGCAGCAGCAGCGGCATCCCTCTTCGCCCCACTGGTTGCTGCTCAACTCCGCAATGATAGAATCATCAAAGCGGTAATGTTCACGGATACCCGAAATAACAACACCGACATAAGCGCTCTCTCGAACCAAACAGTGAATCGTTCTCCCTTCTAGAGCAAGCCCTAACCAAACAAGAACTCTCCGACGAAGCTGGTACAGATTTCGAAATCAGCACCGAGCTTCATGCAATTATGGATCTAACAATCTCCTCTCGCACAAATAAGCAGCTCTCGGATTTCATGGCTATCATGGCAATGTTCTTCCCCACTTCGAATGGGACCTAGGCGTATAAACCTACACGCATCACCACTGCGGGAAAAGAGTACCCGATTATAGGTCCAGTTGGGGTAATTTTCCCTACCATATCGGACCTCATCCCCGGATACCATGCTAGTCCAAATATAACCTCCCAGAGTACCACCACCAGTAACCCGAACACAAATGGCTTCCCTGCGGGTTCAGGAGGTAGACTTACCCCCGTTCCCCCTACAGACTCTGAGTCCTCTATTCAGCTGCAACTCTGAACAATTCTAACACTGACCTACCTACACTAGGGTAGGAAGTTTGAGTGGCTGAGGATGCTGGCATAGAGTATGCAATGTGAACTTTGGCGCAACAGGGTTCTTTATTTCCAAGCTGTTGCTGTATCTAAGTAGCTCCTGTGGGGGCCTATTATTATTTTGTTCTAGTACGGAGTCCCGTCGTCGGGGCTCCACAGACGTAGAGACTCAAAAAGTACCGAGTCCCACCCTCGCGTCGCACTCCTTTTGTACTGTACTTTTTTTTTTTTGAGTCTATACGCCTTTCCCCCGAAGGGAGCCTTAGGCTATGAAGCGGTTTGTACTGTACTGGTACTGTACCGTGGCAGGGGTGCAATACTGGAATATCAAGTGGTACACTCCTTCGCTGAGGACATTCGACTGCCTCACTTTGGCTGGGCAAGCGCCACTGCCCGATCACTGACTTCGTTGTCCTAGGAGCCATCACTTACACTACCGTACAGGGGATCACCTGACACAACATATTTACCCCAGTTGAAGCTACATGGGTACTATAGCAACCCCTGGATGAATGATCTGGTAGCAATCTCTTTGCCCTGTACGGGTAGGTACCTTGTACATACCCGCCACCAATTCGCATGAAAACAATCTCAGCCGACATATCTTCTCAGCCGCGGCGGACATCCACAAAGACTGAAAAGGAAAGGGCACTAATCCAACTAATTTGCCCATAGTGTGGACAAAAAGGTGAACATCAGCGAGACTGGTTGTTACCTGATCCTAACCATGTCAGTATGGATACCGTACCTATGATATGTGTGGTGGTTGTCTGATAGTTCAGGGGCGGGACGATAGGGGCGGCATGAACGCATCAAAGGTGGCATATATATATCCCCCAGACTCAGACTAAATCTCTCAAATTGGAATCTGGGATTCGCGGTCTGCCATTCACGAATTAGTCCTCAGGTTCTCGAGCTCAATCCTGCTAATTAGATATTATTCATCCAAAAACGATGGGACCGCTGCGGATCCCTACTATACTTCTCCTGCTGTTGACCCTCCCCCGAGCCATTACCTCGTTCAGCTACCCTGATGGCTCGACTTGCTGGGAATGCGCTGGCGAAGATATCGGTTGCATTGCAAACAACCCTAATAGTATGCCTCCCTTCTTGCAGGGAGACGGCTTTCAGTGCAGCACGACCAAGACTGCATGTGGGGGGGAGAAGGTCCCTGATGGGTATGATCCAAGTGAACGATACCGACCCTGTGTCAGCTTGAATGGGTGTATTCATGTGTGTGGCATTATCTCACACCTAGGGGTGCTGGAGACGAAGCAGTGGTGTTGCTTTAAAGAGGGGTCAGAGGTGCGTTCATTGTTATTTAGTGTCCGCGGGGTGGTGGAATTTATGAAGTATATTGCTAATTTGGAGGGTCATGATCATGTTAATGAGGTTGGGGCTGTAGTATATCCCTGTATTTTACTTCAACGGACCGGACATGGAGCGGGGCCCAACTCCCACAGTAATAGCTACAGCAACCCCGCAAGCTACCCAAGGTAAAGGAGTTGGCATCTCCTGTTCACTTGTAGAGTCCGCCTCAGCAGCATACAAATCTGCATTGTCCTCTACCTCCACCGCCGGGGGCGGTAGTGGTTCCTCCACCCTCCTATCTTACTACTCACAAGCACTCCACCTTGCCTGTATTCGCTCGTCTCCCCGGTGTGGAATCCCAGAGTGTTCACAGGTGGGAACTACGCTGAAGACTATGCCAGGGGGGTGTAAAGAGGGAGGAGATGAACATCTTGGGAGTGATTTTGAAGAAGGGATTTTCGGGGAGCTGATTGGAGGGAATGGGTTCGGCGATATTGAGGGTCGGAAGGCCAAGACTGATGCAGCCATTGAAGACCTTCTGCGGAAGGTTCGTGGGGGAGATGTGGGAAGTCCGTTCTTGAATTTGATGCTCGGGATTGGTGCGACGGGGGATGGGACTGGCACGGATACAGAGGCGTTGGTGGGGGGGTATTATGGGACGGTTCAGGTGTTTGACGATCTCCAGCCACTGTTTGACAAGTACATTCAGACTAAACTTCGGGGGTTGAGTGGGAGAAGTCTGTCGTCGCTGCAGCAGACGATAGACAATATTTCGCGGTCCCACTCACAACTGCTAAAGTGCGGAATTGGTCCGTCCTTCGCACCGCAAGCTGCGCCAAACGTAAAGAGCAACACCGCAACCACTTCCTTGAAAACAAATGGAACTCTCCCCGTGGCAGCAGCAGCAGCGGCATCCCTCTTCGTCCCACTGGTTGCCGCTCAACTCCGCAATGACAGAATCATCAAAGCAGTAATGCCCACGGATACCCGAAATAACAACACCGACATAAGCGCTCTCTCGAAGCTGCTCAACGCCCAACTCCCTATCTCCCCTGCATTAAAGTTCGACACTCGGAACTGGATATACACCTCAACCGATCCCAGCGATCCCAGCAATACAGAACCAAACAGTGAATCGTTCTCCCTTCTAGAGCAAGCCCTAGCCAAACAAGAACTCTCTGACGAAGCTGGCACAGATTTCGAAATCACCACCGAGCTTCATGCAATTATGGATCTAACAATCTCCTCTCGCACAAATAAGCAGCTCTCGGATTTCATGGCTATCATGGCAATGTTCTTCCCCACTTCGAATGGGACCCAGGCGTATAAACCTACACGCATCACCAGTGCAGGAAAAGAGTACCCCATTATAGGTCCAGTTGGGGTAATTTTCCCTGCCGTCTCGGACCTCATCCCCGGATACCGTGCTAGTCCAAATATCACCTCCCAGAGTACCACCAGTAACCCGAACACAAATGGCTTCCCTGCGGGTTCAGGAGGTGGACTTACCCCCGTCCCCCCTACAGACTCTGACATCTCCGCAGTCCTCTATTCAGCTGCAACTCTTCGAATGCATATCGACCCTGTTCACTATACAGATGCAAAACCAAAGATTACAAACCCAGGGGATCATTTTTACATCCTGGACTTAGTCTCGGGAAAGGAGATCCCGAGTAAATATAATGTTCAGTACAGGGGCGGTAAAGGCCGTGATGGACAGCCGATGGAGTTTGGGGTGTTGGAGGCGGAAATTGAGTATGGAAAGGGAGTGTGGGCTGGCGGGTGGGGCGGCGGAGGGGCATTTGTAGTTGCAGTGAAGGGGTGGGTGGAAGCGGAAAGTGGCGCTTGGGGGTGGCGAGAAAGGAGTGGGGGAA
>Ga0307514_10006633_pt1 | contig 10043 bp, 15 predicted proteins | sample 16_EM_MG_FD_203088 | JGI IMG/M metagenome (GOLD analysis project Ga0307514, IMG submission 203088) | Populus trichocarpa ectomycorrhiza microbial communities from riparian zone in the Pacific Northwest, United States - 16_EM | ecosystem: Host-associated > Plants > Roots > Unclassified | place...
TTCAGCCACTGAAGTCAGTCTAAGTCAGTTTAAGTCAGTTTAAGTAAATTCAAGTGACAGTAATGTGCTGGGTGATCCTTACTGTACCTTTTATAATTCCTTACCATACCTTAGGTGATTTCTTGAAGTTGCTCTGCCTTAGATGATTTCTTACCCTACCTTAGGTGATTTCTTACCCTACCTTTCATGACTCCTTACCCTACCTTACTATTCTGTGATAGCATACACTATTTATCCGTTTATAACGCCATCCTTCTCCGTTTTCTTCTTATACTCTGCCCCCATCAATTTGTCAGACGGCACCGTAAACTTAAACTCCGAGTCTGAGCCCACGCCTTGATTTCAGATTTTTTTACAGCCGTCCCTCCATGTTTCGCAATGAGCCTCTCCAAGTAGCCAACGGCGTCACTTAAATCATACGGTTTGGCACCTGGAAAGACGGTCGAGTTCAGTGCCAAGGGCATAACGCCATGGAGCTGCGTAGACGGTTAAGCCTGGCGCAGTGAAGACGATTTCCTTCTAGATTATGGCTTCATCGTAAAGATGTTGAATAGAACCTTCCTATAGATATATGTTTTCCAATAGCTTGGCATAAGCTTGACCCAACGCGCACCTCAATAATTATGGCTGTATGGTTATTCAACCAGTGATCTCCAAGCTTCAATCTAGTGGCTGTAGAATCGGCCGCCACAATTATCTTTGTTACATCTTCATGTTTGGTCTTGGTGCGATAAAAAAAGTCCACATCCCCAGTCGACTCGCGTGTGTGGAGTAAAAGGGTGTTGACTGCTCCACCCACAGCGACGATGGAGATGATTTGGTGTTTGGAATTGAGAATCGCTGCAACGCTGGTGAGTCCTTGGCGAATGGTTTCTGCGGACATGGGTTGTTCTGGGGGTGCGTTTGGGCGAATGACGAGGTCACGAAGGGAAATGGTGTCGCTGGCAGAGAAACGGTTGCCCATCGTGTTTCGTAGAGGGTGCCCGGTTGGTAGTGAAGAAGTATATGTACCCTGGCTTTGGAGCGTGGAGATTCATCTGTGCGCTCATAAGTGGGCAGACATAAAAGAAGACCGGTCCGCCCGTCTGTGCAGCTTTTATGGACGCAATCCTGAATCGAACACCTCCAACAGTCCGGGAACGACTCCAGTCATCTCCTCTCCTCTTCCTTGCTTGGCTACTGTACAGCCCACCACCGCCGCCCACCCAATCTAAACCTCACCCACACAAAATTCGCATCGTTTGCATTTCCGACAGCCACAACACCCACCTCTCCCAGCCACCACTCCCACATGGCGACATCCTCATCCATGCAGGCGACCTCACTGTATCTGGAACCCAACACGAACACGACAACGTCCTATCATGGCTCGAATCTCAACCTCATCCTCACAAATTCTTTATAGCAGGCAACCACGATACCTTTCTTGCTAATCCCGAAATACATTCATACATCACATCCAACTATCCAAGCCTTACCTATCTCCAAGACTCATCTGCACAACTCACAATACGTGGTCGCACACTACTCATCCATGGCAGTCCATACACTCCTCAGCACGGTTCCTGGGTATTCCAATATCCTCGTGTACATGCCCCATGGTATTCTCCCGCCGAAAAACCCACATCCGAATACCAATCCACCCAAATCTGGTCTCGCATCCCTCCTCTCACCGACATCCTCATCACCCACGGGCCACCACTAGGCCATCTCGATAACAACATCTCCATCAATCTCGACAAGGCCGCAGCAGGGTGTTACGCTTTGTTGACCGCGCTTTGGCGTGTAAGACCAAAGGTCCATGTCTTTGGTCATATCCACATCGGGAGAGGTGTAGAGTGGGTCAGATGGGATGCATCCCAGAAGGCGTACGAGGAAGTCCTTGCAGGGCGCGTGGGATGGAGGGGATTGCTGACCTTGGTTTGGTACAAGGTCATAGCATGGTTTGGGAGGGGAAGCCGAGCAGAAGATAGTACTACTATAATGGTCAACGCTGCCTCAGTTGGGGGACTTAGAGGCGAACAGAAGAAGGGAGCGATTGTAGTTGAGATTTGACGTCAATCTTCTGGATCATCCGAATTCCCCGCCAATACTTATACATGCATAGTCGAGGACTCAACTCGGTCGTGTCGGACTAGAACCTTCACCCCATGCTAGGAATATATATATAATGACGAAGTAAACAGAAAAGGAGAGCAGATAATCGTGATAAAACCGTTCCCTTGCCAGATTGAGTTCCCAAAAGTCCCTTGGGGCCCCCTGAAGATAATTCTTCGTTATATAAAGTCCCTCGAATGAATTTGGGTAACGGTGATGCTGTTGGGATGGACTGGGTAAAACATCCAAAGCACCATGGAGGAAGGAAGGCACCGGAAAGGTTGGCAAGCGAGATCAATGTTTTATGTGGTCGGCTCATGGGTTTTAGGTAAAAGTCTACGGATGAGGAGCGAGGAGTTGAAAGGGCGTTTCTGATATATCATATTGGCGGGTTCAACTTTGAGTGAAGAGTAGGAAGGAGGGTCTGATGGGACCACACGGCAAAGTGTTGTGAGAGATTTGGGATGAAAGGGATTGTTTGTGAGAGACGTTACCTGCTTCCGTTCTGTTCTTGGACAAGGAAAGACGTGATCTTGGGCTCGTATCATCAGATCTACACATCGGGCCAAGCTTGATTGTGAGAAGCGCCGAATCGAAGGGTCAAGTGAAGCCTGTAAGCTGAGGGGGTGTGGTGTGTCAAAAGATAGAACTCGAACGGAATGCACACTCTTGTCCTCTTCCGCTATGACGTCTTTGTCATCCACCTCCTCTATACCACTTTTTGGTTCGGGCGGTGACGGTGAAACCACCGAAGCAGGGATGGCAATGGGAATGTGAATATATCCAGTGCCCAGGGCATGTGGTGCGGGTATATCGAGATGGACGTTCGTGCCTTGGGAGTTGTCGTTTGCACCTGAAGGGAGTGGGGGGCTCGGACAAGCAGAAGCAGAAGTGCTAGGAGGAAGATGCACGGCGACGGCGGGGGCGTACGTCAGGGTAGAGGGTGTGGCAGAAAGAAAAGCTGCATGGGAGGGAGTAGAGGCGCATGAGCCGGAAAGTGTGCCTAATTCGGTGATGGTTGTAGCAATGGATGCCCGTTGTAAGAGAGCGGGAAGACTGTTGCGTTTCATGCCCGCGGCATGTGGTGGAGTTGGGTAAAGAGAAGTACCTGCAAGGACAGAAGGGGGCGTAAGGGACAGAGTCGGGTCGGCGTGATTAATTTGTGACGCAGACTGGGATGGACCAACAGAAGAAAACTCGGAGGCAGAGGACCGCTTGATGAATGAATCGCTGTACCACTGTTTACTGTAGCCAGATGGTCCTCAAACCCTCGCGTCCAACCTCTCCCCAAGCCCAACCACAATCGACCATAGCTTTGAGACGAGCCTCAAGCTCTGATTCTTTGGCTGCAAGGTGGAGTTCACATGCTTGTAGTTCTGTTTGTGCTGCACCCGGCTTGTAAGTGGTCAACAACGTCAGCGAGAGTGGACCTGCAAGGGTCACCGGTCATGTCCGTATATTCGAAAAAAATAAGGGTCAAGCGCTGAGGCGTTACATACGCGAAGCAGGGCCATCCCATGATGAAAGCGAAGAAGACCGTAAGAGAGATTCCCGAATGATAGCAGAGCCACTTTTTTTTTGGAAGCTTTGAGGAGCCAGAGACACACGTGTAAGAAAACAAGAATACAAAACACAAAAGTTGGATACAATATTTCTTTGTCTCTGATCATGTTCCCCAATTCATGTTCCATATCCTTCAAGTGCCATCGTCTCCCTCCACAGCTCTACACTCTGCGCGTACCGTCTAAGAGCCTCATCAGCAGCTGCAAGAGAACCAGCAGGCAGGCTGTTGAAGTGAGCGATGCATTGGAAGACTCTAACAGTGCTATTAGTTGTTTCGTGTACTCCTTTTCGTGTAGAAGGAGATTGGTATGGAGGCGCGAGTCGGCAGCGCGGTGTGTTACCATAACAATGTCGTGGAACAGGAGGAGGAGACGTGTAAATTATGCGCACGATGTCACACATTTAGATTACTCAGCCGTCTGTCCGAGTCGGAGTCAGACAATTGCAATGTGTAGCTCATCTTAAAACGCCTCTGCCACGATCTGATGAAGTAGAAACTGGTGTCAATGAACTATTTATCCATAGGTACTGTGATAGCTGCTTCTAAGAAACACCACAGTCATATCCGTATCATTGTCTATTCCTCAGAAGGATCCATCTACCGACTGCTTGCTGCAATGCAGGCGGAGGTGGCAGAGGCAATCGAGGACCTCTTCTGACAATCTGGGAGGTGGGAATCCAGGCCGCTCGTCTAGGGGGAGGTGGCGGCGGCGGTGGCGGAGGCGGCGGCGGACCGAGGAACTTGAAATCGACAATATAGTCTGCTATGAAATTATTAAACCCCTCAGCTCTGCCGTACAACATATTATCAAGCCCTTGATAGGCAGTTTGGCAGCCCTGTATTATGGCATCTTTGTGAAGATCGTGCATGACTCCGAAAAGAGAAATAATTTGTTTTCCTGTCATAGATTTCAAGTTAGCATGTCGACTGCAAGTCAAGTGTAAGGCCCACCAAAGAGGATTTGCATAAGGAAACTTCCGAATAGCAGACGGAAAAACATATCTACCAGCGTCCAAACACCCCCAAGGCTCGCGAAGCCAGCTACAAACGACTTCGTCCGAGTGTCTCGAGTGCCATCCCAGTCGGAAAAGTCATATGGTTGAATTATGCGGATGGTGGCCATGTCGTCTGCACGGGGAATGGAAGGGGACACAGCTGGCTCAGTCCAAACATGAACCATATGAGTGGTCAAGAAAGTGTTGAAACTCTGTGATTCTGAGCTCAGACTTTTTCCCCCCGCAATACATAAACCACTCACGTTAAATAGCCCGAATGCAGATACCTCCGGCTTCACATACGTTTGGCGAATCCGGAAGACATCAGCAATGCCCACTAGGTTTACCCCAGGAATCAACGTCGTCGGAGTCGTGTTTCTGACAACCTTATCGATGTCTCCCGTGAGGCCCAACATTACTTGGACGGAGTTCGTCCCTCGATTTGCCATAGAGTCGGCACTGATATTCAGAGCTGTGAAATTCACAACAACTAGAATATCAGGCCGCCGCTCCATATGTGGCGCAAAAGAAGGGCACTGGAAACTTATAACTTCCAATCTTGCTTTGGCCTCCTCCCAAATGCGAGGCGAAATTTGCTGTGCCAGTGTACTGTTACAGTTGATCGCTGAACTACCTAAAATAATTCATTAAGAAGTGATCAGAATATTGCTTCACCAAATACACCCATCTCACCAGAAACCTCGTCCCAGAACGATGAGACCTTGACAGCATCTGACAACTTCTTCAAATAGCCCGTGGCATTAGTAGAAAGGTGTTGTGGCCTTCCCTGCAGGCCATAGTTAGAAAAGGGGCTAATCAAAACAAAAAGTGACATACAACAACCACATTCAACGTGACAGATTGCATATGCGGGAAGTCCTGCGTCAAGTTAAAGGACCGGAAGGACCCAACAGGAAGCACTTCTGTCTCGCCCAGAGGACCGATGATGAGCATCTGCACGGCATACACGCCGACCACCGCCAGAAGCACAGTTGCAATGCCTCCTCTAATCATGGTGAACCACCGCCTTTCACCCCTAAAGCGGTATAAAGTAACCTTAAATACTGTATTCAAGGCACGAACTCACGGAACTTTTTTCTCGTACAGTCTTCGTCCGAAAAGAACATCAACTGGCCTAGAGTCTTGTGTCCCAGTAATGTCAAATCTATTTCTCAGGTATCTCCAACCACCTAGCCGTGCCTCTGACATCCTCATGATGGCGAGGAGCAAAAGCAACGCCGTGCCTATAATTGAAAGGATTAGAGCAAACAACAAGTCCTTGGACACCCATTTAATACAGGCGACCGAGGTCTTTAGGAGATTGGTAGTAGGAATAAGCAATCCTGTCCATTAGAAATCATTCAAAATTGAGATTACAGATAACGAAAGAATCATTTCCACGTACCCACTATTTCCGCAAAAATAAGGAGAAGGTCCAAAATACCAGGTAAGCTGAGTTGTGGTCCAAATGCACTTTAAATAACGTATCAGAGTCGAGTACATTATGAAAACGAGTAGTCACCGGCACCTGGCGAAGTGATGCACAAATATGACAGGGTTGATGGCCAGAAGCCAGCCTGAAATGGTCTCTGCAGCAACCAGTTCTATTATTACCACAAGCGGGCAAAGACAGGTGAGCCTCACGGCCCAGAAGCGGATAGTTTCATTGTAGACGATGTAGCCGATGTTGAAGGACATTGTGCTGCGTTCAAGCCTTGTAAGTTATCCCAGATGCAGCCCTCCACTTACCAAAAAATAGGTCACTTATATACCCGTCTGTCGAATTGTCCTGCCGTTAGAGGGAGTGCCATGTTTTCTATATGTAACCTCAGGCACCTAGCCGTTATTATGAAATTGGGCAAGGTATATCCTCGCGGGAAGATGTTTTCTACATGCATTGTACTTCCATCGACAATTGAAATCAGTTGCAACAACTAAGTTGAACACAGATTGAATGCTGAACGGTAAGGCACTCCGCTGACGTTCTTGTCCACCGTTTCGACTGTCCTAATGCCTGACTCATCACCCTCACAACAGCAGGTATAATATCAATACAGCAATTCATTCACCAATGGACGATTCTCTGTAAATCACAACAGGGGGCTAAACTGTCAACTTTACGTTACACGGTGGGGTGCAGCACACCATCAAGTCCACTTTTCTAGCCCCTGTCAACAGCCAACTCTGCTGGTAACTGATAAGCATTGTCTCTTAAAAAAACTGTTGTCTCGTACAACTCTCACAGAAGATGACATACGCATTGCATGCCACTTTCCCCTAAAGTACTTACTGAGATTTGCTGGACGTTTTGAGTCGTCTACGTCCAGAGCTTTTTGGTGCATTTTTCACCAAGGTTACACCCGCGTTCAATGTCAAATGTGACCGTCTGTGATCGAGGCTTAGTTTGTTAGTTTCCACAGAAAGTGAGGGGGTACCCTAAGTTACGGTTTTGACAACTTGGACCAGGCCTATCGAATAATTCATTTCGGGGAATGCCAACATCGATTCAAACCGTCCATTTAAACTATAAAGTAACATGCAGGCGGATCAACGATAACAAAGCATACGCTCAAACTGTTACAGGACACTTGAATCGATAGAGTTTGATGCGGTGATTTGTTGGTTCGGGACGGTCAAAAAGGGTAACATGGTACATAATATAAGCAGGGGGGGTCCCTTCCAAGGGAAAAAACCACAAGCCAGAAAAGACATTTAAGTAAAAATTGTTATTTCAGGACTTTGGACTATATTGTTGTCAGAGATTGAAGTGTCAGCGTCTAAGGAACAAAGTCAATTGTCTCCTGACGGCATCAACACAAGTGTCTTGAGCTTTGTCCGCTCAGAAAATATACGCGGAAGAAACAATTTTGTCGAGGCACGAATCCGCTGACAACTGGGACCTGAGCATTCAATTGTTCACCTCACACCCCCAGCCTTTTGCTTTTGGTGACTTTCAAGAAGATGAATTCTCCTTCAGAATCGCCGTCATCTGTTTCTGTGAGAAGGATCATTGAGCAAGGTTGGGCGGCTGTTGATTTCTAAGTTGCCTGAGTCGAGAAAGAATAAGAAGAAATGAAAGTCAGAGCCTTCCGACAAGGCGTCTTGAGATCATGATTCAAAAATACTCCTTCGCAATAGATGTTATCCACAAGCGTTTCCATCTGGACTTGCTCTGCCGCTCATACGTTTGGAATCGGCGCTGTAAGCAGATCTGATAAACAGTTGTGACAGCCTACGACCCGTGACACGGCGACACTGACTCGATTTGGAGAAGAGATATCACGCAGAGGACATGGCGACCTCTTTCAAAGACCGGAATCTAATCGCAGTCATTGGAGACGAGGTAAGTACTTGTTACGGGCAGAATCATTCTTATCTTTGACTCCAAATAGGACTCCATCACAGGTCTGTTGTTGGCGGGCATCGGTCATGTTAATGAACAACAGAAGAAGAATTTCCTCGTCGTAGACGCAAGTACGTTAGTTTGCGTTGCGGCAGTTGTTCAAATTTCATTAAAAAAAGCCCCATCGTCGTTTTTTGTTTATTTTATAAAAGCAGATTGCGACCATCGAGGGCGCTTTCCAGGAGTTTATAGAACGCAAAGATATTGCCATCCTTCTCATTAATCAGCATGTATGAACCCAGGGTTTTTCATTACGAGTTTTCATCCTACTGAACCTCACTTGAATAGATCGCCGAGAAAATCCGACCTACTGTGGACAAGTATCACCAAGCATTTCCAGCAGTACTTGAAATTCCCTCGAAAGACCACCCATACGGTACGATATATGATTGGGTTTTCCCAATCGTCCGTAAATAACTCATATCTTGCAGATCCTTCCAAGGACTCAATACTCAAACGCGTACAGAAATTGTTTGGAGAGTGATACTGCATGCCTTGTATTCTTATATTACCCCTCAGCTTATGCTAATAATTCAGATTGTTGATACGCATGATATGTATTTGTTAACTATAATCATGATACTGCCCATCGCATGACAGGTTCCGTTTCCCTCACTCCAGGTTCGCGTTCTACAAAAATCCGAATGGGATTGGGGTGTTTTCCAAAGTCAAGCAGGCTACGAAGACAACGCATTTGAAAACTGTGAAATCAACGGAGATGACGTCCAGATTGAAAACTTTGTCGACAACAATAATGGCAGAGCTGGTGGTGGGGCGTGGGTACCACCCGTCAAGTCCACTGCCTTTCGAGGCGCGAAAATAAGTGGAAAGGCCAAGATTGTCACCCAGTCCCATAATGGAAATCTTCGCTAATAGTTCTGCGAACAACCGCGCGCTCCCGGTAATAGTCCACCGTTAAGAATCCGTATTGAATATTCTTGCATGTATTTATCTTGAACAAAGTCAAATCTAATGGTTGTATACCATGACACACCTTGAGAGAAGAGAGCAACTTTACTGAGCCACGATATTGAGACAATTGACGAGGAGGACGAGGAATCGAGGAAATCTAGTAGGCGCGACGTTGGAGCAACGCAAGGAATATTACTATCAGGTCGTGGTGGGTCATGGTCTTGAGGATAGGTCTTGAATTTGACTCTGACGATGAGGAAATGGTTGGAGGAACTTGGATATTGCCCCGACCCTGTCTTCAAGGCAGTGGCAACGAGGGCCAGGTGATAGCGCTGAGAACGAGGAAGGCCACAGAATTTGCAGAACAGATGCGACAGGAGAAATGTCAACTCAGGATTACTGTCAGCCTGAAGGTTTTTTCAAGCTATCAGACAGTAGGTATAAAAGAAAAGAATGGAAATAGAAACTTGCAAGGATCGTGCGGAAACATAAGCCAGAGACAGCTGGCCACGAGTCCAAAACAGGGACACCCCTCGTTTTGCTACCTTTTCATACACGATACACATACCCAAGCCCTCGATTTCACTTGCGGGGATTATAGCTCTAGTTGTAAGGCGGTTACTGATACAGCACTCTGCTACAGCAAGGAAATTGACATATTTTGCATTCTTCCAGATGTGCTTGGATCAGGCGAGTCCTCAAGCAACTAGGCTTGAAAGCCAAGATGTTATTGCACCTCAAGCGCCTGGTGAACCCTTTCCTCTTTTTCAACAAAAATGATGGGATTGAAATGGCCGGTGTAGCTAATGATCCCGCACAAGGGATTGATAGTCGCCGCATTACGATGGAAGGATTTAGAAGCCTCGGAATCATGGTGAGTTGTGTACCTTCAACTTAGCTCGTCTTCCTTCTTTTCAACTCAAGTCAAATCATAGGCAACGTTTTTCGCAGGTTTACAAGCGCAAATGCTGTCCATATCCTACTCGGACAACTCGACCACTGCTTCTCAGCTCGTTAATGCTTTGTGGTTTGCTGGAATAATTCTTGACGTCTTCGCCGCCATTCTTGCTAC
>Ga0307514_10006634_pt1 | contig 10042 bp, 9 predicted proteins | sample 16_EM_MG_FD_203088 | JGI IMG/M metagenome (GOLD analysis project Ga0307514, IMG submission 203088) | Populus trichocarpa ectomycorrhiza microbial communities from riparian zone in the Pacific Northwest, United States - 16_EM | ecosystem: Host-associated > Plants > Roots > Unclassified | place...
AGGGTGATATTGAAGAAATTGAAAGTTTAATGCTAATTTAGGAGCTAAATTGCATAAATCCGAGACCAAGGACCAAAATAGAAAAGACGTCGAAATATGGGGCTAAAATTGAAGTTTTGGCAGGGACTAAATTGGATAAACATTAAATTTGAAGCCAATCAGAGTTGTCGAATAAAAAATAGAAGGACCAAAACAACCTTTACCATAACAGCGCTGTTTTGATTACTGTTCATCATCTTCTTCAATTTTCTTTGAAATGACAACTTAAGGAGGGAGGTTACTTTGCAGGTACGTTTAATGCCTCTAACCTCCATCAAATTTGACAAAACTTGCACGCAAATGATCACCTAACATCGCTTTACACCCTGGTATGGTCTGTTCAGGCTGATTGACACCACGACGGCTGAGGCGCCGACCTAAAGTGTCCAACCCAACCAGCCATTTTCCAGCAGATTTTACAACTTGCGATGCACACTTTGAACCAACGGTTGGGATCCTTCTCAGCTGAACCAAAGGCCACGATTTGACACCATTAAAGATAAAATATCCCTCTTTCACCCTCTATAAATAGATCTGGATTCCATGGCCTGAGGATGAAGAAATTAGAGTCCAAAGTCTTAAAAAAACCAGTCATCCCCCTATTTCCATTTTTCTTCTCTCCCCGACAGCTTTCTGCGGCTCTCTCAACCTTTTCCACAGCTGCCTTCTCCGGCGAGAATACCAACAACCCCAGCTCCTCCCTCAGCGATCATTATCGCCCACCGCAGTGAACAATAACATCGTTGTAGACTTCTTCTTCCTGCACCACAACAACCCAACCACCAACACCTTTGGGCACCGTTGCAACCACCGTGAACAAGCCTCTCACGCTAGCTAGCCACAACAAGGTTGACCCCACTTTCCTTCCTTCCCCCTTCTTCTTTACCCTCTCCTTCCATGTCGCGCTTGCATACAAGAAGGAGGGACTGGGGGGGGGAATAATTAACCCCCTGTCCTGGGCCGAGCCAATTCTAGCCCAACCCAAATTTCTGGGTCGGATCTGACCTGGACCAAAAAAAGACAAAAAAATCTATTGGGTCGAGATTGGCCCAACCCAACTTTCTTGGGCTCGGCTTAGTTACTTGGGCCGACCCACCTCACATATTTAATTATATTATATTATATATATATATATTATATTTTTTTAAATGTAAAAAAATTCCAAAAAAATAAAAAAAATCCTTTAAAAAAATTGTGATTTTCTTGCATGCTTTTCTACCAATTTTGTTTAATATTGGGTTGCATTTTTACACTGTAAGATACAAATCCGGTATTAAAATACCTGGCTTTCTTCAAAATATTTCTAAATGTTTTTTTTTTAATCTCAAAATTTTTAAATTAGTTTTCCTTTTCAAAAGACAAAAAGAAACAAAAAAAAATTTTATTTTTATGCATACGGCCAAACCCTAAAATTTTCCAAGAATATTTTCTTGAAAAGACAAAAATTGCATCTTTCTCATGTTTTAAAATGCAAAATGGATATCATAATCAGTTTATGATTATTCATTAGGATTTGACCAAAATGTAAAAAAAAAACCCTTTACTAATCCCTTTTTTAGGGTCTAGATATAGACTTTAATATCTATGGGGTGTAATACTATATGATATAGTACACTCTCAAGTATTAAAGATATAACGTGTAAAACAAATGCGATGCTAAAATTTAGACTTTAGAATGGTTAGGATTTCATCCGATGAGGTAGAGACTCTCTCACAAAGGGAGATTTACCTTAGACTTTAGAAAAGACAAACGAATAGAAACTCGACTTAGAAAAACAATCAAACAACAATGCAGCTTACTTTAAGTAAGGTGCACTGGAGGTGATGTGTCTTCCCCTTGCACAACCAGTCCTTTACCCAGACTCTCGCAGACCATAAATTCCTAGTAACCATAATACTAGGTTGGCGACTTTTGAACATTAATAATAATTTTATGATTAAATCCAAACTCAAAACCTTTTCCAACAACACACCTTCTCAGGAGGCACGAAAAACCTCGTCGTCGCCCTTCAACATCGCGGCGCACCCTGCTATAAGATGGCGACTCCACTAGGAAACACCTTGTCTAGTTAGACTAAACTTTGCTTGTTTGATTGTTTGCCTATTTGTTTTGGTCTATTTAATTTTAGCTTGCATTTTCACTGCTTTAACATTTTTATTTCCTGTTCATGCATACTTAACATCGGGTATAGGTTAATGCCCTCATGCATTTTGATTTCATGAGTAGACCCAATTCTAGGTTAGGCGGGGAGTAGCGGTCTGCCTCATGACTTTCAGTCGCAGTTCATATTTGTGAAACATCTAACTATGAACTGAGTGTTTACTCGGTAATGACAGTCACACTATGCCCCAACCATTCCTTGTAAACACCTATATTACCTTCACGCAAGGTGGTTACTAGGCATTTCATAGACCTTTTAAGACCAGGTAGAAAGCCTACCCATCATGTAATGGTTTACAACCTTCCTTTAGAGCATGGACTCCCTAAATATTGAGTTTGTGAACGATTACATTGGTGAAAATAAATATTGTGTTTATGAACGACCTCAATGATGATATTGAATATTATGATTGTGATTGACTGCAACGATAGTAATGGTCATGTGTTTTTTCTTACCACAATGGTGGACCCAATAATGTGTGATAAAGTCTGGTATTTCAGATGGAGACTAATGAAAATAATAAAGTATGTCATTTCAAACAGAGACTAATAAAAATAATAAAGCCTGTTGTTTCATACAACGACTAGTAAGATTGGTAAAGTCTGTCATTTTGAATGACTACGAATGAGATTGATAAAGTCTATCATTTTGGATGAAAACTAATAAGAATGGTAAAGTTTGATATTTTGGACAGAGATAAATGAAAATGATAAGGTCCGTCATTGGGCGAAGACCAATAGGAAGATATGGTATTATAGTTGGATGTTTGGATGTAGACTATAGATACAAATATAGTTTGTCATTTGGACGAAGACTAATATGATTGATGAGTATTATAGTCGATAGCTTAAATAGAGGCTCAAATAATTTTACAAAAATAATGCCTATAAGGTAGAGAATTAATATAAATAAATTATGCTCACGGGACAAAATAATATTATGCAAACCATGCCTATAGGAAGAGAGAAAAAATGTGGGAATTTAAATGGAACGCAATGGTGCAAATTATAATATGAAAAATTGAATGGATTGTAATGGTAAAATTCAAATATGTGATACTTGAATGGGTTGTAATGATAAAACAAAACGTAACTTGTGATATCTGAATTATATGTAATAGGAGAATTTATTATGTAATATTTAAATATGTCATAATAGGCATAAGAAAATTACCAAGATGAAAAGATATTGTAACTTGATATAAATAGACATGAGAAATATTTGAGTTGGAAAAATAATAGTACTTGCCAAAAATAAACACGAGAAATATTAAGTTGAAAAGAAATATTAAAATAAATGAGTGTAAAAAATATTCTAAATGAAAGATATAATTGAAAGAGATAAATTGGGTGTAAGGTATAGAAGAATGAAAGAAAAGCATGTGTAAATTAGAAACGAACCAAAAGCATACCGAGTTTTTTTTCTTTAAATTATATGGATAAGTCATAATAAACATCATAGATATTTGGATTGAAATTAATATTGATGAATCAATAATGATATAATGGATAATATGATGAATTAACAAAATTAGTTGGTCAAAATAAAATAAAAGCTTGGGAAAGCCGAGAAGACATATAATTATAAGAAATAAATGAAATGTGACATGAATTAAGAGTATTCATAATAACATAAGATAAATATACTCAGGAAATGAAATTGAGCATAGGTAAAATACTATGGGGAAATGGATGCTCTATCAACATCATTTCAGCTCTATTAGGCAGCGTGATAAAATAAATTGTTTTTTAAAGTGTTTTTAATTAGAAATCTAGAAAAGAATTAATTTAAAATTAAAAAGTTTCAAAATATTTAAAAAACATTCTTGAACTGCCATGAAGAATGCGTCACTACAAACTAAAGAAGCTCAATTTGTATCCCCTGTGAGTGAACTGCAGGTTAATAGAGAGACTTGCAGTTTCTGAATTATGGCTGCTGTTCTTTTGCACTGGAATGATCCGCGTTGCTACCTTGGTCGTCTGTTGCTTTCCTCTAGTCATACCAGCAATAGCCTATCTTGTTGCAGACGACGCTGCGCCTAATGATAAGAAGCCATTTTGCTGGGGGGGAGGTCGATCAAGCAGGATTTTGATAATATTTTTTAAAATAATATATTTTTTATTTTTTAAAATTTATTTTAATATCACCATATTAAAATTTTTAAAAACTTTTAAAACAAATAATATATATAATAATACTGCAGGAAGGATAAAAAATTCTTATGGTACTGTGACCTCCTGAGAGGACTTCACTTCGAAACTTTAAACTTATTTTCTTTCTCGAACTAAACACATTTGTTCTGTTTTAGGACACAAACAAAGGCAAACAAAATACAGTTTTTGATAAAAAAGAAGGAAAAGATTTGAGGCGAAACGTTACCGTTTCAGCCTAGGTTAAGCCTTTTCTCCCCTTCCTTCTTCTCTTCTCTGTTTTAGCCGGTCACCTCAGTCTCCCTACTTCAAGTGGTGAAGATGATGGCGATGGCAATGAAGCGGCAAAGGGTTTTAATGGCTATTTCTTCTTCTTCTTCGGCTTCAATCCTTTTTGGACTTGCTTCTCAGAGAAGCCAAACTGAAATGGGTATGGCTTTCTTTCTTCATACTTCCAGTGGTGGTGGTAGGCAAAAGTGCCAAAAGGGGTGTTCTTTTACTAATATTGAAGATGCCTTGTGTCGCTTCAATGACATGGTTCATATGCATCCCCTGCCTCGTATTGTCGATTTTAATGATTTTTTATCAGCTCTTGTCAGAATCAAACAATATGGGGCTGTGCTTTCTTTTTCCAAACAAATTGAATTGCTGCTGATCGAACGTAACGTATGTCATTTTAGCATATTGATTAATTGCTACTGTCGCTTGCAACGTGTCGATTTTGGGTTCTCTGTCTTTGGGAAGATCATTAAGCTTGGTTTTGAACCTAATGTTGTGGTTTTTTCTACTTTAATTAATGGCCTTTGTATCGAGGGGAAATTTGCTCGTGCTGTGGAATTTTTTGATGAGATGGTGGAAAGAGGATATCGACCTAATCTACATACTTATACGACGGTTATAAAAGGTTTGTGTAAGATTGGAAAGACCCCTGTCGCTGTTGAACTGCTAAAGAAAATGGACAATGAAGGTTGCCAACCAGATGTTGTGACATACATAACGATTATTGATAGCCTTTGCAAGGATAGACTAGTGAAAGAGGCTTTCGATATCTTCTCTGCGATGAAGGGTAAAGGGATTCAACCAAATGTTGTCATTTACAATTCCTTAATGCATGGCCTATGCAACTCAGACCATCAGGAAGAGGCTCCAGCTTTTGTCAATGAAATGATGAGTTTGAACATCATGCCAGATGTCATTACCTTCAACATTTTGGTCGATACACTTTGTAAAAAAGGCAAGATTTCAGAGGCTCAGGGAATAGTCAAGACAATGATTGAAAAGGGTGTGGAGCCTAATACCGTGACGTATAGTTCGTTGATGAATGGATATCTTCTGCAAAACAGAGTTTCTGAAGCTAGAAAGGTATTTGATGCGATGATAACCAAGGGCTGCATACCTGATGCTTTTAGTTACAACGTCTTAATCAATGGATGTTGTAAGGCCCAGAGGATTGATGAGGCAAAACAACTTTTTGATGAAATAAGTTTTCGAGGCTTAATTCCAAATACTGCTAGTTACAACACTCTTATAAATGGCTTGTGTCAAGTAGGGAGAATTTTGGAAGCAAAATATCTTTTCAAGGATATGCATGCCCAGGGCTGCTCCCCAGATCTAATAACTTACTCAATTTTGCTTGATGGCTTAAGCAAACAAGGTTACATTGATGAGGCATTGGAACTATTTCGAGAAATGCAAAATAGTTACTTGAAGCCTAATTTGGTGATCTATAATATCTTAATTGATGCCATGTGCAAATCTGGGAAGCTTGAAGAAGCAAGGGAGCTGTTTTCGGAACTCTACGTCAAAGGATTGCTGCCTAATGTTCAGGTTTGGACTACAATAATCAGTGGACTTTGCAGAGAAGGATTGCTAGATGAAGCATGCACAGCTCTCAGACAAATGGAAAGGGATGGCTGCCCACCAGATGGTTGGTGCTACAATGTTATTGTCCGAGGATTTCTCCGGAACAACGATGCATCAGGGGCAAAACAACTTTTGCAGGAAATGTTTGATAGAGGATTCTCTGCAGATGCCCACACCAGAACCTTGATGGGAGATCTGTTGTCTAATGATGTCATGGCAATCTTGGTTTGAAAAAGTTGCTTGGCGAATCTGAATGTTGTCAAGGTGATGTAAATTTTCCGTACCCAGTGCTGCTAGTTGATGGTGCAAATATTACCTGCCTTTTCTCAGTTTGTTCCTGTCGCAATTTTAACAATATTCATTTGCTTTTGTTTCATGTAGTTGTTACTATTTTGGGACTGGTATGTTGACAACATTTTACTTTTACTGCAGGCAGGATAAGACCCATCTGGTGGAAAAGGAGAAATGAGAGAAGAATATGCAAAATTAGTCATGTATGGAACACAAACTCTGACTTGCCTATGCAAATCTGTTTATTGCATTAGATGAAAGAATCAGTTTTGAGTCCTTGGAAAGCAGCATGTACTTCTAATTTGAAGTATTCACCCTCTATTTAGATGCTATGTTATTGAGGTGATATGACAAACTCCGACTTGCCTATGCAAATCTGTTTATTGCATTAGATGAAAGAATCAGTTTTGAGTCCTTGGAAAGTAGCATGTACTTCTAATTTGAAGTATTCACCCTCTATTTAGATGCTATGTTATTGAGGTGATATGACATTTTTTCTTGTAGCATTACTCATATTTGCATTTATCTTCCAAGAGTCCTTGTGGTAGTTAGGTTTTACAAGTTTGGAACTTGGATGTGTTCGTCAAATGATCCATTATTGAGATTTCAAAGATTAGTTGCTATGATATGGTCTCCTGATCTCGATTCTATATTGAGTTATATTTGACAAAGATTTTATTCACAAAAAGTGTCTAAGGTCTGCAAATGTCACTCTTCACTCCAGATTCTGGAAGATAGACCAATTTCAGAACTCAAATTCATGTGCTTTTTTTCTACCTGGAAATGATCTCAAGTTCTACAATGCCATAAAAAGTGCCTATCCTGACATCAAAATAATCACAAACTGTAATGAGTCTTATTCTTTGGATCACCCAGCTGATTCCCATGATTTTCATGTAAACATCCTGTCACAATAGCTTTGTTTTCTTTCTGTTTAGCAGTATTGTACTTGTGCATATTTTTATTGGGCAGAAAACACAATTGTAATCCTCTTTTATTCTTTAAACTAGATTTATACATCATCCAGCAACCTGTTTTCTATGACTCATCAGTTTGATCGCACATCTGGCACTGGTCCTGAGGTGTGTGATATGCTTTTTGACAACTACTGACTAAAATATGTGATTAGTCATGGAATTTTCTATTTTTCAGGCTTTTGTGAGTGAGGATGTGTGAGTGGAAACGATGCGTGCACAGGAAGTCTTTTAGCTGCACTCACTGAAGCTGGATTCCTCACTGAGCTGGAAAAGAACAGGTTTGTCATGGCTGAAGTATCCTTTTGTGTTTTCATACTCATCATGAAAATTCGAGGAGGGCTTTATTTCTCCATTGCAGCGATATTGTGGAGATGGCAAGCTATGCACCACTTTTGGTGAATTACAATGATAGGAGGTACCAATCTCATTCAATTCTGCAAAAATTAATTCAAGCATGCACGTCAAGGAATAACATTTTCTTTTCTGGGTACTCTGACATTGAATGGAACTATTCTATGAAGGTGGGCTCTAGATGCAATTGCCTTCAACTCGTCAAAGCACTATGGAACTCCGAACTACTGGGTGCCAAAGTTCTTCATAGAGTTGAGTGGAGCAACTCTTTTTGATGCTAAGCTACAGACAAATTTCTCTACACTTGTTGCATCTGCAATTACTTGGCAAAATTCTAATGGTGAAACTTACCTGAAAATAAAGGTACGCGAATACCAGCATAGCTTGCAGTGATCATGTCCTAAACACCAATTATAAGTTTTTATCCTTGTTTTAGGTCAATGCTGCATGTTTGAATCCCTTTCGAATTTAACAAATATGGCATAATCCATTGAGTCAACTTTTGTGGTCCTCACAGCATAACATGCTGCTGCTGGTTGACAACAAACTCAAACACATGTAAAATCGAGTTGTAAGAGTTTCTGTTTGAGTTTTTTCAGCCAACTTCTTACTTTCTGGGAAATGTAATTTCAGGTCGTGAATTTTTGGAATAGTAAAGTGAATCTCTAAGTTTCTATTAATGCATTGGGGCTCAACTTACAATTGTCTGGATCAACAAAAACTGTGGTCACTTCTTCTAGTGTAATGGACGAGATTTCCATCATTGATCCAAAAAAGGCACCTGACATCTTTTGTCATAACCCTCGTGAATTTTCAATGATCTCGGAACCCTTCAATTCCAGTTTATGTAGCAAATCTGCAAACTGCTTTGGCATCTTCACGTTATGCAGGTGGTGCCAGCACAAACTCTGCTTAAGAATGCTGACAAAGACATGCATGTTGTCCTCTCTCCATATCCTTAAACTTCATTTCATTTGTTAACAGAATCAAACAATATCAGGATGCCACAAACCGATTCTTTCTCAAGATCATCAATTTAGAAAAATAAATTAATACATGATGTGTAATTATATGAAACAATCGAAATAATTTTATTTGTGGCTGGTGTCTTTGCCTGCTATTTATGTTAATTTAATGGGCTAATTTCACCATGTAAAATATATCTATATTGTTGCTTTTTAATGTCAAAGCTGCTTTGTAAATGTCTAGTCATGGCTAAAGTAATTTTCATCCGCAAAACAGCGAAGTACAACACTATTTGAGGTCTGTGTTATCCTCCTAATGGTGAAAGTAGGGTCTGGCATCAAGGATAACATGATATCTGCTATTATAGTTGTTAAACCTAGTTTGGTATATTGATTATAGAAACCCGGATCAGGAGCCTAATTCGGGCAAGCTTTGTAGTTAAATTGGACAAGAAAATTACTTGGTTAAATTTATTTGACTCCGGTGGATTTTTAGTGATTTGATTGATTAAAAATATATTTTTGAATCATTCTTAAAATTGAGTTCCAAATTATGTTCTTTGGGTCAACTTGTAATTTTGTTTATAATATTTTATTTTATTTAGCTTAGGTTTTTTCATGATGGGCTTTTTTTTATCCTGATATCATGTTGTGTGTGGCGGATTAGTTAAATTAACTCAGGTTAAGTTAATTTTTTTTTTTGTGATTATTTTTTATTATTTTACAATAAATTATTATCCCTTGAGTTTTGTTATTTTTTAACTTTTTTTTTATTTAATTATTCTAAAAATAGGTTGGTAAAGTTAACTTGGGTTAGCTCACGGTTTTTATTTATGTTTTTTTTATTGAGCTTTGATTTTTTGCTAGGTCATCCTTTTAATATATTTTTTTTATTTCAATCTCATATCGCAAGTTGTTGATTCGCCAAGTTATCTCTTGAGTATTTGACGTTCTATTTTTTATGTTTTTTTTTCATCTTTAATATTAAGTTATTAAAACTTAAATTTTATAATTTTATTTTTATTTTTTTTACAGGTTTTTTCATTTTCATATCTCAAGTTGTATTTTTATTTAATTTAATCTGAATTCTCTCGTATTATCATCATCTAAATATTTTATTTTTTAGCATTGGAAAATGTTTGGCCAGCCTGTGGTGCAGACTGTGCAGTGCTTGCACATATCTAGTAACAATATTAAAATATGTACCTTCTACTACGTGACTGCCATTATTCTTCTTACAAAGA
>Ga0307514_10006636_pt1 | contig 10040 bp, 3 predicted proteins | sample 16_EM_MG_FD_203088 | JGI IMG/M metagenome (GOLD analysis project Ga0307514, IMG submission 203088) | Populus trichocarpa ectomycorrhiza microbial communities from riparian zone in the Pacific Northwest, United States - 16_EM | ecosystem: Host-associated > Plants > Roots > Unclassified | place...
AAGCCATGCAACATTATTGCCTTTGTTGTCTAGGCTCACTCTTTTTGTTGGATAACTTTTTAAAAAAAAAATTGACACCTGCTAATGTGTCATTGTTGTTGGATTTCCCGAAATATATTTATGTAGCGGAAATTGTAAATTTAATTTTTTAAAAAAGTTTCAAAGATCTCGTTAGACAAATCTAAAGTTGTTTAAGGTTTATACGAAGATTACTTGAAGATTAGATGTTTTTTTCGACTTTAAATAATTGCTTCATGAGTAGGTTGTCGTAAACCACAAGTTGTTTAAGTGTCCGATCTCTAACAGTAATTCACACAAAGCACCATTGAAAAATCTCTTAAACCCTTTTAGGATAGAGGGATTATTATGCCTTTGAGTGCTAATTTTTTTTGTGTGTGTTTTTTTAGGTGTTTTGTAACTTATATAGTTTTTCTCTTTGTTCAAAAGTGCAAAAAATAAGAGGCATAATATTTTATTTATAGAGAAATCTTAAAACCCTATAATTGGTAAAATATCGATTTTCTCCTGAATAATATCACATATATTATTTTAGAATAATTTTTATAAATTTATTTAATCAAGTCCCTACTTAATTTTTCTATGTTTAAAATTGCAATTCCCTGTATAAATTACTCTCTAATTCTCAAATTCTAAAACTTATTTATAATCAAGTGACACTTGATTAATATTTCTATTTTGATTTTTGACCAATGGTTCTTATGTGTATGACCTATTAGATTTCCTAATAAGTTGACCCAAATATAAATCACAATTCTAAATAAAATAAGATTAAATAAATTAAACAAAATATTTTATTATCAATTTAATAATTAATTGATTTATATTTGAAGATCAAGTATAATGTCTAGTAACCTGTCATGATTCTCTAAATATTAGAAAAGTCATAAATAGTTTGAGTTAACCTTTCAATAACTAGTTTCTCAGTATAATTATTATTCATTCATCAATAATGTTCTGATTTAGACATTATAGCATAAAATGTATCTACTCTATCAAATCATGTTTGTTCTCAACATCATAGCCATTAATTATTTTAATAATATTTGAAACTCTTTATATTTCATTCTGCCTTACGCAATAATTTAAAATCAATACTATTTGAAAACAGATAAAATATTTTTTCTAATACACCTAAGGTGATGAATCATCTCTTGATTACTTAAATACTTTCATATAGTTCATGTTATACTGAATAACTGCCTATTTGTTGCCCTTAATTAAGACAACATATAGTAGAATCAAAACATAACACATCATATATAAAATAACTTAGTGATCTCAAGTCTAATTATCACTTACACAACCATCACATGAGCCTTTGCATAGACATAGATGATCCCGTCATATGAAATTCCAATGCGGGTCAGTTCAGTGTAAATGTTATCTGACAAACATTTACATATTAGTTCTAGGTATCCTCTATATCTCAGCTTATGAGAACAATTGTTAATTTCATAAAGAAAATAACATAATATGTATTAGTCTCAATAGCTCTAATTAATATTTAGTTTTAATAGAGCATTAACTATTGACATTCTAGGAACAATTTTTTGATGCCATATGAATCTCATAATTATAACAATTTTATAATTTTTTTTACAAAACATTTTTGTTTCAAGAACTTTATTTTTATCTTTGTATTTAACCCTCTAACCATATATGTTTTTATCATTTCTTTATCTATCTTAAAATACTAATCAAACGTGACCTCAATAACTAGTTGTATGACACAAAAAGAATTACAAATCTCCACTATTGGTATACATAGAAAATTATGAAAACTAAGATTTAAGATCGCAATATTTTTTTGTGATTTTTCATATTCAAATTCCTAGAGATGGCTTAAAAGTTGGAATGAATTCATAGAAATGGAAGTAGCTCAATTAACAATTTTTTAGGTCCCAAGTAGTTTATCCTCATCGAAACAGTTGTCTGTCCTATCATCAAGTCCCAGACGAAATGATTTTCTGGAAAATGATATGAGCTCAGTTTTTATCAAGTTTGACGGTAACGTTTGCTTTATAAAAAATCGGAATCATGCCACCCAATTCAGCACCTTGACGTTGAGGAGAAAATTTTCTTTTCTTTATTTTTAATAAAATTACATTTAGCTACATTGACTTTTCTTTGAGGCATGTTTAAACCCAGCACCGAATGGTCAATACAAAATAACTTGATTCCTTTCAAAAAATTATTTTAATTTAAAATTTTAAATTATTAGATAAAATTTTAAAATATAATTTATATTATTTTTTAATACATATCTTAAAAAAAAATTATTTAAATTTAAAATTTATATATATAAATTTATCACTATCTTATAGTAAAGGCTATAACAATGAAATTCAAACTCATAACCATTAATTAATAAAACACTAATATTATATTAATTAAATAATTATCTCAACCTAAAAATTTAAACTATTTTATAAAACTTGAATATATAATTTATAATCATTCATATTAATATTTTTTTTTTATCCCAAAGAAAGTACTTTTAATAATAATAATAAAAAGAAAGTAGTTTCAGTTTTTTTTTTATTATTATTATTTTAGCCATTTATTGCTGCTATGCAGAACTTTACAGCATTTTAATAATGTAGCATGTGTAGGGTATGGTTTGTGCCTCTGAGATATCGAAACTCCCTTTCAAATTTGCAAGAATAGTTTGATGATTCCCACTGAAATGGTAAAGACATGGAGAGAGCGCATTCTTTGACTAACAGCTAGGTTACCGCTTTTGACAGATGATCCTTCTCACTAAACACATTCTAAATACCAAGAAAAGTAAACCCTGATATGGTTTTTCTTCAAAATAAAAGCATGCCAATCTCTCTTTTCTGAACTGGTATGCCATGAGAATTATGACCAACGAAGGTAGTGAGTTTCTGAAGTTTGAATGAAGAGCAAAACACTAGACCATTTATGGTCGAGGGTGAAGGCAGCATTTGGCTGCCATTTCACTCCTAATCATGCAGCAATCCAATATTAAGCAGTTCACATGTGCTGAAAACAAATAGCCTGAAAACCGAAGGAACCATTACTGATTGTACACATCCTGATCAGCAGCATTGATGCTATATAACAAAAGCAGTTCACTAGTAAAATAGGTTTTTTGCAGCACTTTCACCAGCCTGAGTAAAAAAAGAACTACTTATATTAAGAGCTCAAAAGGAAGTGTCATCATCCAAACTACACACAAAAGTAAACCACACATTTTGAAAGGTAGTGAAAAGCTGGAGAACATAGAGAACAGTACTACCAAACATTTTTCAAAGACATGGTCATGCAATCATCAGGACACATGTTCTGATACATCAGCATCTCATCTATCCATTCAAGAAGCCGTCTCCATATCTGCAAGACAAAGAAAAGGTGGTTTAAATTTAGCTTTAACAAAAGTAGGAATAGAAAAAGCAACTTTCTTATAGATACATCACGTACATATATGTTTGTCAATTATATATGTGTGCATGTATGCTTGAACAGAGAAAGGGAGAGAAAGCAGGAAGTATTCAGTATTTCGATTTTATTAAATTCATGCAATTGCAATCTTAACTTCCAAGAAGGGGTCCATGATCGATCCATGTACCTGTATCAGAATCCTCCCACAAAAGTGAATCCAAATTCACTCCAACATGGGAATCAATTAAATCATGAAATTTTCATTAAAGAATAAAATCATGAAACTTTGTAGTCTGAATGTCTCAGTTGAAGCATAGAGGAGAATAGTCATTGAGGCAAATGCATATATCATTATTGGAACACAGCATAACCCCTGTTACACAAAATTCCAACAAGGTTGCGATGGAGAATACTAAGACTGATCTAGATCGTAGCCATGATTCTACTTAGTTCAGAAACATTCCAAAAGTTAAAGGCCAGTGATTCACAGTTAGACACCTGAGAAATGAATCTAATGTTATCGTGAAATGAAAACTGATAGTAACTTGGTTTAGTTTAAATGAGTTCAACACTGCATTTTACTGATATCATATGTAATGATGATAAACACATGTAATGAAAGCCATTTTGGTGTTTTTGATTAAGTTGTTTTATTAAATTGTCACTTACGGAATGAAACCCGGCAGGGGTAATAGGCTGGGTGATAATATCACCACCACCATGTTAACTAAAGGAAAAGTAGTTCCCTTCCAGTCAAGCACATAGAATCTCTCTCAATATTTACCAGCAGTGGGGGATCTAGGGTCCCTTTGGGCCACCACAACTAATCCTCCACTGCAATCATTGGTATCTATTGTTTGCTATTCATTTACGTGGTCTGTGAAAGATGATGTTTAGACTATGCTCACAATCATAAATATGATCATAGAGACACATTTTGTCATTGCAAGCACATCACAATAAATATTGGGTTGTAAGGCAGAAATACATATTAAATGACAATAATTCCCAAGAGACCAATTTTCTATGCAGTCTAGAGTAAAATATGCTCAGAAATGAGCAAATATTTCTATTTTAACTTAACAGATGATAAACACACCCACAAAATGAAATATTAAATGTGCCAATTCTCTTAGATAGGCTAGTTTTTTCTAGGCATGCTAACTACATCGACCATCCCTGATATTGTATCAACAACAAAAAGAAAATTGGTATTGGTGACGGTAATAGCATTAGATCCTTCCATCACCAAGCTGTAATCAACAACACCTATAGAATATGCCCATTCAGGTCCTGGTATGCCAAAGGTACCTTTCTTCTTTAGCTACCTTGTAACTCAGACCTACAATTACCATCAATGCTTCCCCATAACTTAATAGCAAACCACGGGGTTTCATAAACATCCCAAACACACCCACCTCCTAAGTAAAACATGGGAGCTGCACCCCTATCGCCTGTCTTGCAACCAAATTTGAATTTCAATAAGAAACACTATATTGAGCCTTGATTCATGCTGCTAACTTTTCAATCTATGCTAAGAATGGAAGACAGACCATCTTAATTCATGGAAGTAGCAAATATTTTAATTTTTCATCCAATACTTGGTCAAGTTTCATATGTCACCCCAACTGGTTATTCTGGACACAAGCTCAAACATGGCCATAGTTTCGCTAATATGACAAGACATAAGTTCAAAATCATTATTCTTCTAGCTAACAGCTCTCAATCAACCCAAAAAATGAATGCATAGATAGGGATAAATACCACGAGCATTAAGTTTTCATTTCAGGAAAGTAGCGTGAGTTTATCAGCATGACAAACAAAAAATAAACAGATCAGATAATCAACATGTCTCAAACACTAGTCGCATTTATCACCATACAAGAGCCAATGCATAAGCTATCTAGTTTCCACTCCCAAGTCCACATTTCCTCATCTAAAATAATTTATATAATAATTTTTTTAATATTACCTAAATTAACTTTGTTAAATGCATTTACATCTAGAAGGTATTACCTAAAATAATTTATATATCAGGTGTGGAGTGATCCACCAGGAGGTGGTGCACTCCAGCAGCTCTGACCATCCAAACCTTATCTAGAAGGTATTACGTAAATCTTGGATGATCTTGTATTTGTTATGATTATTGTGGAATTGTGATAATTATAAATGTGTAATTGTAGGTTGGGTGTTTAAATTAGTGCAGAAAATAGGTGTGAGTTGCATTTTTTTTTTTATCATGTGTGAGATAAATGGTTAAAACAAAAGGATAAAAAAATTAAACATTTTTTTAAAAAAATTTATTAGTGCCAAACATCTTTTTTAAAAATATATATAAAAAATATATCTTTTGCATAATTTAGTTTCTTTTTTAAATACCTTGTTTAAGCATTAAAAAAAAGAAAAACAAACAAAAAATAATTTTGCATGTTTTAGCATTGTAAAAAATTGATTTTCGTTGTATGTATTCTTAGACATGATAACAAGTTTATCAAATTCCATTAAAATCTTAGCCTAAATAAAATAGCTTATTGGCCTATATAAGCACACACAAAAATATGAAAAACCCATGTTTCTTTAAAATAATGAAGGTAAACAATGATTAAAAAAAAATTAACTTACAAGATGTTCTTAACAAAATAGTTAAAAAAAAAAGGATAAAAAATATCAAATATTTTTTTTAAGTTGCATTAGGCCCGAACAATTTTTTTGAAAAAAAAAGCATAAAAAATATATATTTTGCATAATTTAGTTTTTCTTTTTTAGATACCTTGTTTAAATTTAAAAAAAAAACAAAAAAAAAAAACAAAAAAAAATTTGCATGTTCCTCTTCAAATCTTTTAAATGTTGGAACTGCCAAAATGAAGCTTTCTGTTTGAATTCCAGTGTCTGAAATTATTTTATGCATACGATTTTGTCCCAGTTGAGCTCAATATGGCTTCATTCATATACATTTGGAAGTTATCTGTGATCTAGAAAATACATAAATTTTCGTATATATATAAAAATGACAAAATGTACATGCAATATATAATATCTCCAGGTTAAATCGGATTTTTTTTTATATATATAATAATAATTAAGTATATTAATAAAAAAATTATTTAAAAAATATCTTGTAATCAAATCAAATTTAACCTGATTATTGACATAAAATTAATCAGATCGGTCAACTTCCACCCCCTTCATCATAAAACTTGATTAGGCAAATTCTTGAATGACAAATTGTTTTATTATATTTATAAATGTTAAAAATAGATAAATAATGTTTCGTTAATTTTTGTTGTTGTGCTTTTGAGATATAGAATAATCAATAAGTATTATAATATATTAAACCGCTAGTTAAATCTTCAAAGTCGAGCAAGTTTAATAACGCTCCACCTTTTAAATCCCATTTATTTCATAATTAGGAGTAGCATTTAGGCTATACAGAATTTATTTTTTGAAAAATTATTTCCTAAATTTTTTGAGTTTGTTTGTCATTAAAAAATTATCAACAAAAAACATTTTCCAGTCAAAGAAAAATTTGACTTGATTTCCAGAAAAGTGTTTTTCTAAAAAGTTTAGACGGAAAATATTTTTTGAAAATTATAAAAAAATTAAAAATATCATATTATTTATTGATTATATCAAATTTAATCCTTAAATTTTTAATTAATATATATTTTATTTTAAATATTTATTTTTCAAATTTAATTTTATCTGCTTAAAAAATATTTTTAAATATTTTTTGAGATGATTTGTTGCTTTTAGGCAATTTTTTTTCTTTCACCAGAGTGTCGGTCAGACTTAAAAACCCGAAATGCACTTTCAAACCCCAAATTCTTAATTCCTAAGGTTTCGTCTGCTTCACCTCTCTCAAATCCCTCGATCAAACCCAAAATAATATTTAGGGTTTACGTGAAAAATGCCTCAAAGACACTCAAAAAACAACAACGATTTAGCTTTTTTCACGTACGATGAGAAGAGAAAGCTAGGTTATGGGACACAAAAGGAGAGACTTGGAAAGGATTCGATTAAGCCATTCGATGCTTGCTGTCTCTGCTTGAAACCATTTATTGATCCAATGTCTTGTCAGAAAGGTCATGTCTTTTGTAAAGAATGCATATTAGAATGCCTCTTAGCCCAAAAGAAAGACATTCAAAGGTAACAGCAACTTGGGTTCCTTCTATTTTCTTAAGAATTTTTCTGCTTTGTTGTTTATGTGATTTGGATTTTTGTTTTATTATTTATTTTTGCTTGTTGACAATAGAGGAAGATTGTTTTTTGAATTTTGGCTATTGTTTTAAATGTTTATTTTTTGGACTTGGTTTAGCAGGGGATTTGTTTTGTTGGTGAAGTGAAATAGTACCTCGATTAAGTAAATTTTTAGTTTAATGTAGCTCTTTTTGGAGAAGTGAGAGATGATTGTTTAAATTTTGATTGAAAGGTTACAATCTGAATTGGAGATTAAATTGGGAACTTTTCTTGCGGCAGGCCATGGTTTTGTGTGTTGAGAAGCTTAGGCTCTTTGAGTTTTGTGACGAATGATGATACATGAATGTACTTGTGCTCTGATTGATTTGGGTAGTCACTGTTTGGTTGTGTGTGAGCTAAAATGTCGTGAGGAAGTATTCCTGCCTTTATAGATTATTTTGCGACATGGTGTGGGGAGAAGGTTTGTGTTAAACTGCGAAGAGAACTCATGATTCAAGTTTTCCCCTTATTTAAGCAGTTATCTGATATACACTGTTTCTTGGAATCTTGGAAATTAGGATCTTTTTCTTGGAATTTTGGAAATTAGGATCTTGGGCAATTGAGTGGGTTGGAATTCATGGTGAAAGAAAGTGGTCATTTTAACAGTCTAATTGGTCATCTTAGGTCACCAGCCAGCTTCTACAATTTTCATGGTGACTGTGTCTTTGTGGGCACGAGTGGTCTGCGAAGCTATATACTACTGACTTTTTTGTCAGAAGCATAGGAGTCTTATCAGGGCAAAAATTTAAGAAGATATTAATCTTTGCATTTATGGTAAAGATTTAGATGGAAAAGGGTCTTGTGACAATTTTATTTTATACCCGAACTAGAACTGGCTTTAAGTGCAATTTGCCCTCCCCTTTCTTTTTTGATATTAACTTAAAGAGCAGATTGGAACATCAATTAAAGATAAGAGAGCCTGTGCTAGCTCAGCCTTTTTACCTGAAGGATCGAACTGTTTTGTACATTTTTTAGCTGTTTCCATGTATTGTGTGATCTTCTTTTATTCTTTACAGTGCCAATGCTGCGATGAGAAGTGTGTTTATCTCTTACTTGTCAGGAAGCTAGCTGCCCATGAATTACAGAAGAAGCAGGAAAAGGATGAGGAGAAAGAGAAGTTAATGTTGCAGAAAGCAAGGGAGCTTGATGCATTTGATCAGCAAAATCATGGTGCAGTTCCACAGTACAGCGATAGAAACCACAGCCAAGACAAGCCAGGGTTCCACGGGGCAAACAGTGTGAAGGTCACTTCGTATGAAGAGGAAGCTCTCCGGACAATGAAAGCATTTTGGCTACCCTCAGCTACACCAGATGCTCCTGTTAAAGTAGACGCTCCTTCCACAAGTACTGTCTGCCCAGAAGGCAAGGAAAAGCTCAAGCTGAAGAGCCTGTTCCCTGTTTACTTTACAGAAGACACCAGTGAAAAGAAATCATCCAGTTCTCTTGATAAGACCTACATTTGTCCTAGCTGCAAGGTTACTCTCACCAACACACTATCACTAGTGGCACTTAGTTCCTGTGGTCATGTCTTCTGCAAGAAGTGCTCTGACAAATTTATGGCTGTCGATAAGGTTTGTCTGGTTTGCACTAAGGGATGTAAAGAGCGCAATTTGGTGAACTTGGGAAAAGGTGGAACAGGCTTTGCTGGCCATGGGGATCATCTCATGGCAACAGAGTTCAAGCATTTGGGTAGTGGTTCAGGATTGGGACTTGTGAGACCAGCAGCAAAGTCTTAAACTCCAAGCAATTGTTTAATATGGTAATCTTGTTCCAGCTACTTTTGCATCATCTGAAAATGGCAAACCAAGGTCCTTTTGCCTAGACTGGCATCAATCTGGTTTGCAGTGTGATATGTATCATTTGTTTACTGTCAGATAACTATTGGCAATACATTTCTCTATATCAAGCCGATAAATTTTGGTATGTCATGGCATAAACATCATTTATGATGAATTCTGGGTTCACAATTCAACCCATTTGGCTGCTTAGACTTGCTTCATTAGGGCACCATTCATCCTATGAAGATGGACCATCAGGTGGCTTGCAAAAATTTATTTGAACAACGTTGGGCAGACCTAATTGGTAATGGAGTATCTCAAATATTTTGACGGGATATATTATATAGTTTCTGTTAGGCAGTTTCGTTGTCAATTAAACTAAGATAACTTGAATAGAGTGATAGGCACTCGTGTATGATCATAGGGATGCCAAGAACTAAGAACTAGGGTGAGAAATGACTTAGGCTGGGATTGTTGCTTATAATTGGGAATAATATGCATGGATTGGCCGCACAATTTTGGTAAGGCCATGGAGGGGCAAGGACTGTTTTTAGCTTGTTGGTGCATTTTCGACTGGTTCCAGCCTGCGGCCCTTCTTTG